>Ga0315339_1003703_pt1 | contig 10565 bp, 9 predicted proteins | sample ASW17metaG_FD_204514 | JGI IMG/M metagenome (GOLD analysis project Ga0315339, IMG submission 204514) | Ammonia-oxidizing marine archaeal communities from Pacific Ocean, United States - ASW #17 | ecosystem: Environmental > Aquatic > Marine > Oceanic | place: USA: California | collected 2016-12-05
TGCGGGGAACCAATCCGACGTGTCCCTGCACCGGCACACCGGCTTTCGCCAGCGTCTCGATAAAGCCGAGGCTCCACTGGCACATGATCGCGTCGGCGCCCGCTTCCATGGCGTCAAACGCGGCGCGCAGCGCCTCGGTCTCGCTGGCGACACCGGTCAACGACATGCCGTAACTCATGAACGTATGGGGTGCAGCATTCCGGAGTTCGATCGTGGACTGTGGAGCGCTGGGATTGAAGCGGACCTTCATCGTGTCGATGCCGGCCTCTTCGGCCGCCACCGCCTCTTCCGGCACAAACGGCAAAGTTTCCACGAGCTGGCGGACGCCCTTGAGATCGCGGATATCCTTGATCGTGTGATTTCGCAGACCATAAGCCCCGGTCATACTCACGACGCGTTTGAATGGCCGGTCGCCGCTTACAGGCGGGGGTACGACGGTGTTGTGATCGATCGGCGCCATTTTCTGCTCCTTGAGTTTCGTGCGTGTGTCTATCAGGGGGTTGAACGGCACGTCAAACAATGATGGCCGAAAATAAGAAAGGCGGCCCGAAGGCCGCCTTTCCGTGAATGGGCTTGTCGATAGCCCTGATCACATGATCCGGTGTCAGCACCGGCTGAAGAGGCTGCTCCCCTGCCCGTGACTCACACTAAGGCTGATCGACACAGCACACAGTTCACTCGACATTGGATCACCTCCTTTCCGTTGTTAATTCCCAAGTTAATAATAAATCGATCTGGACTCATCGGCAACAGGAGATGTCATCCCAATCCAAGCGCATTGGGAATGGCCATGGTGACGGGCTTCACGAACGTGATCAGCAGCAACACAATCAATTCCGCCACGAGGAACGGCAGAACGGCCAACGCCGTGCGTTCGAGCGAGACCCGCGCAATGGGACCACAAATGAAGAGAAGCAGTCCAAGCGGCGGCGTGATCAGGCCGAGCAACAATCCCACTGCCAGGAACAGACCATATTGAATCGGGTCCATGCCGAGGCCCAATTGCGATGTCGCTACCGGCATCAGCAACGGCCACAGGATAATCATGTTAGCCACGGCATCCATGAACGTGCCCATGATCAGAAAGAAGCAGATGATGACCAGAGCAATAACAACTTTGTTCGAAGAGACGGAGAGCAGCAAATTGAGGATCTCTTCCGAGATACGGAAGAACGTCAGGATGCGGCTGAACACCAGCGCCGCCGCAAGGATGAACATGACCGAGGCCGATGCATCTTGAGAAAGACCAGCGCGGCGTCATCCGAAAGTCGCTGGAAACAATCCGCGACTTTACCGGCAATACGCCGCGCGGATGGCTCGGACCGGGACTGACGGAAACCTGGGAGACGCTCCATCTCTTGGCGGATGAAGGCATCGAGTACGTCGCGGACTGGGTCAACGATGACCAACCATACGAGATCAAAACGACGACACGCCCCCTCGTCATGGTGCCGTATTCGCTGGAACTCAACGACATTCCGATGATGATGGTCCAGCACCACAAGGCGTCCGAGTTGTTCACGCGCTCTCGGGATCAGTTCGATCGCCTCTACGAAGAGGGCGGCGATACGGCGCGCATTATGGCGCTTGCTATGCACCCCTAAATCACGGGGGTTCCGCATCGCATAAAATACTTCGAAAAGGTTCTGGACTATCTAAGCGATCAACCTGACGTGCTCTTCTGGAAAGGCGACGACATTCTCGACTGGTATCGTGGCGTCAGCGCCCCCTAACTTCAAACGATCCCACCGAAGGAATAGGACAAGTCTCGCCTGCTCCCTCTAGCGGGCCGCCTCCTCATTCAATCGAGACGGGCCAATCATGACACGTGGCCGAAAATGGGAACGGCACGCAATTCTTGAGCTAAGCGTCCTTGGGGATGGGGACCGTCCTGCCAGATTTCGCCGACTCATAGGCCGACAAGATCATCTGCAATGAGCGGCGGCCATCTTCAATGGTGTTGGGCGGCGCAACGCCGCGCGTGAGGCATCGAGAAATTGCAGCGGATTCTGCTGATGGAACTGTGGTGTCGTCTTGAAACGCGGCACGATGTCCGACATCGTCCAGCGCCGGGTCGTCACGTCCCGGAGGTTCTCATCCGTCAGGTGACACACCTTCAGATAATCACCGTCGGTCACGTCACGAGAGGCGAGATCGATACCACTCAATACAGCAATGCCCTTTGTCCCGAAGACCTCAACTGAGTTGTCGCCGGCAGCGAACGTGTTACTCGCGGCGAGCTCGCAAATCAGGCCGTCATCGTACGTGAAAACGGCGAGCCCCACGTCCTCCACCTCATGCCCCATGGGATGAGCGATGGTCGCCATGACGGCACCGGGATCTCCGAACATCCATCGGATGAAGTCCGCGCCATGTACGCCTTCGTCAAGCAAAGATCCACCACCCGACATCACCGGATCCTCAGGCCACCCGGAGTGGGCGGCGGCGCTAATCAACCCGTAGAGATGCCCGTGGCGCACACGCATCAGCGTAATGCGTCCGAGTTCTCCATCATCGGCGAGGCGCTTAAGTTCGTGATTCACAGGGTCGAAACGTTTGGGGAAACCCTGCATAAAAGACACGCCCGCCTGTTCCACGGCGGCCTAGATCCGATCGCACCCTTCCATGGTCATTGCCAGCGGCTTTTCGACCAGGATGTGGCACCCTTTGGCGGCAGCGCGCTCGGCAAGCTCGACGTGGTTGAGGGTTTCCGAGGTGATCGCGATCGCGTCGCAGGCATCCAGGAGGGCGTCGAGGTCGGGCAGCGCGCCGAACGGCGCGCGATCCCACCAGTTCCCCCAAATGTCCGCGACCCTCTCGGGTTGTGACGAAGACTCGTCGCTCATGACATATCAGCGTGACGGCTAGGAACGCAGAACCTTGCCCGAGGAGGCCTCCATCAACCGGCCGTCCTTGTAGACGCTCTCGCCGTTAACGATGGTGTGTTCGATTCCGTAGGACGCCTTCACCATGCGTTTGGCGCCACCCGGCAAGTCGTAAGAACGTTCATTACGATCAGGCGAACCCACAGTCTCGGGATCAAAGATCGTGACGTCCGCCCAATTTCCCACTTTCAACTTGCCGCGGCCGGCAATGCCAAAAAGTTCTGCCGGTTCGGAGGTGATTTTCTGAATCGCACGTTCCAGGGTCATTGCTTGCCGCTCCCGCACCCAGGTGCCGAGCACGTGGGTCGGATAACTCGAATCACAGAGCATATCGACGTGGGCACCACCGTCGCCAAGGCCGATCACAACGTGTGGGTGATTGAGAATCTTGGACATGCTGTCGACCTTCGTATTGAACGACGTGAAGATGAATTCATTCTCGAGATCGTCTTCGAGCGTGAGATCGAGCAAGGCGTCGACGTCGTCCTTGCCCTGCTCGCGGGCAATTTCCGTGACGGTGCGTCCTTCGAACCTCTTCAGCTCGGGGTTTTTGACCTCGTGCAGGATAATTCGATTGAAGTCAGAGAAGTTAATCGGATCCTTCAGTTCCTCACGAAAGGCGTTCCGGAACTCGGCATCCGCGTAAACCGCTCGCTGGCCCTCTTTGGATTGATCGACGAATACCCGATTCCAAGATGGGAACGCGCCGAAGGAGAACGGGTTCCGCATACTGAATTCACGAGTCAGCGGCAGAGGCAAAATTTGCGGCCGTACGCCCCGCTCGAGCAAAGGCGCCGTCTTTTCCAACGTATCCTGCGCCGCGTTCGGGATGTCATCGCGATCGACCAGCCCCAGGAAGGTCACGGGCCGCCCGCTTTCCGTCAGCAGCATGTCCAGCAACGCATATTGATCATCATCGATGACACCGAGTTTCTTCGTCGCAGCGATCTCGATGCTGCCTTTGCCGCGTGCCTTCAACACACGGGCGTAGGCGGTCAATTCGGCATCGTCGGCGTTGCGGCAAGCGAGAGGCCGAGCTTCATAGCCGACGTGCTGATTTAGAATCGTGGTGGAGAATCCGAACGCCCCAGCATCGACCGCCTCACCGATAAGATTAGCGATTTGTTTGATTTCCGCGGGCGTCGCGGCGCGCTCCATCGACTCCTTGCCCATGACGTAGTGTCGAAACGGCGTTAGCGGGGCCAGGAAGGCGAGATTGACCGCAGGTTTACGCGCCTGCGCCGCGTCGAGAAATTCGGGGAACGTTTCCCAGTCCCAGGTGATGCCGGTATTGAGAACGTCGAAGGGAATGCCTTCGACGTTGACGAGGTCCCGCATGGCGATCTCCCGAGTCTCGGGCAGACACGGGGCAATTCCGACACCACAATTGCCCATGACCACGCTGGTCACGCCATGCCAGGACGAGGGGGTGACCGCCCCGTCCCAGCAAATCTGCGCATCATAGTGCGTGTGGGGGTCAACAAAACCCGGCGCCACCACGCAATCGCCGGCATCGATGATTTCGTCAGCACCGTCGTCGATCTTACCGATCTCAACGATCTTGCCGTCCAAAATAGCCACGTCGACGCGCTTTGCCGGCGCCCCCGTGCCATCAACGACGGTTCCATTCTTGATCACGAAATCATAGGCCATCGACTGTTCTCCTGGTGTTTCCGACTGAACTGGCGGAAGAGTCTCGCACGCTTGTGTCGTGGAAGAATTCCGCGTGCTCTGGTCCAATTCAATATCACGGAAGCTGCCATCGCGTCACGCGAGGTGGTCGACGCGAGAGGCGAGACTTGCACAAACCGGGACGGCAGGTTGAGATGGCTGACAACACGCTGGCTTGCGGCCTGAACCAGGAGGGACTCGTGGCGAACGAAGGCGTACGACGTGCTAACGTTGATACCGACCGTTTGTGGCGTCGCCACATGGAAATGGCCGAGCTCGGCGCGACTGCGAAGGGCGGCGTAAACCGTGCCGCCCTCACCCCAACCGATATTGAAGTCCACGTCCGGCTAGCCGAATGGGCCCGAGCACGCGATTTCACCGTGGAAATCGATGCCTATGGCAACCAGTTCATGCGCCGGGCCGGCACCGATGCAAATGCCGCCGCAGTGGCCAGCGGCTCCCATAGCGACACCCAGCCCACGGGGGGGCGGTTTGATGGCATTTCCGGGGTGCTGTCCGCTGTCGAAGCCCTCGAAATCATCGATGCCGCAGGAATCGCCACACGCCATCCACTCGAAGCGGTGATCTGGAACAATGAGGAAGGCACACGCTTCAGCCCGACGAACCTGGGCTCGGCGGTATATGTCGGTACGGCACCGATCGACGCCATGCTGGCGGCCACGGACGGTGACGGCGTGACAATGGAAGCCGCGGTCCGAGCCCTGCGCGAGGCTATTGCCTGGGCCGAAACCCGTGAACTGAAGGCCCCCATGGCAGCCTTTGTGGAGTCACACATCGAGCAAGGTCCCGAGCTCGAATCGGAAGGCCTGAACATCGGCGTGGTCACAGCCATTCAGGGCACGCGAAAGCTCGAAATCGAAGTCATTGGTGATGAAGCGCACGCAGGCACCACGCCCGAGCGTCTGCGCCGTGACGCCTTCGTGGACGCGGTACAGATCGTCAGCGCGCTTCGTGACCTATTCCACGATCCGGACGACATCATGCGATTCACAATCGGCCGCTTCGAGGTGTCGCCCGGCGCCTTGGCCGTCGTCCCGGGCCATGTGTTCTTCACCATCGACATCCGCCATCCCGACAACGCGACGCTGGCTCGTCTGGGTGACCAGATCGACTCTATCTGCAAGGCGGCGGCATCGCGCTGCGACGTCCGTGTGGTCGAGACCCGCCGTGCCGAGTCCACGCCCTTTTCAGGTGCCGTGCCGGAAGCTATTGAGACAGCAACCAAAGAACGCGGCTATTCCTACAAGCGCATGCCGTCAGGTGCCGGGCATGATGCACGTTACGTCTCCAATATTTGCCCGAGCGGCATGGTGTTCATCCCCTGCGAGCATGGTCTCAGCCACAATGAGCGGGAAAATACGACGCCAGAAGATCTGGCCCGAGGCGCACAGGTGATTGCCGACACACTGCTCATCCTGGACGAACTGCTTCAGTAAACATGATGACCGACGGACCCGAACGCGACTTCATTGGTTACGGCCCCACGCCGCCCGATCCAAAATGGCCGGGTGGCGCCCGCCTCGCCCTCAACATCATCCTCAATTATGAGGAAGGCGCCGAGTACTCGATCCTCGATGGCGATGCGCATTCCGAATCCATGCTATCTGAAGTGGCGGCCCAGCCCCTGCCCGGTGAGCGCAATTTGAACGTGGAATCTTCGTACGAGTACGGCAGCCGTGCCGGCATTTGGCGGATCTTGCGGGTTTTTGCCGAACGGCAGGTGCCGCTGACGATCTACGGCGTGGGCGCGGCGCTCGAGCGTAACCCGGCGGTTGCCGAGGAAACCGCCCGAATGGGCTGCGACTACGTCGGACACGGCTGGCGCTGGGTCGAGTACCGGAACATGCCGGAAGACGAGGAGCGCGAGCATATCAAGCTCTGCGTCGAGGCCATCGAGCGCCTCACCGGCAAGCGGCCGGCCGGCTGGTTCACCGGCCGACCTAGCCTCAATACGCGCCGCCTCGTCGTCGAGGAAGGCGGTTTCCTATATGACTGCGACGCCATCAATGACGATCTACCCTACTGGGTCACGGTCGACGGGAAGCAGCATTTGGTGATCTGCCACACGTTCGATACGAACGACGGGCGCTTCACGCGCGGTCAGGGATTCGCGACCGCGGACGACTGGTTCACCTACACGCGCGATGCCTTCGACTGGCTCTACCGTGAAGGCGAAACGGCGCCGAAGCTGCTGACGGTGGCGATGCACTGCCGCATGATCGGCCGCCCGGGCCGGATCAGCGCGCTGGCCCGTTTCCTCAATCACGTCGAGGCGCACCCCGACGTTTGGCTTTGTCACCGGGATGAGATCGCGCGCCATTGGCACGAGCATCACGGCGGATAAGGTCGGGTTTATGTCGATATCGTGTAACGGGAGGAAGTCTTGACTGCCAGCTTGAATATCGTAGCGCCGGACACACCGGCGCATGAAATCGCCGAACTCGTCGAGCGTGACGGCTACGCCATTATTGAAGGTCTTGCAGTCTCAGAGGCCGCGACGGTTCGGGAAGAACTGGTACCCCACCTGGATGCGACGCCATATGGCGAGAACGAATGGCTTGGCAGCCACACCAGGCGTTGCGGAGGTATTTTAAAAAAATCGAGCGGCACGCGGGATCTCGCGGTCCATCCAAACGTCATGGCGCTCGCTGATCGCCTTCTGCTTCCCAACTGCGCGCGCTACCAACTCAATATCGCCGGTATCATACAGATCGAACCAGGTGAAGGCGCTCAGCCATTGCACCGTGACACCTCGCTCTACCCCTTCCGACACCCGTGTCCGACGATCCTGATGTCGACTATCTGGGCGATCAGCGATGTCACGGCGGCGAACGGCGGGACTCGTCTCGCCCCGGGCAGCCATTTGTGGAAGCAGGACCGCGAGCCGTTCGAAGACGAGATCATCAGCGTTGAGATGCCAGCCGGTTCCCTGCTCATCTATCTCGGCGGTATTTGGCACGGTGGCGGGGAAAGCCGATCGAACTCTATCCGGACCGCCCTTGCGATCCAGTATTCGGCCGGCTGGCTCCGCCAAGAGGAAAATCAATATCTCGCCAACCCGCCCGAGGTCGCGCGCGATTACCCGGAACAACTGCAGCGCCTTATTGGATATGATTTTGGCGGACCCTTCCTTGGTTTCGTGGAGGGTGACGATCCGCACCGCATCCTCGAGTTTGGCTACGATGGTGCCCCGCGCCGCGCCGTCCATCGATCACGGCCTGAGATCGACGCAGCGGCGCACCGCCTGTCTCTCCTCCCACTTGGTGATGTCGAGGCCATTGCCACGCCGCAGCGCGAAGGTCGCACCGTGAAGACACAGCTCGGTGGATTCGAAGAGGCGCAATAGTACGTCACACACCGATGATGCTCCCCATTCAAGACAAATCCTTCGAACTATCTGTTCCGATTGTCATTGTGGGCGCCGGTGCCTGTGGTATCTGCGCGGCGCTGACGGCACAGGAATATGGCGTCGACTCGCTGCTGCTGGAACGTGATGAAACACCCACGGGCTCGTCAGCACTGTCGACATGTTTGATCCCAGCTGCCGGAACAAAACTGCAGCGGCAGGAAGGGGTGCACGACACGCCAGAGGCGTTCGCTGCGGACCTGATCGCCAAGGCCAAGAATCAGAACGATCCCGACATGGCCCGCTGGGTGGCCGAAGCGTCCGGGCCGACCGTGGACTGGCTGGTCGAGACGGTCGGGTTGCCGCTTTCGCTGGTCACCGGGTTCAAGTATCCGGGGCACGGCGAATATCGCATGCACGGCTCCCCCAACCGGACCGGCAGTGAGCTGATGGCGGTGCTGACGGATGCGGTCGCCCGAGCGGGTCTCGATCTTGCAACGTCGGCACGGGTCACTGACCTGTTCGCCGATGACTCAGGCAAGATCCACGGTGTACGGATCACTCGCCCCGATGGCGCAACCGAGGATATTGGGTGCGATGCCGTCGTTCTCGCCTGCAATGGCTATGGCGGCAACCCCGAGATGGTGCGGCAGTACATCCCTGAAATGGCCGATGCCCTCTATTTTGGCCACGTCGGAAATCAGGGTGACGCTGTCCTCTGGGGAGCCGAGCTTGGCGCCGTTAGTGCCGATCTCGGGTCGTATCAAGGGCACGGCGCGGTCACGCAGCCGCACGGAACGCTCATCTTCTGGGGCGTCCTGACGGAGGGTGGCATTCAAGTGAACCTGCAAGGGAACCGTTTTTCCAACGAGGTTCGCGGCTATTCCGAACAAGCCGTCGAGGTGATCAATCAACCTGATCAGGTGGTCTGGGAGATCTGGGACCATGAAGGACATGAGCTCGGCCTCGCCTTTCAGGATTATCGCGAAGGCATCGAGGTGGGCGCCATCAGGGAAGCCGGGACGATCGCCCAGATTGCCGAGCAAATAGGCCTTCCGCTCGACGCACTGAACGCAACGTTCGAAGACGCCGTCGCGTGTATCCGCGGTGAGAAGGCAGACGACTGGGGGCGAGACTGGAACGGGGTCGAACCGCTCGAGCCGCCTTATCATTTCGCGCGGGTCACGGGCGCGCTGTTCCATACCCAGGGCGGCCTCGTGGTCAACGATCGGGCACAAGTACTGCGAGAGAACGGGACACCCTTGCCGAACCTGTTCGCTGGAGGCGGCGCCGCGCGCGGCCTCTCGGGGCCGTCACGGTGGGGCTATCTCTCAGGCAATGGATTGCTGACGGCCACGGTGCTTGGGCGGATTGCGGGGCAGGAAGCGGCGAGACTTGTGAAGGGTTAGCACCCCATCGTGTCCGGCGCTGCGCGTGGCCTCGAAAAAAGGCGACTTGCGTTAGCGGGGGCGCAAATCGAAGTCGATCTTCGTTGCGATTTCGTTCATGACAAATCGCACCATTGGCGCGATTCGGTTCTGTCGAGAGGTTTCAGGTCCGTCCTTATGGTCTTGTCTACCGAACCTAGTCTCGCAGGCGTAGGTTCTGAGGGTCGTATAGCGCTTCATCCAGTACCTTGGCGGCGCAGCGGCGTCCCAGAATCTCGACTTCAAGCTCAGTGCCGGACACTGCTTTATCCGGCTCAACGTAGGCGAAGGCGATGCTTTGGCGCACCACGTGACCATAGGCGCCGCCGGTGGTGAGGCCCACGAAGCGGCCGTTCGCGAAAACCGGTTCGTTGCCATGAGCGTCGGCATCCTCGGCGTTCACCGTGAGGTAGACCAGGCGCGTGTCGATATTCTGCCTCGTGCGCTGGGCGATCGCGTCCTTGCCGATGAACGGCTTGTCGAGCTTAACGAACCGTTCGAGACCAGCCTCGATCGGCGAGATTTCGGTGTCCAATTCTTGCCCCCACGCCCTGTATGCCTTCTCCATGCGGAGCGAGTTGGCGGCGTAAGAGCCGAAGTCGACAATACCGTACTCACCGCCGGCGTCCATGAGGGCGTCGTAGAGTGCCTCCATATGGGCCATCGGGTGATGAAGCTCCCAGCCGAGTTCGCCGACATAGGAGACCCTGAGCGCCCAAGTCGGAATACCCGAAACCTCGATCTCGCGTGCGCTCAACCAAGGGAAAGCCTCATTGCCGAGATCCACATCGGTCAGCTTGGACAGCACCTCTCGCGAACGCGGGCCCGCCAAAACAAGTACGCCATAATCGTCGGTGACATCCTTCACAAGGACATCCTCGTCTTCGCCCAAGTGTTGCACCAGCCAATCAAGGTTGCGGAGTTGGGCGGCCGCGGCCGAGAGCAGATAGAAGCGATTTTCACCCAACCGAGTCACGGTGAATTCACACTCAATGCCACCGATTTCCGTGAGCGCGTGCGCGAGCACGATGCCTCCGTCCCGCTGCGGCACCCGATTGGCGATGATACGGTCCAGAAAGGCCACAGAATTGGGGCCCGTGACGTCGAACTTGGAGAAGGCCGACATGTCCATGACGCCCACGCGCTCGCGCACAGCCCTGCATTCCTCGGCCACTGGCTGGAACCAGGCGGTGCGGCGAAAGCTGTAACGCTCTT
>Ga0315339_1003704_pt1 | contig 10562 bp, 6 predicted proteins | sample ASW17metaG_FD_204514 | JGI IMG/M metagenome (GOLD analysis project Ga0315339, IMG submission 204514) | Ammonia-oxidizing marine archaeal communities from Pacific Ocean, United States - ASW #17 | ecosystem: Environmental > Aquatic > Marine > Oceanic | place: USA: California | collected 2016-12-05
CGGATATCGTACCCCAGCACAGGTACGAGCAGATCAATGCCGACTTGAACACAACGCGGTGGACGGTCTAAAGTTTGCCGCTTGAATAAGCTCAGACGGGTGTCTCAAAACCGGGCCGCAGTACAAGGTGCGTCTTGGAGAGGCCAATATCAGTGTTTCCGGCACGCGCCGGGCAAACTATACCAGCCTCAGGAGCATCTGGTCGGTCACGGCAAGGCTTCGGCTTGCTAATGCTCGTCCCCGGCGTCAACCTTGGCCCGAAGAGTCGATCATCCGGCGGATGTGGGTTTAACCGAAGCCAAATGGCTGTTCAAACAAACTGAGACACTTCTGTCCCACACCCCAGAGAACGGACGAATTTCGAATGTTTCGAATACTGAAAGACACGATCTTAGCGTATCCAAAATCTGCGCTGATCGGCGCAATAGGTGCAGCCACGGTGATCATGCTTGGGATCGGGATATTCTGTATTGCAAAACAGGGTTCGGGCTTGAAAATAAACGCGACTGCGGACAACGCAAAGATCGAGACCATTTTTTTGGAACTCGAACAACGCAGTTATTCGATTCCGATGGTGCGCGATGGTGCCGGTGGTGGCCTTGCCAATTTTGGTGATGCCATTGTTGTTCTGACACACGATGGTCGTGTCTTCGCCCTTGAAGGAGATAGTCTTTCCCTACTGCCCATACAGGTGCCCGACAATGGTCTTGCCAAGCTGGTAGAGACGGCCAAGATGCCGAAATACAACGGCTACAGGTTTCGATGGGAAGCGATGCGTTATAATGACATTCTGTTCTACGAGGATGGCGGCACTCGTGGCGCTGTGGTTTCATACAGTTTTTGGGATAACGAGCGAGAGTGCTATGGCTCAGCGCTCGCCCTTTTGCCCATCGATCCGTCTCTGACCTCAATCGCGGCGATTTCAGCGAACGCAGAGGATTGGCAGAATGTCTTCAAAACCTCTCCGTGCTTGCCGCCCAAAGCAGTTGGTTTGGCTATCGCAGGGCGGCGCGCGGGAGGGCGCATTTTATACAAGACCGGGGGCAAGATTATTCTGACGAGCGGTGACTACGAAGAGGATGGAGTTGAGGGAGGTCGCCGACTGGCCCAGAAAGATGGCAATGACTACGGCAAGATTATCGAGGTTGACTTGGCAACGGGTGCGGCTGTTCACCTTGCAAAAGGGCTACGCAACCCGCAGGGCATCACCAAGGATCTTGACGGAGCGGTTTGGGTAACAGATCAGGGGCCGCGGGGCGGTGACGAGTTGGACCTAGTTGTGCCAGGCCGGAACTTCGGCTGGCCGGAGGCGACACTAGGAACCCGATACAACCGCTTGCCGTCGCCAGGAAGTGTCAGTTACGGGCGCCACAACGGATATGACAAGCCGACCTTTGCATGGACCCCGTCGGTCGCGCCGTCAACCATAACGACAGTCAATGGCATGCACTCGGCATGGGACGGCGACCTGATGGTCGGGACCCTCAGGGCCCATTCGCTATTTCGCATTCGAATTGATAATATGCGTCCCTTGTTTGTGGAGCCGATCCCGATCGGCAAACGAATTCGCGCGGTGCTTCAGGCCAGCGATGGCCGATTGGCGATATGGTGTGATGACTACGTTCTGCGGATTTTAACCGTTTCCGACTCGGGAGTCGGGCAGAAGTTTCTCAATATCGTGATCTCCAAAACTGAAACGACCGACAGTCGCAAGGCAGAGCTGTCTCAAAAGTTCTCTCGGTGTGCTGAATGTCATTCCTTCGACTATGGCACAAGTAATAGCGCGCCACCGCTGGGCAAGATTTTCACTTCCCCAATTGGTCAGGGCCCCTATCAAGGCTATTCCGCAGCGCTAGCGGCTCATGGCGGGACGTGGACCAAAGAGGCTCTCACCGAATTTTTGACCTCTGTGCAAACGTTTGCGCCGGGATCGACCATGCCTGATCCCGATATTGGAGATCCGGAACTCATCGACCTCATGGTTGATTCGTTGGCTAGGCTGTCGGTGTACCGACGAACCAAATAGGTGGCGATGCAACTTGTTCAATCTTGTGTTTTCATCGCAGTGTCCCGCGTCAGACGATTTCAGACGTCTTTGAAACTCAGTTCACTCCAATCCAGCTTTAGTGTCTGACTGAAAAAGAGTTGAGTGATTTCAGAAGGTTATGATTCCATCGGATTTTGCGAGGTTTCGATGGAGACCACAATGCCTTGGACTGAAATCACTCGACCGCAGTATCGGCGCGAGGAGTTGCGCTACGCAAGCGACCTGACTGATGAGGAGTGGGCATCGATCGAGCCCTTCATGCCAGCACCATCGCCAATCGTGCGTCCGCGCACGACGAAGCTTCGCTCGGTTATGAATGCCATTTTGTACATCGCGTCGACCGGCTGTCAGTGGCGGCAGTTGCCGAATGACTTCCCACCCTATTCGACCGTGCAGGGCTATTTCTACGAGTGGTCGCGGGACGGTTGGTTCTTCACTATCAATCACGCGCGGGTCATGACGGCGCGCGAGAAAGCGGGGCGCGAAGCAAGTCCATCGGCCGGAGTGATTGATAGCCAGTCGGTTAAAACTACGGAAAGCGGCGGTCCGTGCGGCTACGATGCGGGCAAGAAGATCAAAGGGCGCAAACGCCACATCGTGACAGACACCGAAGGATATCTCGTCGGCTTGCAGGTGCACACCGCCGACATCCAGGATCGCGATGGTGCCGTCAACGTCCTCGCCTCGATCCGTTCTCTTCATCCTTGGCTGCGTCACGTCTTCGCCGATGGCGGCTACGCCGGAGATAAGCTACGCACGGAGTTGGCGACAATCGGGCGATGGACCATCGAGATCATCAAGAGATCTGATCGCGACAGCGGATTCGTCGTGCTTCCCCGCCGGTGGGTTGTTGAGCGGACCTTCGCATGGCTTGGGCGATGCCGCAGGCTTGCCAAGGACTTCGAAGCGACAATCACCAGTGCTGTCGCCTGGATCCTCGTCCCTCACATCCGAACTGTCACCCGGAAGCTCGCAAGACCTTGAAATCAATGGGTTCGTTTTGAGTCAGACACTAAGGCATCCCATCAATAAAATGCGGCATAGCGCATTTCGGAATATGGACGAATATTGTCTTGTGATGATGCGAAAGCATCTCCAACCCCGGTTATCTCATCCGCCGGCAGCGCCAACCACTCGCCTCGTCAATGTTGCCCGGACGCCCCGCTAGCTGTCCAGTGGACAAATTCTCCAACCGTCTCGACCACGACAACCTCCTTTAAAACCGGGCGCAGCGCTTCGAACTTGCCGGCTCCACAGAATGAACGATAAGGGGGGTGGATGGTGCCCAAGTCCTGTAGCTGCAAAAGATCCTCCGGTGACTTGATACGATAGAAAGGTCGACCGGCGCTGGCATAGTAGGAGATGGCCCCCCTGTATATGCGCGGGTCACCTTTGCCTCGACCACAAACTATCAAAGTCTCGTCCGGACGGATCGCCTCCCCCACATGCTCCAGCAGCGGCACGAATTTCGTTTGGCCATCTTGCAGGATTCCGAGCATCCCAGCAGGCTTGAAGGGGCCGAGACTGGCCAGGCACAATAATCCAACAGATGCGGATCTCCATCGCCAGCCCGGAACCACCGTCAGAATCATCGTCGCAAGGCTGGCCATCAGCATCGGCATGAAGACCAGCGAGTAGCGTGGCGACACGATGCCGGCGGAACCAGCGACCACGATGGCGTATATCGCCAGCATTGCTGGCAGGCCCACCAGTTCCAGTCGCCGCAGCCGCCAAGGCAACCAGAATACCGCCGCGATGGCGAACAGGCGAAGGATCGGCTCTCCGGCAAGCAACAGGGAATCAAACGCACGTCTCTTTCCCCACTCCTCGCCAAAGGGAGAAAACCGGTCGACGATCTGGCTCAAATAGGCTTGCTGGAATGCTTCCGACCCGTAGCGCAGCCATTGTAGCGTCGGCCATGCCAGGATGAGAGCCAACCCGATTGCCGAGGCAATGAGAAAATGCTTGCTGCGCAGCGACCGGCCCAGCAGCAAATCGTGATGTGCACGTGTCAGCGCGATTCCCGCGATGACCGCCAGCGAAATGACGACCGGGATCGGGGCTTTTTGAAGAGCGCCGACGCCACAGGCAAAGGCAACAACATACCACCACCTGGGCTGACGGACCGCGGAGAAGGTCGCAACAAGCGCAACCGTGGCAAAAAGCGTGGCCCCGGCGTCCAGAAGAGGCGAGACTGCGCTTTCCCAAAATCGCTCGGAACTCGCGATCAACAAGATTGCGGCTGGAATCACCCAAGGGCTCCCAGGCAGCAGCATCAACGCCAGCAAGCCAGTCATCATAAGAATTGCAATGGCAAAGACAAAGGACGGCAGTCGAAGCGCCAACTCCTTGTCGACGCCGCCTTCAAGTAGCCATGCGCCAATCCAGTATTGCAAAGGAGGCTTCTTGAACGTCGGCAAGTTCTCCGAATAGACGGTAAACCAGTCGTCACGGATGGTGAAGGAATGCGTACGGTCCAGCGTAAAAAACTCGTCACCGTGCTGAAACGAGCCCTTGGGAAGCATCTGGCCGTAAAAGGCCGCGAGCACGAGAATCAATAGCGCCGAAACAACAAGGGGAAGGAAAAAGCGACTTTGGATCGGCACCAGCATTTCCGGTTTCCACGCATCAGCCGTCGGAAAAGCCACAGCTTCCGACGTGTCTCCAATTCAACACCGTTGTTCGGCTTGTCAAGCATGGCGACCCCGGCGAGGCGACGATGCTTAAAATTCAGTCTTTCAATACGGACGTCATGAACTTCGCGAGCTCACCTTTCTCATACAGCTCGATCAACAAATTATGATTTGTGAAACGGCGATCGGGAAGAACGGAAGTCCAGGGATAAATATCCTTGATCTGGTTTGCGGCATCGGCATCGATCGAATTGACCGAAAAGGCCGCCACGATTTCGGTAGCCCGACTTGTATTTGACAGGGTCAGACTTTCCAGTTTGGCCGCGAATTCAGGATGACGCACCGGACTGGCAGCTCCGACCGCAACGGCTTTCGACCAGCCGAGCTTGACCGCGGCATAGACCGCAGCCAGCCCGCCACCGCTCGTTCCAAACGAAACTATCCGACGAAATTTCGACTCCGCCGCGAGACGCTCTATGAAATCACACAATTCGTCGAGATTTGAACCGGCGCCGTCGATGCCTTCCATGAACATCACCAATGCAGGGTCACTCAGGAGCAAAATATCGAATTTCTCGGGATCCAGACTGTCCAAAATTCGGTAAGTTGGCATCATAAGGCGCAACTGATTTCCCGTGAATCCGATCAGCAATGTTTTCTCGGACTGGTTCGGCGAACCATTGGAATAGACAAGGATCGATTCTGAAATCGCATGACGCTTCCAGGACGAATTTGCTGCGGCACTTCCGATCTCGGCAGCAATTTGACGGCGCCATCGCGCCTGTCGCCGCCACGAATTGAACCGTGCGAGCAACCTCAATTGGCTGCGAACAGCGCTTCCTGGCACGACACCCCTGGTTTCCCGCAGCAGAGCGGCCAATTCGGCCGGCGTCGCATAGACCGTCATCCCGTCGTGCAAATTTGTGAGATCCATGCGCGATTTGACTATCGTCAGCTTTTCGGCCGCCAATCCGGGAGTGTCGTGAAATCCGAGACCGTCGGCCTTCACACCGGACAGGATCGACGCCACGGCCGCGTCCAGTCCAGCCTCGGAGGAAACATTGGCTTTGGTGGTGTCATTCAGTTCCAGACCTGCCACGCTCAGCGCCTTCGCCAGCCCGGCGATAGTAGAAAAGCTGACGATGATTTCTTCGGGAACCGGCTTGTTGAGCGCTTCATCCAGGGCTATCAGGATGCGCATGCTGGACAGCGAATCGCCTCCCAGAGCGGAGAAGTCGTCATGGATACCGACCAAGTCGACGCTCAGTTCCTTCGTCCATAGACCGGCCAGAAAGGCTTCGAGTTCGTTGCGTGGAGCGACATGGCCGGTTTCCGCGCTCGTCGCCTCCGCAATACGAGCCAGCGCCAGCCGGTCAATTTTTCCGACCGGGTTGCGCGGCAGTTGCTCCAGGATGGCGATCTGTCCGGGAATCTTGAACGCCGAAAGCTTGGAGGCGAGGAAGCCTCTCAATTCATCCGTCGTCACATTCTGACTCAACACGACGGCGGCGCCAACGTCTTCGCCGAGTGTTTTGTGTTTCACCGAAAATGCCGCAGATTCAGCCACGGCCGGGTGCTCCAGAAGCGCGTCGTCGACCTCTTGGGGATTCACTTTTTCGCCGCCGCGATTGATCATTTGCTTGATGCGTCCGGTCAGAAACAAATCCCCATCGGGATCGATGTATCCGATATCGCCGGTGTGGAACCATCCGTCGCGAAACGCCGCCCCGTTGGCCTCGACATCAACTTCGTAGCCGCGAAAGACGTTCGGACCGCGGATCGCGACTTCTCCAGGAGCGCAATTTTCCGGAGTGTTGCCATCCGGTCCGACAATCCTGATTTCGCATCTGCTTGAGCGGCCCACGGATCCGGGCTTACGAACAGCCGGCGGCAAGGCCGTCGACGTGATCAGCGGGCTTGCTTCCGTCATACCAAATGTTTGTATGACCGGCACGTCGAACAGGGTCTCGATCTTTTGCATGAGCGATGGGGCAAGCGCCGCCGCGACGGATCGTATCAGACGTAGCGTGTTGGGATCGCAGGAGATCGAATAACGCGAAGCATGGTCGACCAGCTCGTTGAGCGTGGTTGGCACCGCCTGAAACCAGGTTGGTCGTTTGTCACGCAGATTCTCAAAAAAGGCCCCGGCGCCGAATCCCTGCGTGGAAATAATGCAGCCGCCCGAATAAAGCGGCGCCAGCAGGAGATCCACCAATCCACCGATGTGATATTGCTCCCACATCGACAGGCATCGGTCTTCCGGTCCCAGCTTCAGCGACCGGCAGACATCGCCCGCCGAAATGCATACGTTCCTGTGCGACAACGGGACAAGCTTGGCTCTTCCGGTCGATCCCGAAGTCATCAACACCAAAGCGACGTCGTCGCCATCAGGCCGCGCAACTTCATGAGACGGTGGGTCGTAGCCGACGAGCCGGTAATCAGCGGACAAGCGAAGCACGGGAAGCCCCCGCTTTGCGGCGATTGCCACGACAGGGCCATTTTCATCGGCGCCAACGAGAAGCCCGTCAATTCCCGCGCTTTGAAAATACAGATCGAACTCGGATGGCGTACTTCCGGGGAAAAACGGCGCTGCCTCTCCCGCGAAGGACACGCCGAGCAGCGCAACAGCAAAATTTGCACCGTTTGGAAGAACGATCCCGACGCGGGGTCTCTTTCGCCTGGTCTGAAGATTCACCGAAGCCAGGCTTGCGCCAATATGCGATGCTTTCTCATAGAGGTTAGCGTAAGTCAGAATTTTGCCAGATTCGGTTTCAATCGCCGGCAGGGCGCCATGGGCATTGGCCCTGCTGCCAAGCAAATCAACTATATCTTGGATACTCTCCGGCATTCTCGGATTCAATTCGCAACAGATTCAGTGTGCCACCGGCAATTCAGCGGGAGCGTGGAGAGCCAGCGGTGCCCGGCGCGTGATGTCCAGGTAACGCCCGGCTGCAATGTTAACATAACCCGAGCACCGTTAAAAAGGGACCCGAGCGCGGCACTGAATTCCATGTTGACAAGCGCCCCGCCAATACAAGCATGCCGTCCCACACCGAATGCGACATGACGAGGTCCGGCGCGCCCAACGACGAAGCGATCGGGTTCCGAAAAAACCGCCGGGTCGCGATTTGCCGAACCTAGCACAAGCAGGACGACCGAATGAGCCTTGATGGTCTGCCCGCCGATTTCCAACGTCTCGCGAACCACTCTTCCCTGGTACTGTCCGGGGCTTTCATAGCGCAGACATTCATCGACTGCGGCACCAATCAGAGTCCGATCCGCAATCATCCGCTGAAGCTGGTCAGGATTTCCGAGCAGCGTATATACAGCGGCCGACAAGCCGGCTTGCACGTTTTCGATGCCGTCCGCCGTCAACAGCATTACATTGTCGATGACTTCCCGCTCCGATAGCGCCTCCTCGCCCCCGCCTGCGTTTAGGAGCTGAGACAAGAGGTCGTCCCCTGGGCTCCGTTTGCGCATTTCGACGTGCTCCTGGACATAGTCCCGGAATTCCGACAGCGCCTGATTCACCTCGGCTAGGATCTCGCGGTTCGGTATCGCGTGAAAAAGATAAAAGAACAGGCCGCTCCAGTGTTTAAGCAAGCCTGCGTCAGCGTCCGGAAAACCCATTATCCGACTAATGCAGGTTGTGGCAAAAGGTATCGAAAAATCCTGAACGAACTCGATTTCCGGCTTGTGTCGAAGGCGCCCGAGCAATTCATCCGCCACATCCCCGGCGAACCCCTCCTTGCCTTTGAAAAATGCATTGCAAGTCGTCGCAATGAGCCTCCGCGGACCACGATGCTCCGGTGGATCCAGGAACGCAATTAGCCCATTGGCGACTTTCGCCGCCATATAGCGATCGGCGTTTCGCCGATTCACCAAAGCGAACGCGGCCGGCCGGTTGCTTAATTTTGGATCCTTAAGACCAGCCGCCACGTCTTCGTACCGGCTCAGGACCCAGAAGCCGCCGGCCGTCTGATGCACGGGGTCATGGTCCCGCAAAATCTTGTATGTCGGATATGGGTTATTGATGAATTCAGAATCCGATGGGTCGAAAATAACGTATTTATTCAAATCAAACATCCTCGACGACGTGCCCAGCGAGCAATCGTATATCTTAGTTTGTATCAGAATTCCCCTTAGCAACTCAATGCCAGCAATCAGGGCCACATAAGCATTCCGACGTTGATCTCTGCCAGATCCGTTGGCATGGCGTAGGTCAGGTATCGGACCAAGGCATGACCAAACAAGCGCCGATCCCTTTGCCGGGCAAATAAATGAAAATGATCACTTTTTGGCGCGGAAGACCCGGAATTTGCACCTGATCGGCATTTGCATCCCTAGCGTTTCAGCATTTATTTGTCGCATGAGAGAGATCAGCCGCGGTAACCGCTCGACGGCTAATACCAATGGTCCTTGAGTTCTGCTCATGGACCGTTGGCAAGCGCGACCGCGCGCCGCACCTTATGGTGCGTCAGCCTGCGTGGCGCTTGAACGCCCATCGCTCCTTGTCAATGACCGATGGTATAAGTTGCGGCCGATGGCCGTTGCATCGTTCTGGCCTTCTTTTGTTACTCCAGCTAGACCCTATGATTGCTGGGCCTGAGGGTGGCACGTCATCCGATATGCAACGGTACGAGGGTTAAGCCGGCTAGCCGGCACAGAGCCTCATGCATAGGAGACGGGCCCGATGGAACATTTACGATTTGTTGGCTTAGACATTCACAAAGGACGGATCTCGATCACTGTGGCGGAGAGCGGACGCTCCGGGGCGGTGGAATACCTCGGCGAGATTGCCAATGATCCTGATGCAATCAGCAAGCTGTGCGACCGTCTCGGGCGCCCCGGCAAGCTGCTGGCGTTTTGTTATGAGGCCGGACCGTGCGGTTATGGGGTTTATCGCCAACTGACAAGTCTCGGCCATCGGTGTGACGTGGTGGCGCCGTCGCTGATTCCGATGAAGCCTGGCAATCGGGTGAAGACAGATCGTCGCGACGCCACCATGCTCGCCCGTCTTCATCGAGCCGGAGAGTTGACGCCGGTCTGGGTGCCTGACGCGGATCATGAAGCCATGCGCGACCTGATCCGGCTCCGCAGCGTCGTCCGACAAATCGTGACGCGAGCGCGTCAACATCTTCAAGGATTTCTGCTGCGTCACGGTCGCAAGCACGGGCGTGGGACGGCATGGCGAATGGCTTACCGGCGGTGGCTATCGACTTTGGCCTTCGAACATCCCGCTCAGCAGATCGTATTTCAGGATTATGTCGATGCCGTCATGGATGCGGAACGGCGCCTACAGGGGGTCGAGGAACAGATATTCAGCCTCCTCCCCGAATGGAACCGGCGCCCAGTTGTTGACGCCCTGCAGGCGATGCGGGGTATCGCGCTGATCAATGCCGTGGTGCTGGTCACGGAAGTTGGCGACTTCACACGCTTCTCAAACCCACGCCAGCTCATGGCCTATTTCGGCCTGGTCCCCGGCGAGCAATCGAGTGGCGAGACCATCCGGCGCGGCGGCATCACCAAGACCGGCAACACCCATGCCCGGCGCGCTCTGGTCGAAAGCGCCTGGGCTTACCGAATGAAGGCGTGCATCGGCCGTCACAAGGTCGATCGGATCGAGGCGCTGCCAAAAGTCGTTCGCGACATTGGGTGGAAAGCACAAGTCCGGCTCTGCGCCCGATATCGTCGGCTGAGCGCGCGCGGCAAGACCCCCAACGTTGTCAATGTCGCCATCGCTCGCGAGATGGTGGGCTGTAGCGCGACAATCTGGATGAGAACGGCGCGTCAATCAGGATGAGAAGCGGCGGCCGATGGGGATGATCGTCGCTGGCAGTCGGATTTGCAAGTGCCTTTGTATTTTGCCTGTTTGATTGTCG
>Ga0315339_1003705_pt1 | contig 10561 bp, 10 predicted proteins | sample ASW17metaG_FD_204514 | JGI IMG/M metagenome (GOLD analysis project Ga0315339, IMG submission 204514) | Ammonia-oxidizing marine archaeal communities from Pacific Ocean, United States - ASW #17 | ecosystem: Environmental > Aquatic > Marine > Oceanic | place: USA: California | collected 2016-12-05
GACCGCGAGGCGCCACCGCGTCGCCCGCGACCGCGCCCAACTGCGACCGTGCCGCTTGCACTCGAATCGACGGACGCCGCGGCCGGCAATGCGGCCGCGCTGGCGGCGCCGTGCCAAACCCTTACCGAGCTTCGCGACGCGCTTGGGCGCTACGAGGGCTGCGCTCTTAAGCACACGGCGACGAACCTAGTGTTCGGCGACGGCGCCGCGGCGGCCGACGTGATGCTGATCGGCGAGGCGCCGGGCGCCGATGAAGATCGCGAGGGTCTGCCGTTCGTCGGCGTGAGTGGCCGCCTGCTCGATCGCATGATCGCAGCCATAGGTCTCGACCGCACCAGCGCCTACATCACCAACGTCTTGCCCTGGCGCCCGCCCGGCAATCGCAAGCCGACCACCGCCGAGTGCACGGCCTGCTTGCCGTTCATCCGGCGTCACATCGCGCTGATCGAGCCGCGTATTCTCATCTTCGTCGGTGGCACGGCGGCAAGTGCGCTGGTCGGCACGACCCAAGGCATAACCCGATTGCGCGGGCGTTGGCTGATCTATCGCGATCCCGCCACGCCAGTGGATTCAGAGGGCATTCCGGCGATGCCCATCCTTCATCCCGCCTACCTCCTGCGCCAACCGGCGCTCAAGCGCGAGACCTGGCACGATCTCCTAAGCGTTCGCGCGCGGCTCGACGAGCTCGACTAAGCACGCCGGCGGTGGTTGCCGGCGCGGCGCGTATCGGTTATTTGGAAACGATGCTCTGGGGGGAGATGCCCGCCGCCAGGCGAACGGCGACGGCGGGGAACGCCACGGCAGCGTGGCTTCGCGCGGTCGGGCTGGCGGCCGCTTTGGTGGTCACGGTATCCACGCTCGGGGGTGCGTCGCATGCGGCCAAGGTGGCGCCGCCGGACTGGAAGCCTGCGGCGACCCCGTTGGCCGAACCGGTCGACAACACGCCGAGACCGCGCTGGCGACCCGCTGCGCTGGTCAAGGTGGTGCCGGCGCTCACCGGATTGCGGATTCTTTCCCCAGACGACGCGGCGCGTTATCGGCGCATTTTCGATCTGCAGAAGAAAGGCGAGTGGGCGGCGGCCGATCGCGAGATCGCGTGGCTCGACAATCGAGTGCTAATGGGCCACGTGCTCTACCAGCGCTACATGCACCCGCGCGCCTACCGGTCGCGCTACAACGAACTTCGCGACTGGTTGGAAGACCATGGCGACCATCCGGGTGCCCGGCGCGTCTACCGGTTGGCGCTGCGACGCCAACCCGCCGGCGCGGCCGCGCCGCCGCGAGCCCAACCGGCCGCTGTCGCAAGTCGAGGCGCCGACGAGGTAGCGCCGCGCCGCTCGCGCAAGGCTGTGCGCCAGGCGGCGGCAGATTGGATCAAAGGCCTGGACGCCTGGCGGCGGGGCGACTACGAGCATGCGCTGCGCCGCTTCGCGGCGGTGGCGGACAATCCACACGCCAGCGCCTGGACGGCGGCGGGGGGCGGGTTCTGGGCGGCGCGCGCGGCGCTCGCCTCTGGCGCTCATGCCGACGTTATACACTACATGTCGCGCGCCGCCGAGCATCCGCTCACCTTCTACGGGCTGGTGGCGGCGCGATTGCTGGGCCATACGATCGAAGCGGGCTGGGCCGAGCCGCCGCTCACGGAGCGGACCGCCCAGCGGCTCAAGGCGATTCCGGCGCTGCGCCGGGCTATCGCACTGACCGAGGCCGGAGAGCATCACCGCGCCGACCGCGAGTTCACCGCCGTCGCGGCGGGCGCCGAGCCGGCGCTGGCCGAGGACCTTCTGGTCGCCGCCGGTCGGCTTCATCTGGCGCCGACCTCGATCCGCTTGAGCAAACTAGCGCCGTTCTCGGAGGCGCCGCTGGCGCGCCTCGCTGCCTTCCCCCTGCCGCCCTGGCGGCCAGAGGGTGGCTTCGAACTGGACCGTGCCCTGATCTACGCCTTCATGCGTCAGGAATCGGAGTTCAGAACCGACGCCAAGAGCCCGGCCGGCGCGCGCGGCCTGATGCAACTGATGCCGCGCACCGCGAGCTACGTTGCCGGTGATCGCAGCCTGCGCCGGGACCAGCGCGATCGTCTGTACGAGCCGGCCCTCAACATCGCCCTGGGTCAGAGGTACCTTCAATGGCTGAACGGCGATCCCGACGTTGACGGCAATCTGATGCGGCTGGCGGCGGCCTATAATGGCGGTCCCGGCAATCTCAGGAAGTGGCTGCGCCAGATCGATCACGGCGGCGATTCGCTCCTGTTCATCGAGACCATCCCGGTGCCGGAGACGCGCAATTTCGTTGAACGCGTGCTGGCTAATCTGTGGATCTACCGCATGCGGCTCGGCCAGGAGACGCCGTCGCTGGACCAAGTTGCCGTCGGCTCCTGGCCGCGCTATGTAGCGCTCGACGCGGCGTCGGTGATTACGGTGCCGGTGCGGCTCATAGTCGAATAGTTTCGCGAGGGATGGCGCTGTGGCAGGAATCGACGAGTCCCGACCCTTTATTGCCGTCAATATCGCCGTTCTCACGGTTTCCGACACACGGACCGAGGGCGACGACCGCTCCGGCGCGATTCTTGCCGAACGGCTCACGGCGGCGGGCCACAAACTCGCCGCGCGCGCCATCGTTGCCGATGAGCGCGACCGCATCATCGCCCAGCTGCGGGCGTGGATCCCCGATGCGGGCATTGACGTGGTCATCGCCACCGGCGGAACCGGCCTGACCGGGCGCGACGTGACACCCGAAGCCTTCGCGGCCGTCTACGAGAAAGAGATCATCGGCTTCGGCGAGCTATTCCGACAGCTCAGTTATCAGATCATCGGCCCCTCGACCATCCAATCGCGGGCCACCGCTGGCGTGGCGGGCAGCACTTATCTGTTTGCGGTGCCGGGCTCGCCGGGCGCCTGCAAGGATGCCTGGGACAAGATCCTGCGCGACCAACTGGACTACCGGTTCATGCCCTGCAATCTGATCGAGCTCCTGCCGCGCCTCGACGAGCACCTGCGCCGCACGGCGAGCTGAGCGCCCCTTCAGTCGTCTCTCGCCGCTGCCTTGGCCGGCCGGGGCGGCTGAGGCGGGGCGTGGAACTCCTCCTCGTCGTCACCACCCTCGCGGGGCTGTTGCATGCGCACGCCCTGTCCCCGTTCGCCGGCCTCGCGCTGCGCCGCCGTTCCGGACCTGGCGTCAGGCGCGTGGCGCGGATCGAAGTGCGCCAGCCAGTCGTTGCCGTTAACGACGTCCTCGAAATACACCATTAGGTTTCTCCCGTCGCTTGATCCTTAGTTCTCGCGCTCATGCCAAGTAGATGGGGCAGTCATGAATACTATATAAATTTCTGAAAACGAAATTGTAATATTCGTCACGTTGTGTTCGAAAAGACTCCGTCGTAGTCACGACAGTATTTTGGTCAATTAATTGCTTATATAACCGAAATATACTGTAGAAATAACTGTGGGTAGTGGCAGGGGTATTTGCGGCGCCTGCCGGGGCGCGTCTGGAGTAGGCGCAAGGCGGGCCGTCAGCGAGCCTATATTCGAGCCCGCCTAACGGGCGCTATGACGCGGCCACTATGACGAAGGGTGTTGGCGCGTATAGGCGGTGACGGCTGGGTGCTCAGGTGCCCTCGGTGCCCCCGACGGTCAGGGCGTCGATGCGGATCGTTGGTAGGCCAACCCCGACCGGCACGCCTTGGCCATTCTTGCCGCAGGTGCCGACACCTGGGTCCAGCATCATGTCGGCGCCGATTGCCGAGACCTTGGTCAGCACGTCGGGCCCGTTGCCGATCAGCGTCGCGCCTTTGACCGCCGGCCCGATCTTGCCGTTCTCGATGCGGTAAGCTTCGGTGCACGAGAAGACAAACTTGCCGCTGGTGATATCGACCTGGCCGCCGCCGAAGTTAACCGCATAGAGGCCTTTGCTGACGCTAGCGATAATCTCCTCGGGCGTGCGCTCGCCGGCCAGCATGAACGTGTTGGTCATGCGCGGCATCGGCGCGTGAGCATAGGATTGACGCCGACCATTGCCGGTCGGCGTCATGCCCATCAACCGGGCATTGAGGCGGTCGTGCAGATAGCCGGTGAGAACGCCGTCCTCGATCAACACGGTGCGACCGCTCGGCGTGCCCTCGTCGTCGACGGTGAGCGAGCCGCGCCGGTCAACGATTGTGCCATCATCGACCACGGTCACCCCAGGAGACGCCACACGCTCGCCCATCAATTCGGCGAAGGCCGAGGTCTTCTTGCGGTTGAAGTCACCTTCGAGGCCGTGGCCGATCGCCTCGTGGAGCAGGATGCCGGGCCAGCCGGGTCCTAGCACCACCGCCATCTCGCCCGCCGGGGCGGCCACCGATTCGAGGTTGACCAGGGCCTGGCGCAACGCCTCATCGACCTGAGCGCGCCAAGCTGCCGGCTCCACATAAGCCTCATACGGGGTGCGTCCGCCCACGCCGTGGGAGCCGCTTTCCTGGCGCTCGCCGTCGCTGACCACGACCGAGACGTTCAGGCGCACGAGCGGGCGAACGTCGTTGACCTCGGCGCCGTCCGCCCGGATGATCTTGACTGCTTGCCACTCGCCGAGCAGGGAGGCGGAGACTTGGTGGACGCGTGGGTCCTTAGCGCGGGCATAGGTGTCGATCTCGGCCAGCAGCTTGACCTTGGCGTCGAAGTCGGGCGCCTCAAGCGGACTGGTTGCTGTGTAGAGCGTGCGGTTGGTCCCGCGCGGCGCTGATGCGAGTGTGCCGTGATGGCCATCGCGCACGGCCCGCACCGCCTGGGCCGCGCGGCGCATGGCCGCCTCGTTCAGCTCGGACGAATGCGCATAGCCGGTCGATTGGTCGGCCATCGCGCGGAGGCCGAAGCCCTGGCTGGTGTCGAAGCTGGCGCTCTTGAGGCGGCCGTCGTCGAAGCTGATGCCCTCGGACAAACGGTATTCGAGGAACATCTCGCCATCGTCCATGCCGTGCAGGGCGTCTTCGACTAGGCCGCGAACCCGCCCCTTGTCAAGGTCGTTGCGCTCAAACAACAACTCGGCGTGGGCCGGGGCTTGTGCTGGCTTGGTCATGGCGGTCCCCATGTCGGTTGGGCGGCGGGCGTCAGGGATTGGCGCTCCCACAAGATACGCGTGATGTCGAGGCGCGCAAACCGTGAGGCGTCCCGTGCCCGCGCCGTGTTGGCCCGTGGCAGGCGGCCATTTCGGTTGGAATTTCAAGACTCGCTGTTGTAGGTTCGTGCCGCAGTTCACGATCCGTTGATAGGGCCCTCCGGCGCCGGTTCGAGCTGTGCTGGGACGTTGCGACGGCTCCCTCAGGGATGCGAAGGATGCAGACAATGCGGCTGTTGGTGAATATCTGGCGATGGCAGACGTTGGCCGCTCTGGTGATGGCGTCGGCGCTGGCCGTTCCGGCTCAGGCATCGCAGCCGACGCCGTGGCAGATCGGGTTCCAGCCGGCGGCGTCGACGGCCATGGAGCGCATCGCCGACTTCCACGAGCTGTTGTTGTGGATCATCACGGTGATCGTAATCTTCGTGCTGATCCTGCTCGGGATCGTGATCGTTCGATTCAACGCCCGCAGCAACCCGACGCCAACGCGCACCACCCACAACACGCTGCTGGAAATTGCGTGGTCGGTGATCCCGGTCGTCATCCTGGTGGTAATCGCGATTCCCTCGTTCAAGCTCCTCTACTACATGGACCGCACCGACGAGGCCGAGTTGACGCTAAAAGCGATCGGCCACCAGTGGTACTGGAGCTACGAGTATCCCGACCATGACGGCCTGACTTTCGACTCGCTAATGATCGAAGACGATGAGCTTCAGGAGGGCGACCCGCGGCTTTTAGCGACCGACACGCGGGTCGTGCTGCCGGTCGACACCAACATCCGACTGTTGATCACGGCCGACGACGTCCTCCACGCCTGGGCCGTTCCCGCCTTTGGCGTGAAGATGGACGCGGTCCCGGGCCAGCTCAACGAGACCTGGGTGCGGGTCAATAAAGAGGGCGTCTACTACGGGCAGTGCTCCGAGTTGTGCGGTGTGAACCACGGCTTCATGCCGATCGCCGTCGAGGTGGTCTCGAAGGAAGCGTTCGCGGCCTGGGTCGAGCAGGCCAAGCAGGAATTCGCCTCCGAACCCGGCAGCACAGGCACCGTATTGGAGAGGCTCGTGGTCGCGCTGGACGCGGGCGCCGAGTAGCCGCAAGGCTGTGGGCCGCCGACGGCACGATTGAAGAAGGACGAAGGCCAATGAGTGATACCGGGCACGCGGCGCATGCTGATTCACACGCGCACGCTCTTCCCACCGGGTGGCGACGCTACCTCTATTCGACCAACCACAAGGATATTGGCACGATGTACATCGTGTTCGCGATCACCTTTGGGTTGGTCGGGGGCTTGATGTCGATCATCATGCGCGCCGAGCTGATGGAGCCGGGCGCCCAGGTTCTCGGCGGCGACAATCAACTGTTCAACGTTTTGATCAGCGCGCACGGCCTGATCATGGTGTTCTTCCTGATCATGCCGGCTTTCATCGGCGGCTTCGGCAACTGGTTCGTGCCACTGATGATCGGCGCGCCGGACATGGCCTTTCCGCGCCTCAACAACATCAGCTTTTGGGTGCTCATCCCCTCGGCCCTCTTGATGGCAGGCTCGTTGTTCGCGGGCGACGGGCCCGGCGTCGGCTGGACCGTGTACGCGCCTCTATCGACCTCTGGCCAGCCCGGGGTCGCGGTCGATATGGTGATACTCGCCCTGCACCTGGCCGGTGTTTCGTCGGTCCTCGGCGCCATTAATTTTATCACCACCATCTTCAACATGCGCGCGCCGGGCATGACGCTGCATAAGATGCCACTGTTCGTGTGGGCGATCCTGGTTACTACCTTCTTGTTGCTGCTGTCGCTGCCGGTGCTGGCGGGCGCTATCACCATGCTGCTCACCGACCGCAACTTTGGCACCGTGTTCTTCGACGCGGCCGGTGGCGGCGATCCGGTTCTCTACCAGCACCTGTTCTGGTTTTTCGGCCACCCCGAGGTCTACATTCTGATCCTGCCGGCTTTCGGCGTGATCAGCCAGATCATCCCGACCTTCTCGAAGAAGCCGGTCTTCGGTTATCTCGGCATGGTCTACGCGATGGTCGCGATCGGCGTGATCGGCTTCGTGGTGTGGGCCCACCACATGTACACGGTCGGCATGGACGTCGATACCCGCGCCTACTTCATCGCAGCGACCATGGTGATCGCGGTACCGACGGGTATCAAGATATTCAGTTGGATTGCCACCATGTGGGGCGGCTCGATCGAGTTCAAGACGCCGATGCTGTGGTCGGTGGGCCTGATCTTCTTGTTCACTGTGGGCGGCGTGACGGGGGTGGTGTTGTCTAACGCCGGCGTCGATATCCCGTTTCACGACACCTATTACGTGGTCGGGCACTTTCACTACGTGTTGAGCCTCGGCGCGGTGTTTGGGATCTTTGCCGCTTTCTACTACTGGATCGGGAAGATGTCGGGACGCCAGTACAACGAGACCCTGGGCAAGCTCCACTTCTGGGGCACCTTCATCGGCGTCAACTTGACGTTCTTCCCGATGCACTTCCTCGGTATGGCGGGAATGCCGCGACGGGTGCCGGACTACCCCGACGCCTACGCGGGCTGGAACATGGTTGCCTCAATCGGTTCGTACATCTCGGCGGCGGCGACCTTGCTGTTCGTCTACATCCTTTTCGACACCGTGTTCCGGGGCAAGAAATGCGCCGACAATCCGTGGGGCGAGGGCGCGACAACGCTGGAATGGACAGTGGCCTCGCCAGCGCCGTTCCACACTCATGAAATCATGCCGCGCATCAAATAGTGCCGCGCGGGCGGAGGACGATAGTTGACTGAGGTCGCGGCAGCGCTCGAAGGTCGTCGGTTGGCGCCGGGCGCGGTCGCTGGCGTCGGCGACTACGTTGCGTTGCTGAAGCCGCGCGTGATGTCTCTCGTGGTGTTCACCGCGCTGGTTGGGATGTTGCTCGCGCCGGGCGCCTTACATCCGGTGATCGCCGTGGCCGCCATGCTTTGCATCGCCGTCGGTGCCGGCGCGTCGGGCGCCATCAACATGTGGTTCGACGCCGATATCGACGCCGGTATGGCGCGGACTGAGGGGCGGCCGATCCCGGCCGGTCGTATGGCGCGCGGCGAGGCGCTGGCTTTCGGTACGGCGCTGGCGGTCGGCGCCGTGGTTATGATGGGACTGTTGGTCAACTTTCTGGCGGCGGGACTGCTGGCCCTGACCATCTGTTTCTACGTCTTCGTTTACACGATGTGGCTCAAGCGGCAGACGCCGCACAACATAGTCATCGGCGGCGCTGCGGGGGCGTTTCCGCCGGTCATCGGGTGGGCGGCGGCGGGTGGCGGCCTCGATGTGTTTCCGTTGCTGCTGTTTGCCATCATCTTTTTCTGGACGCCACCTCATTTCTGGTCGCTGGCGCTCTATCGGAGCGACGAGTACGCGCGGGTCGGGGTGCCCATGCTGCCGGTGGTGGCCGGCGCTGAGGCCACCCGCCGCCAGATCCTGCTCTACAGCGTGATTTTCGTTGCTGTGACGATGGCGCCGTGGGCGTTGGGCCTGTCGGGATTGCTCTACGCCGGGGTCGCGGTGGCGCTGGGGGTGACCTTCGTAACCGGCGCGTTCTGGCTGTGGCGCAAGCCGTCGCCGCGTGCTGCGCGGAGGCTGTTTGGGTTGTCGATCCTCCACCTATTTCTGATCTTCGCGGCGCTGCTAGCCGATCGCGGCACGGCGCTTGGCGTGGGTTGGATGTGAGGCGCCGATGTCAGAGCGCGACGTCTCCGACGACGATATGAGGCGCCGCCGCGGGCGCAACTACGCGCTCGGCGGCGTCCTAGTCGCGATCGTGGTGCTGATGTTTGTCGTGACATTGGTGAAGCTCAAGGGCCCGTGATGTCGACGGCACCGGTAACGGGCAACCCACGGCGCAACGGCGCAACGGCGCTCGTACTTGCCCTCGTGGTCGTCGGTATGGTCGGCGTGGCCTACGCTGCGGTGCCACTCTATCGCCTATTTTGCCAGGTCACCGGCTATGGCGGCACCACCCAAACGGCGGACGCGACGCCCGAGGTTATTCTCGATCGGTCGATGACGGTTCGCTTCAACGCCGATGTCGCGCGCGGCATGCCGTGGCGGTTTCGCCCGGCGCAGCTCGCCCTCGAGACGCGTATCGGTGAGGCCCAACTCGCCTTCTATCGCGCCACCAACGACACTGACGAGACCATTACCGGGCACGCCGTCTTCAACGTGACGCCGCTCAAGGCTGGCATCTATTTCACCAAAATCGACTGCTTCTGCTTCACCGAGCAGGTGCTGAGGCCGGGGCAGAGCGCCGACATGCCCGTCAGTTTTTTCATCGATCCCGAGATCGCCGACGATCCGAGCCTCGACGATGTTGGCACCATCACCCTGTCGTATACCTTTTTCCGGAGCGATGATGAGGGCGGCCCCGAGTCAGCGGCCGTCAGCGAGTCCGCCCGTCCGCCAGCTGGGAGCTAAGCTATGGCCGAAGCACACGCGAAGGATCACGAGTACCACATGGTGGAGCCCAGCCCGTGGCCGGTGCTGGGCGCGTTCTCGTCGCTGCTCTTGGCGGCCGGGGCGCTCATGTTCATGCAAGATGTCACGGTCTGGATCATGCTGATCGGGGTCGTGCTGGTGCTTTACACCATGTTCGTGTGGTGGCGCGATGTGGTTCGCGAGGGGCATGCCAAGGGTGAGCACACCGCGGTGGTGCAGATCGGGCTGCGCTACGGGATGGTGCTGTTCATCGCCTCGGAGGTGATGTTTTTTGTCGCCTGGTTCTGGGCTTACTACAACGCCAGCCTATATCCGGCCGAAGCCATAGGTAGGGTATGGCCACCCGTGGACGTCATTACCTTCGACACCTGGGGCCTGCCGTTTCTCAACACGCTGATCCTGCTGTCGTCGGGCACCACGGTGACCTGGGCGCATCATGCGCTGCGCGAGGGCAACCGGCGCGGGCTGATCCTCGGGTTGTGGCTCACGATCATACTCGGGGCGTGTTTCAGTGCTGTTCAGGCCTACGAGTACTGGCACGCCACGTTCTCGTTCTCGGGCGGCATCTACGGCTCGACCTTCTTCATGGCAACCGGATTCCACGGATTCCACGTTATCGTCGGCACCATCTTTCTCGCCGTCTGTCTGGTCCGCGCCTACGCTGGCCATTTCAAGCCAGACCAGCACTTTGGCTTCGAGGCGGCGGCCTGGTATTGGCACTTCGTCGATGTCGTGTGGATATTCCTGTTTTGCTCGATCTATTGGTGGGGCGCCGGCGACGTCATCGCACACTAGAAAAGTTCGGTGAGCGAGCTGGTCTTTCCGCCCGTCTCTCCGCTGCGCGCCGGCCTCACGTGCCGCTGCCCGCGATGTAGGCAGGGTCGGCTGTTCAATGGCTTTCTGACCGTCGCGCCGCGCTGCGGGACCTGCGACCTCGACTTTGGTTCGGCTGACAGCGGCGATGGCCCCGCGGTGTTCGTCGTTCTCATCCTCGGGGTCTTAGTGGTCGGCGGCGCG
>Ga0315339_1003706_pt1 | contig 10554 bp, 13 predicted proteins | sample ASW17metaG_FD_204514 | JGI IMG/M metagenome (GOLD analysis project Ga0315339, IMG submission 204514) | Ammonia-oxidizing marine archaeal communities from Pacific Ocean, United States - ASW #17 | ecosystem: Environmental > Aquatic > Marine > Oceanic | place: USA: California | collected 2016-12-05
TGGAGAGCCTCCACCGGGTTCACATTGATGGTAATCACCAAATGGTTGTCCATCAAGGCATGATGGCAGAGTTCGACGATTAGGCGTCTTTCCGTTAATATCCTCCAATTCATTCAGCGTTGGAGGAAACTATGCCTAAGGCTTATGTGATGATTCATATGGAAGTTACAAATGAAGAAGAATTTGCATCTGGGGTTGCTTCGAAAATCCCTGGTCTGCTTGCGGAGTTCGGAGGGAAAGTCCTAGTTCCGCGGAACACCGAAGTTTCCATTCTCGAAAACCAAGTGACCGGTAGGCAGGCCGACGTCCACACCATATTTGAGTTTCCGGATAGAGGTTCGGCACTTGCGTGGTACAACAGCGACCAATATCAGGCCATCAGACCCAACCGAACTAACAACACAGCTAACACCTATTTTGCCATCGTAGATGGAGTCGACGACTAGCCAAACAAGGTGGCTGAAAAGTGGCTGAACTTCCGGCTACCGCACTCGACCAGAAAAACGTACCAGGAAAATCAGGCACGATTTACCAAGTTCACGGGACTAGAAAAACCTATTGATACGGCTATCGGCGGTCTTGAAAACCGTTGTACTTCGCACCTCCGTCAATGAATGGCTAGATCCTAAGAAAGAAGCCACCTCGTTTGAGGGGGCTTTTCTTGTTTCAGAGACACCCCCCATCAAGAAGGCGTAGGGGATGGGGTAGTGGGGGTCTTAGCCGGAACATGACCATTCCACGACAACTAGCCCTTGGGGAAGTTATAGGGCAGAAAAAGGGCAAAGCCCAGCCGAAGCCCCGTCCGGTGTCTCCAGGTCGTCCAAGGCGAGAAGTGGACGTAGAACTGCTTAGGGAGCTTCGTTCTAAGGGTTATGGGTACAAGAGGATTGCTGGGGAATACACCAGGGTGACTCGTGAGTACATCAGCCACACCACTGTGAGAGAGCGGCTGGTTAGTGTTTAAAATTTAGTTTGGAATTGTGGATTATAATTGCGGGTATATCAGGAGCCGATACCTGAGGATAAAGATTGGTGCGACTCAGCTTAATATTCAAGATGCCAGGAAGTGCGACTCCCTCGCACTCCCGCCAGACAATTTTCAGATTCGAAAAGGCCATCTTTATGGGTGGTCTTTTCTTTTTGTGCAACTCCGTCTTGAGTTGAATATTGGTCCAACTGTTTATCACTAATAAGGAGAGGATAAGTAACGCCGCATAATTTGTTGATTAAAAAATTAACTGGGAAATCGCAACAGACTTCCATTAGAAATATAAATAAAGTATTAGAATACAAATGGTTCTACATGAATGAAATAATGGATGTTGAGCTGAGTTATCTTCGTAGTATGCTTGATTCCAATTTACTGGACGATTTACTGAGATATGCAACGACTTAAGGAAGGTAGGGGATGGTATATGAGTACTGAGCCTGATGAGAAAAATGCGCATTCTCCTACAGCCCTTCACGATTTGGGTTGGGAAGAACAAGGATTCGATTGGGAGCACCCTTGGACTCCTAAAAAGAAAGAATTGGCTCTTGCCTCATTGAAAGAAGCTGGGAAAAAATCTGGGCGCGTCTTGGATTTTGGATGTGGTGACGCGGTGATGGTCCGGTTCTTTCATGAACTTGGTTACGAAGCAGAAGGAGTAGATATATCCAGCGTAGTAATCAACGATAACAAAAACAAATTCCCCGATATGAAATTCAATTTAGTTTCGCCTGATACAAGGATTCCCTATCCGGACGCCAGTTTCGATGTAATTTTCTGTTCTGAAGTGATTGAGCACCTGTACGATGTAAACTTTGCATTCAGTGAATTTGATCGACTGCTGCGACCTGGTGGTTTGCTAATGTTAACTACTCCCTACCATGGATTAATTAAAAACATTGTGATTGCGCTTCGTTACTTCGACCAGCATTATCGGATTGATTGGCAACACATCAGGTTCTTCACGAAAGAATCCCTTGGTGGAATGTGTTTGAATCATAATTTCAAACCATTTCGGTGGTGGAGAGTGGGAAGAATCGGGCCGCTAGCGCGGTCTTTTTTTGTTAGCTGCCGAAAAGACTGCTAAATCTTCCTCTGGAATTTCGATACCCAAGGGAGTGTTGGTGTCGTCCTGATACGACTCGTTGAATGGCTTGTCGCACATCCAAACGCCAGTGTGTTCTTGGTCAGTGAGGTAATACCCCGTCCCATCACGAAAGCCTTCTTTAAGGATGGCTTCTGCGTTCTTGTTGCTGACAATATGGAAGAATCTCATCTAGCGGCTCCACTTGGTTCACGTTGATAGTAATGACCAAATGGTTATCCAGAAAGACATGATGGCAAGGTAGATGGTCTTTGGGAAAATCGACGCTCCGCTGAAAGACATTAGCGTCCACGGTGCCGGTATTACCTTTGAACTTCCCGGAGATTATCTGCACCCTGTCGCCCCGGCTGAATCGGTAGTGAAAACCCATAGGCTCCAACGTAGTGGATTGATAATGGAACATGTCATGGAAGGTAGTGGATTCGCCGGTGCTGGCGCAAGAAACGGCTGTCAGTTAGTATTCGCCAATGCTATATCTGATTTGGAGGCCACCATGATATTTCATGTGAAAGCCCAGCACGACAATGTAACTTGCGAAGGGGCAAGGCGGGCAAAGGGCGAAGACGTAGCACCAACAGTCGAAACTGAAAGATTGCTTGAGGGGAATGACAAGGTCAAGGTGCTGACTGCCTTGGGGTATATATCGGAGCATAGGTATTACGCAATAGTAGAATCAGATAATTACTCTGATGTAAACCTGCTTATGCAAGGTCATGTTTTTAATGGTTCAGTTGAAATCCTGCCATGTCTTGACATGATGGAACGGAGGAAAGACCGGGGAGAATGGGGTAAGTAACCACTCCAGTCCGTCGCCCAAAACGTCGCCCAAAGGGTTTGCATCTCCTGCGGTCTGGTGGAACGCATTGGTACATTCCAGGCGTGATTGTGGAACATAAAGGGGCTGATGATTGCTAGTGACACGCACGGCAACGGACTTAAAATCCGCTATCTTAACGGATGTGTGGGTTCGAGTCCCTCTCCCGGCACCACCTTAACAGGCACAAAATAGGCCCCTGAAGTTAATCAGGGGCCTATTGGTTTGGACAGAATTGTCGGTTTGACAGCCAAATTGACAGCCACGAGGAATTGATCGACTCTATCCGGTAAGAATCTCCCCCATCTTTTTCGCAGTCTCCCTATGGCTTTCTTGGAAAATGTGGGCATACCGGTTTAGAGTCATAACGATTGTGCTGTGCCCCAATTGCTCCATCACCTCACGAGACTGGACCCCTTGAGCAATCATTAAGCTAGCACAACTGTGACGAAGGTCGTGAAACCGTTGGCGTCTGAGGCCGGCATTCTCAAGTATGCGATAGAACCGATCACGTACGACTCGGTCGCTGAGCGGCCCGCCGGTTGGGGCCGTAAAAACTAGCCCAGACTCCTGCCACTCGGTGCCGGCGTGAAGCATCTCCCCTATCTGGCGACCCCAGTGGGCCCGGAGAGCATCGACCACCATATCGGGCAATGCAAGTGTCCTACGGCTCCTGGCCGTCTTGGGCTCCAAGAATCGATATTCTCCGTCGATGCGTTGCAATGTAGTTCGTATCGCCAGTTGGGCAGCATCCAGGTCTATATCGGTCCATGCTAACCCCAATATTTCAGCCTGACGCATCCCGGTAGCGATCGCCAAAGTGTAGAGAGCTTCAAGTCGTTCACCTTCGATGGCCCGAATAAAAGCCCTAGCCTCTTCTGGGTCAAAGGGGCTAATCTCAGCTTGAACCACGGTGGGCGCATCCACGAGCTTGGCTATGTTGCGTGCCACCTTGCCTCGTGTCTCAGCAACACCCAGCGCCCGGCGCAGCACCGCATGAATGTACTGCACTCTCCTAGGGGACAGGCCACTGGCCAATTTCCGGTTAATGAGCTTCTCAACGTCCTCGGGGGTCATCATGGCCAAGGGGATCCGCCCGAGTCCGGGTCGAAGGTGGACTCGAACAATTTCCACGTAAGACTGAAACGTCCGAGGCCGGACAGCAGCCTTAACAGTGTCGGCAAGCCAGGTATCTAGGAACTGCCCCGTGGTTAGTCTTTCAGACGTGATAGGCAAGGCTTTTTTGTGGTCCTCGATGGCCTTGCCCAATCGATTACTCACTTCCCCACGTGTTTTGCTATAAAAGGTCTTTCGTATTCGTTTTCCGTCCTGCCAACCTAGGTCCATTACGGCCGCCCACCGGCCATCTTTCCGTTTGTAGATGCTACCTTCAGAGTTTCCACGTCTAGCCATCGCCAATCTCTCCTGCGTCTCGATTTTTATTCGTGAGTTGCTTATTGTTATCGGCCTTTAATTTCCGAGCAATGAGATCTCTCTGGCGCATTCGATTGTCTGTTCCGTCCTTAAGGCACACCTGACAGAAGTTCCGGCGGCCGCTTTGAGGTTTTCGCCGACGGGAATAGACCCGATTGCAGCCATCGCAAACAGCGGTCATCCCTTCGCCCGTGACCGATAGCACGAGCTGGAATCCTAGAGTGCTCCAGGTGTCGCCCCCGAAAGTGATTTTGGGCCGTCCATCTTGTGTGGAAACCTCGGGCCTGATATTCCCAGCAAGTAGCCACTCATCCAATACGAAGCACAAGCCCGGCCAATCAGGAGTCAAGTCAAAACGGCGTATTGGATAACCCATCAATTCGTCTGACCGTATTACCTGCCATTCTTCCGTCGATGGCGGCTTAAGTTGATGTAAATCCGATGCCACTCGTAAGATTGCGTTGACGACCCGCGCGTGTTGATACCAGCCTGACAGCGGCTCCTTGAACAAGAATCTCTCCTCTTCGACATCCCCCTCGGGAAGAATTCTGGAAAAGATCCGTGTCTCTGGACACTCTTTCTTACCTTCGTGGCTGTAATAGCCATGCCGACAGAGCGAGAGCACTCCGAATCGCCTCGCGAATCTGAGCACCCCGTCACCGTCCTTAATCCTGGTGAAGTAGTCCAACATTTCGTCGGTGCTGACCTCGCCATGTTCACAAATATGCATGGTGAAGACCCAAGCTAAGTCGTCCCTTTCGACAGCGGATAATATCGCCGGGCAAACCCCGGTCACAGGGAAAACGAAACTGGCAAGCCGACCTTTGCTGTCAGCCATCCCCGATAACTCCCATCCTAGATTTGACAACTAACGTTGTTCTAACGATGAACATTTTTGTACTATTTTTTTCATCATTTATACTCGTTAAGGAGTCTAACAGACACCAGCGTGTACGTCGATGTTTTTATCGGAGGGACAGATGGAAAAACTTCTTTTGACAGAGCTTGAGGTTGGGGAGCTTACAGGGTTGTCTCGGTCTACACTGCGCAAACTCTGGTCTGCGGGTGTTTTAGGTGCGCCGCTGAAGATCGGCAGATCTATCCGCTGGCCAATGACGGATATTGAAGCCTTTATTGCCCGCCTGCGAGAAGAGGCCCAGGACAACACGAGTTGAAGGCCGTTAGCGGAAACCAGAGATACTCAAGCGAACTACCTTGTCCTATCTGCCAAGGACATCAACGGATGCCACATGGGCAAAGGATCAGGTGTGTAGGATTCCTCTCCGAGGATGGTCGCTGGGCAAGATGCTCCAGAGAGGAATACGCCGGGTCATTATCTCTAGATGAGAGTACGACACCCGCAACATACCTCCATCACTTGGATTGCGATTGTCGCTGTGGCACTAGCCATAGCTCAGCGTTGCCGGTTTCCCTGACTGGTACAAAGGGAACCAGTAGCAGACGCATCGTTGCCACATACGACTACACAGACGAAGAATGCTCTTTCCTCTTCCAGACGGTGCGCTGGGAACCCAAGGATTTCTCCCAACGCCAACCCGACGGCAATGACGGCTGGAAGTGGAACCTGCGAGATGTCCGGCGTGTTCTGTATCGTCTACCCGAGTTGATAGCGTCAGATTCTGCTAAGCCCGTGTTCTTAGTTGAAGGCGAAAAGGACGCAGACCGTCTCTGGGATCAGGGGCTGGTCGCCACTACGAACCCGATGGGCGCTAAAAAGTGGCTTCCTGAATATTCTGGCTTCTTGAAGGATCGCCATGCCGTGACGATCCAAGACAACGACTCAGACGGTGTTGCCCACGTTGAGCAGGTCGCACAGAGCCTATATGGACAATCTAGGAGTATCCGGGCGGTGAAACTGAACGGACTACTAAAAGGCGGAGATGTGTCTGACTGGCTGGACGCCGGTCACACAACCGAAGAGCTTTTAGAACTGGCCCGTCATACGCCTGAGTGGGAACCAACCGAGACCGATGGCACAGAAGACGGCCCGAACGTCTCCGGTCCGAAGGTAGTCCACCTTTCTGACGTTGAACCAGAATCGGTTTCCTGGCTTTGGGAGGGTTACATTCCCTACGGAAAAGTGACATTGATCGCAGGTGATCCAGGGTTAGGGAAGAGCTGGTCAACTCTGGACCTTGCAGCTCGGTTGACGGTCGGTGGAGAAACACCTGACAGGCAGCACACTATGGATCAAGGAGCCGTTGTGTTGCTTACCGCCGAGGACGGGATCGCAGATACAGTAAGACCACGGATAGACGTTCAAGGCGGGGATGCCTCGCTCGTCCATATCCTAGAGGGAGTCTTTGAACCTGATGGAACTGAGAGACTGCCCTCATTGATCGAGGATGTCGGCACCCTTGAACAAGTGGTGATCGAAGCCAACGCACGGCTGATTATCATCGACCCGCTAAATGCCTATATTGGTCGGACTGATAGCCACAAGGACGCCCAGATCCGCCGTGCCTTAACTCCCTTGTCGAAGATGGCAGAACGTACCGGTGCCGCCGTCCTGGTGGTGATGCACCTCAACCAAGCCACCCTGCTCCCCGCCCTTTACCGTGTCCAAGGGACTATCGGGTACGTGGGGGCCGCACGTTCTGTTCTGTTGGTCGTGGCGGACAAAGAAGAGCCCGGCCGGCGTTTATTGGTGCCTATTAAAGCCAACCTGGCGGCGGAGATGCCAGCGATCGCGTTCACGATCACTCAGGAACCGGCATTGGCCTGGCAAGGTGTGGTGGATGTAGACATCGCAGACCTCTTGTCGGCAATTCCGTGGAAACAAAGCAAGCTTGAGGAAGCCAAAGACTTTCTTAACGAAACCTTGGGTTACGGCGGGGTTCCTTCCGATGACATAGATGTTGCGTCCAGTAAACGTGGCATCTCTCAGGCGACCTTACGGAGAGCCAAGACGGCGATTGGCGTCTTGGCCATCCACATCGGGGAGCAGGGGCCGAACGGAGAAGGGTATTGGGAATGTCGGCTACCGTCGGATCACGATGACCAAGATTCTCTGTGCGATGGAAATGAGCGCCTTGCTAAATCACACGCTAACAAGACGCTCATCGTAAATGAACCTCTAGGCACGAATTCCAGCAAGGCGCTCATTACAAACCCACAGAAGAACATGACCGCCTTGATGGATGGAGTTGAACAAGATGAGCATCTTGCTAATTCGGGTGCCGACCATGATGGCCGCTTGGCCAGTGACGGTGTTGATGACGAGGTAAGGGTCTAGGTCGATGGAAGCGATTGAACTACTAGACCATCTGCGGGCTTGCGGTGTCTCCGTGTTAGTAGACCGTGAGGAACTGGTACTGCGGCCTGCTAGTAAGATCCCGCCCAACCTACTTGAAGAGGCCCGTCAGCACAAAGCTGCGATAGTTCACGAGCTTAGCCAACGTTACGGCGATGGTGTTCTACCACCATTTGACCGGCCGCCCGCCACGGAACAAGAACTCCGTCGTCTGATGGACTACATAGCCGACCCAGCGACATTCGATGCCTGGCTGGACTGGGCGATGAAATATACCGATCCGGCTGAGACCTTACGGTGGAAACCGCGACGATAGTTTTGGGACGTGTTTCCCGAGGTGGTGATGATGCGAGCGAAGAAAGTAACAGGACGGCCCGCCAGCATACCTGAATGGGCTTTCGGAGAGGTGTTCCGGCTACACAGCCTGGGCTATGGGTGCCGCAGGATAGTCAGGTCGCTTGAAGAGGCCGGGGTGTTCACCACCAGGTCTAGCGTCTCAAGGTTATTGAACGGGCAAGCGCCATATGTGAACCTTGATAGGTAAGCCTAGCTATAGAGAAATATCCTGTACCACCTAGTTACTGGGAGTTTGTCGGCAATGTGACATCATCGTTTTAGCCTGTTTTGGTCCATGTTCCACAATTACTAGACTCAAAGCCGTTGTCCGTTGATTTTATCGTCAGAATGTTGTTTGACCCGCCCAGACTATTGGCTTCTATATGCTTCAAGTCTCCACTAAAACCCGATAGCCTAGCCCAATAACAGCTGTCACCACCGGGAGAAGTCCATGTTCCAGGTCCAATATCCAATCCAACCACGTAGGCGCCGTCACCGAATGGACTACTTAAGGACGATGTAATCGAGGAAGTCGCCTCTGTCCAGGTTCCACATCCTTCTGTCGAGAAACCCGCATCTGTCGATGAAATCTCCACTACTGAGATAGCCTCTGTCAATTCGTTAACTATGATGTCGTCGAATTCACCGCTGAAGCCCCTTAGCCGTTCCCAATAGCAGCTGCTACCAGTCTGGGAAGACCGGTAAGTACCGGCTTTAATGTCACTACCAACTACCCAAGTTCCATCGCCAAAAGAAGCCCCCAATGAAGGAGCGGGAATGACCGTAATCGGCTGTTCCAACGATATTAGATTCCACCCTTCATACAGCATTTCGTTCTGAAACATTTGATTAGAATTTAGGAGAACCCAGACGATGTCACCCTCTTTGGCGTCGGTGTATGTGTTGATACCTAGGGTGTCATTACCAGGTACGTAAAGTCTCCAAACATCCAAGTAATTTGAATAAATCCAGACTCTCCGGAGATTAGTACCAAAAGAATGGAACATCTCACTGGTATCGCCTAATGCAGGTGATTGGGGTTCAGCAACTACGTTGGTTCCAGACACTTTTACACCATCAACCCAAGCGGAAATGACGGTCCCTATGGGAACGTGCATCCCACCGACGAATCCCTTACCTGTGAACAAATGAGGGGGAACTCTAAATGCAACTTCCCGCGATGTCGAAGCGTTACCGCCTACGTTACCGTTTGTTAAAGATGCAACGGTTAGGTTCAAACTAGTGAAACCTCCAAGTTCCCAGACAGACGTTTCTGAGGCATATGATTCGCCAATTTTGAACCGGACTGTTTTTCCAGCAAATTCTCCAAATGGCCGTTGGTCAACGAGCATGGTGTACCGACCGCCCCATAAGACAGGAGTAGGTGCGAGGGTAGGTTTGTACGTTGGCGTTGGGACGGAAGTAGCAGTTGGAACCGAAGTAGGAGTATCAGTAGGTTCTGGTTTTGAGGCATCCGTTGCTTGAGGGACAGGCGTACTCGTTGGCTTAGCGTCAGAAGCCTTCTCTTCTGCTAGCCTAGCTTCCACCGTGGCATCAACTGCCCGTTCATGGGCAAGCCTAGCTTCAACAGTTGCATCGATATCTGGAGTAGGCTCAAGCACTGCTGTTGCATCGATATCAAGAGTAGGTTCAACCACTGCTGTGGCATCTATATTGGGGGTAGGCTCTGCCGGAACAGGTGTAACAGAAGAGCAAGCAAGTACTAGGGTTCCAATCAGTATCGCTAGGACTACTGTTAACTTCATCCCGCTTACTCCGTGACTACCTGGCCATCCTCATCAACCACCACACCACTGCCTTCCTCAAGCTGCTGGCCATACTCCACCAGCAGCCGTAATGTCTCATCAGACAGATGCGCCAACGGCCTGTCAGAGACACTATGGGCAATGTCTAGCTGCTGCGGCGATCTGCCAAAGCCACGGTCTAGCAGCATCTCTATGGCCTTTAGCTGGTCTGCTGGCCGAACCTGCTGGTCCTTCTTTGGTCTGGAGCCTTCCCGCGCAGCTACGTTAGGCATGACGCCTCTGGCTATAGACACCAATGCATCTACTAGTTCCTTGCCACCATCAGTAGTCTCAAGCACATAGCCAGCTAGGTCTCTAGTACCTTTGGGTCTACCACTAGGGTTGCCGCTTTGGCCTGGCTGCCAGGGGCTGAGGTTGTTATCAGGGTTGTTAGCAGTGGACATGGTGACTCACTTAAAATCCTTTGAACCAGGCGTTGAAATCCTTGGCTCGTTCCATAGACCCCTCAACCGATAACCTTCCATCGGCAACTGCACGCTCCACCTGTAACCTCCCGAACATTAAGAGGAGATAGTTCCCGGTGGAGCAACGAAAAGTGGTATCGGCGTCTTCTGTGTTGGAGGCTTCCGTCTTGTGGGCATCGCCGTCTACGACCAAGTCCTCGCAGACCGCCACCGGGCTTGAAACATCGAATCGATACCGCACCGGTTTTGGTAAGTCTAAGCCAGGAGCAAAGGCGATACCGATCCAACGAGGCACCAAATCAACCAACGCAGCTAAAGAACCTGGCCACAGTTCGGCCGCGCCATCTAGGCCCCAACGAATATCCCAACCATG
>Ga0315339_1003707_pt1 | contig 10549 bp, 9 predicted proteins | sample ASW17metaG_FD_204514 | JGI IMG/M metagenome (GOLD analysis project Ga0315339, IMG submission 204514) | Ammonia-oxidizing marine archaeal communities from Pacific Ocean, United States - ASW #17 | ecosystem: Environmental > Aquatic > Marine > Oceanic | place: USA: California | collected 2016-12-05
TTGAGAATGAAAAAAGAAGACCCAATCAAAACTGCTAAAAAAGTTGAGGAATGGTTAGATATAGTTGGTCTGCAAGGCTTTGGAAATACTCCAACATATCAATTATCTGGTGGTATGCAGCAAAGAGTTGCTCTTGCAAGATGTCTAATTAATGGTCCAGATTTAATTTTAATGGATGAGCCATTGGGTGCGTTAGATGCATTAACAAGAGAAAAAATGCAGTCATTGGTTTTAAAAATTTGGAAAGAAACAGGGAAAACAATTATTCTAATTACTCACTCTGTTGAAGAAGCACTGTTACTAGGAGAAAGATTATACGTAATGGCACCAAGACCAGGTCGTATACATAAAGAGTACAACCTTCCATTTGCGTTAATGGGACTAGATGGTGATTTAAGAGAAATAAAAAAAACCAAGGATTTTAACAGCAAAAGAGAAGAAATTTTAACCATGATTTGGGACATGGAAGAGGAAATAATGGGTAAAGATATTTAATATGCTCACTGGAACTATAACATTTTTAATTATTTTTGCTGTTGTAGGTTCCATTCTTTATGGGAGAAAATTAGCTAAAAATGAAAAACTAGATGCTGTTTTTGGAAATCCTGAAAGAGCTAAAGGAGGAACTCACTGGATTATTGTAGGAAGTAGTTTTTTATTATTAACTTGGCTTTATTATTCTTGGGATTTAGCAAAATCTTTTTATCCACAGTCAGCAAATGAACTTTGCCAAGTTGCAAAAGTTAACGATTCATTACTTTCATTAAAATATTTATTTCCAATTGAAGAAAGGGAATTTAAAAGTACGTCTATTATCAAGGGTGAAAATAAGAATATTAAAAAATTAGCTAATGAAATTAAAAATTCACCAAACGTGAAGGATCAAGATAAAGATAAGCTCTTAATTTTTATTGAAAAAACTAAAAAAACAATTCCACTACTAACTAATGAAAAACTTTTAGAGAATGAAACTAAAAATAAGATTAGAGAATTAACTAATAGAATTACCTGGCTAACAGAAGATTTCCAAAAAATAAGTTATCCACCAATAAAAAGTATTGAAGAAGAAAATAAAAGAATTGAAGCTTTAAAGGCACAAGGAGGATGGGGATCATCTGGAACTGCAGTAGAAAATACAATTGAAATTCCTACTATTCCAGAAACAAAAAAAGGATTAAAATTTGATGCTGCTGCAAAAGAATTAACCCTTATTAGTGAAGATTTCTTTAAATTAAGAAATCATAACTCTCAATACAAAAGTTTGATGAAAGAAATCAAAGATGATATTAAAAAATACAGATCTGAACTAGATGAGTCAGAAGAAGTAGCATCTGCTTTAGCAAAAGATGTTCTTAAAATTGCAAGAAGAATTGAATATGGAAGTATTTTTCCACCCAATACTCTGGATGCTATGGAGGCATCAATTAGAGAATTTGATCATGCTCAAAAAAAAGAGCAAGGAAGTTTAAGATTGGTTGATATTTTTTTATTTCCTTCTGGAACAATAATTTCAAGTGGTCCTAATTGCTCTGAACAAGGCTCAGGTAGATGGTTACCTAAACCTTCTGATACTTTAAACAAATTTGCTCTTATATTAAAACCAAGCGTTGGATTTAAAAATATTCCAATGATTTGGTATGAAATGATGGATGTAAGTAAAATAGTTGGTTTTATTCTTCCAGATTGGATAGCTGATATTATTCCTGGTAGATATCCAGTCCATAGTGAGGATGGAACTGTCAAACCAAACTTTAAAAGTAAAGTTTTAAGTATCGCAACTGGTGAATTTAAATTATTTAAAATACCTATCCCTATGGGTCATATATGGGACTCTTTTTTAAGAGTGCTTTTAGGTTTAGTTCTTGGAATAATATTTGGAGTACCTCTAGGTTTATTTATGGGTTTAAATAGATTTGCTAAAGGATTTTTTGATCCTTTAATTGAATTATATAGACCAGTGCCACCACTTGCTTGGGCACCATTAGTAATTACTGTTTTTGGGATTGATAATGTAGGAAAAATATTTTTATTATTTATGGTTTCTTTTTCAATTATGATTATTTCTGCAAGAGCTGGGGCTTCTGGAACTCAATTATCCAAAATTCATGCCTCGCACTCACTTGGAGCTTCAAAATGGCAGATATTAAGACATGTAATTTTTCCAAACTCTTTACCAGAAATTTTAACTGGAGTAAGAGTTGCTGTTGGAATGTGTTGGGGAACTTTAGTTGCAGCTGAATTTTTAGCTGGAACAACTGGTATTGGATTTGTTGAAAATGTTGCTAAAAAATATTTTCAATATGAAGTTATTTGGATAACTATTTTTGTAATGGGAATGCTTGGTCTTTTATTTGATGTTGCTCTAAGAAAAATAATTGATAAAACTATCCCTTGGCATGGTAAAGGTTAATCAGATCATTAATTAAATTTTGTTTATTTTTATTTTTTATGAATCCATTCTTGAGATTATTAAAATCACTATTAAAAAAAATTAATTATAGCTTACATAAAAATGAACCTTTCAATTTTGATCATGAATACCCTGAGGCAACTGATTTTGAAAAACAAACATTTGAAATTTGCTCAAAATATTCAATGACTGATCACATGAGAATGTTTGCACTCATGAAATCTATCGAATTTATAAAACAGCATAAAGTAAGTGGAGACTTTGTTGAATGTGGAGTATGGAAAGGTGGAAATTTAATTTTATTCCAAAAATTTATTGAAAAATATAACTTAGAAAAAAAAATTTATGGTTATGATACTTTTAAAGGCATGTCCAATCCAGAAGAAGTAGATCAAACGTTTAAAGGAGAAAGCTCAACTAAATTACTTAAAAAACTTTATGATAAAGGTGTAAGCAGAAAGAATAATATTCTCATAGCTGATTGTTCTATTGAAGAAGTAAAAAAAAACTTTCAAAAATTTTCAATTAAGAAAAACTTAATTTGTATAAAAGGACCAGTTGAAGAAACTTTAGAAATTAAAGAAAATCTTCCTAATAAAATATCTATCTTAAGACTTGATACCGATTGGTATTCAAGCACAAAAAAAGAATTGGAAATACTATTTCCATTATTAGAAAAAAATGGAATATTAATTATTGATGATTATGGTTATTGGAAAGGTGCAAGAAAAGCTGTTGATGAATACTTTCTAAATAAAAAAGTAACAATGTTTAAAATTGATTTTACGGGTAGAATGATTATTAACTCTCTTTAAGAATTATAAATAATGTTAAAAAAAAATTTTAGAATATTAAATAAATTTTTAGTTTATATAATTTTAAAAGTGATTAATTTTTTATTATACAAGACAAATTTTAAGATTATACCTTCGATAGATCAATTAGATAAATTTGATTATGATTTTTCTGAAAACACAAGAAGACTTGTATTAAAAAACAATCAAGATAGATTTGATAAAATAATTATAGATACAAGTTTATTTAATTCCTCTCTGTGTGAAAGTGGAAAAAAATATAACACAAATAAGTCTCCGTATAATCTTGTAGGACATAGAAGTGGTTACACCGGTTTATACTATTTGTTATTTGATAAATTAAAAAATAAAGAAATAAACTTTGCTGAAATTGGCATTGAAAAAAATGCCTCAACTAAAGTTTGGCGAGATTATTTTGATAAAGCCGAAATACATGCTTTTGAATATGACAAAGATAAAATAAAAGATGCAATCAAAAACAATTTAGATAACACATATTATCATAAGATAGATGTAAGAGATGAAATTAACATAAAAAATGCATTTGAAAATTTAAATATAAAATTTGATGTTATCATAGACGATAGTCTTCATACTTTTGAAGAACAAATTAAAATTATTTATAATGTCAAAGATTTTCTAAAACCAGGTGCAATACTTATTATTGAAGATATATACAGATATAAAAAAGGTCATGATGAAAAAAGATATTATGAAAAACTTTTTAAAATTAAAGATGAATTCAAAAAGATTTTTTTTGTAGATACAAGTCATGTAAATAACTTCACTGCAAGTTGGAAATGTGAAAAATTACTCATTTTAATAAAAAATGAGAAATAAAATACCAAAAATTTTAATAATTGGAGGTGCAGGTTATATTGGAAGACAAATCGTAAATCTTCTTACAAAACAAAAAAAATATGAAATTTGTGTGCTTGATAATTTAAGTACAACAAAAAAAAATTACCTGAAAAAAAATATTATTTTCTCGAAAATTAATATCTTGAATAAAAAAAAACTAAATAATTATTTTTCATCAAATAAGTTTGAGTCAGTTATTCACTTAGCTGCAAAATGTATAGTTTCAGAAGGGGAAAAGTATAAAAATAAATATTTTACAAATAATATTTTAGGTACGCAAAATATTCTTGATTGCTGTAAAAAAAATAAAGTAACAAATTTTATATTTTCTAGCTCTTGTGCTGTTTTTGCAAATAAAAATAAGATTGTAAGTGAAAATAGTCAAAAAAAACCAATTAGTTTTTATGGCAAAACAAAATTAACATGTGAAAAAATGATTAAAAAAGAATTTAATAATACAAATATAAAATTTATTATTTTAAGATATTTTAATGTTGTTGGAGCTGATGTTAAAAATAAAATTGGAGAATTTCATAGCAAAGATAGGCTGTTTAATAATTTTTCAAAAAAAATAATAAAAAATAAAAAAATGCACATTTACGGAAATGATTATAAAACAAAAGATGGCACATGTGTAAGAGACTATATGCATGTCTATGATTTAGCTAATATTCACATTATATGTCTGAAAAAATTTCATAATATAAATAAATCTCTATATTTAAATTGTAGTTATGGAAAAGGTTATAGTGTTTTGGATGTTGCAAAAAATTTTCAAAAATTAATAAAAAACAAGATTAAGATTGTATTTAAAAAAAGAAGAAAAGGTGACATGGAAGAAATAGTTGCTTCAAATATTAAATTAAATAAATCTATAAAATGGAAACCCAAATATAATAATATTAAAAAAATGGTTTTGAGTACTTATAGTTGGAATAAATATATTTTTAATAAAACTATCTAGGAATGTATCTTAAAAAATTATTAATATTTTTTATCTCATTTTCTTTTGAAAATTTTTTAACTAAGTTAAAATATTTTTTCTTTGGGAAATTATTTTCAACATTTAATTCATCGATCTTTTCAACAATTCGTTTTACAAATTTATTTATGTCTCCTGAATAAATCCTAGTGAAAATTGGTTCTATCCAATATTCATTTCCACCTTCGCCAGTATATCCTACAACATAATTTTTAGCCAATGCGGCTTCAACAGGTGGAAGAGGTAATCCTTCAAGATTCGAAAAAGCTAAAAATATTTTCGATTTTCTAAGATATTCATATGTTGTTTTTTCACTTAAATTATTTAAATCTTTAACTGACCATTTTTTTGGTAAATAATTTTTCAAATAATTTATTACTAAATAGCTATGCTTAGGTAGCTTTCTACTCATAAAAGTTATGAGATTTTGTTTTTTTTGAATTTTAGATTTATTAATTTGTATAGCATACGATATTTTTACTATTTTAGTTTTAATATTAGGAAATTTTAATTTAATACAGTTTGTAATGTCATCTGAATAAGAAAGAATAAAACTTGCATTCAAATAGGCTTTTTTTAATTTTTGTTCATTATTTGTTGAAGCTATGGAATATCCATTTTGTACAAAAACTGCATATTTAATTTTTTTTTTGATAAGAAGCTCAGATGCTAAATGAGCAAAAATTTCAGGTAAAATTACAAAATCTTTACTTCTGTCAAATAGCAAACTGTTTTTAGTTTTAATGTTATGATCAAACCATTTGTACTTAAATCTTTTAACTGCCTCTATTTGATTTATTTGCCAACCAGTCTCTTTAGATGCATTCAGCTTAAATTTTTTTTCTAATGATGTTTTCCATTTCGCAGATTTTTTTTTTTTAATATGTAAAACTTGAGATGAAAAATTTTTAAAATTATTTATTATCTCAGAATGATGATAAATAATTTTACCCCCACCAGATGGATTTTTTTCTGCATGGCTTAAATATATTATATTTTTTAACATCTTAATGGGCTATCTTTCTAAAATTTATATCTTTTTTTTTTCCACTATGTATAAACCTTGCTTCACAAACAGTAAAATTATCTACATAAGAATTTAAAATGTTAAATCTTAAATTCATCATTAACTTTTCCTCAAAATAAGTTGTGGTATCAATAATTTTCATATAAATTTATATAATTTAAAACATATTAAACAAATTAAATACCATTGAAACATTTTCTCTTAAATAAACTAATTAAAAAAATATTTATTAATCACAAACTATCAACAAAACATGCAAAAATAAGCTCAGATGCTTTAATAAATGCTGAATTAGCTGGTGCTCCTTCTCACGGTTTATCTAGGCTAAAGATGTATTGTGATAGAATTAACAAAAAACTAATTAATCCAAAGCCAAAAATTAAAATAAAAAAAATTTCGCAGTCTATTTCTTGTATTGATGCAAATAATAGTATTGGGTTTGTTGCGGCTGATCTTGCAGTTAAAACTGCAATAAAAAATGCTAAAAAAACTGGTATTGGATTAGTTGCGGTAAAAAATAGTGGTCACTATGGTTTATCTGGTTACTACGTTGAGCAAGCTGTAAAAAAAAATTTAATTGCTATGCTATTTACTAATGCTCCACCTGCTATAGCTCCACATGGTGCTTCAAAAAGTTTATTTGGTACAAATCCAATTTGCTTTGGAACGCCTACAGGTTCAAAAGTTCCATTTATTTTAGATACCTCTTTATCAATGATCAATAGAGGCAAGATAAGAGTAGCAGCAAGGAAGGGGGGGGGAATTCCAGAAGGTGTTGCATTAGATAAAAATGGTAAACCAACAACTGATCCGAAAAAAGCATTAGAAGGGGTTCAATTACCTATAGCAGGTTTTAGGGGGTCGGGACTAGCATGGATGGTTGATATTTTAAGTGGAGTTTTTACAGGTGGAAATCATGCTGGCAGAGTAAAAGATCCATTCACAGATTTTAGTGCTCCACAAAACATTGGTCATTTATTTTTTGTTATGAAGCCAAATCTTTTTGTTGGTAATAGTTTTAATTCAAGAATTAAAGATAACATTAAAACAATAAAAAAATTACCTAAAATAAAAAGTATAAAAGAAATTCTCTATCCAGGACAAAATAAATTCAATAGATATATGAATAATTTAAAAAAAGAAATTCATATTCCTAAAGATGTTTTAGAAGACTTAAAAAGTTTAAATGCTTTTTAATTAACGAAGTTTTCTAGAAAATTTAATAATATCATTTACCAATAAATCTGGTTGCTCCATTGCAGCAAAATGACCTCCACAAGGCATTTCTGTCCATTGTTTAATATTAAAAATACGATCAACATAAGACTTTGGTGGCCACTCCGACATTTCTGCTGGAAAAATTGCAATGCCAGTAGGTATTTCAATTTTTTTAAACTCTTTAGGAAAAAAACGTCCACCCTCTTCTCTTCTTCCGTAATAAATCCATGAAGCTGTATTAAAAGTTTTGGTTACTATATAAACCATTATATTTGTTAATAACGCATCTTTTGAATAAACACTTTCTATGTCATTATCTTTTAAATCTGACCAATAATACATTTTTTCAATAATCCAAGCAGCGATTCCAATTGGACTATCCATCATTCCATAACTTAATGTTTGTGGTTTTGTTGCTTGTTGAGTTCTGTATCCATCTTGCATAATTTGATCTTTATCAAATCTATTTTGCCAATCTTCTTCTTCCTTAGATTGAGGACCATCTGGATGACGCATTGTTAAACAATTGATATGTATTGCTTTACAAGTTTTTGAATGATTATAACCTATCCAACTAGCAATCGTTGCCCCCCAGTCACCACCTTGAGCTAAGTAACTTTTATAGTTAAGATTTTTTATCATTAACTTATTAAAAATATCTGCCATTTTTCTTGGGCCTATGGGTCTAGAAGGTCTCCCAGAAAATCCAAATCCAGGTAATGATGGCACTATTACATCGAATGCATCTTCTTCTTTTCCACCAAATTTTTCAGGATGTGCAAGTTTTTCTATTATGTGTAAAAATTCAACAATTGATCCTGGCCATCCATGCATAAGAAGTAATGGCGTTGGATTAGAGCCACTTCCTTTTTCATGTATAAAATGAATATTAATATCTTCTACAATGGTTGTAAAATTTGAAAATCTATTTATCTCGGACTCATGTTTGCGCCAGTCAAAATCTTTAACCCAATAGTTAGAAATCTCTTTCATGTATTGAAGGTTGGTGCCATATTTCCACCCACCATCATCAGGCATTTCGTGCCATGGATAATTTTTTACTTTAGTGTAAATTTCTTCAAGTTCCTTATCGGAGGTATTTATTTTAAAAGGCTTAATCATTATTGATTTACAGTATATACTTATTATAAATTCAAGTTAAATATAACTTATGCTTTCAAATAAAGAAATTGTTTGTCCCAATAACTTATTAGATGTGGCTCATAAAAAAAAGGTAGTTAGAGCTGCTATTGTAAATGCAGGTAAACCTTTACCGATGCTTTCTGTTCAAGATGCTGTTAATGAAAATTTAATCGAACCTATTTTTATTGGTGATAAACAAGAAATTCTAAAATGTGCTGAGCAATTAAAATGGGATATTTCAAGTTATGAAATAATTGATGAGCCAATAGAAAACAATACAGCTGCTATAGCTACAAAACTTGCTAGCAAAGATAAAATAAAGATTATTGTTAAAGGTCATATTCATACTGACATCTTAATGAAAGAGGTTTTAAAAAGAGAGTATAATTTACTTGGAAAAACTAGACTAAGCCACATATGGCATATGACTACTACCAAGATTGACAAACCCCTTATAATTACAGACGGAGCTTTAAATGTTTTGCCTAATGTAAAAACAAAAATGCATATTTTAAGAAATGTAATTGATTTTTCAAATCGTATAGGAATAGATAGACCAAAAGTTGCTGTTCTTTCAGCAACTGAAGAAATTTTAGATAGTATGCCAAGCTCTATCGATGCAAATGAAATAACAAAACTAGCAAAAGAAGATAACTTAAATGCCGATGTATTTGGACCTTTAGCTTTCGATAACAGTATTTCAAAAAAATCTGCAGCTATAAAAGGTGTTAAAAATATTGTTACTGGCGAAGCTGATGTATTGTTAGTTCCAAGCGTTGAAACTGGAAATAGTTTAGTTAAAATGATGATTTATTTTATGGGTGCTTGTGCTGCCGGTGTTGTTGTTGGAGGTAAAGTTCCTGTTGTAATTACTAGTAGATCAGACGAAGCACAAGCAAGATTAGCATCAATTGCTGCTGCCATTGTTGCATTAGAATAATTCAGCATTGAGTTTTTATTATTAATGTTTTAAATAAGGTTTCAAAATTAAGGAAGAATAATGGCTATAACATACTTAAAAAAATCACCAAAAACTTCGTCAACTGACGACACTAAAACTACAGAAATTGTAAAAGGTTTATTAAAAGATATTGAAGAAAAAAAAGAACAAGCCTGTATAGATTTAACAAAAAAATTCGATAAATATGATGGTAATATTATAGTCTCTAAAGAAAGAATTGAAGAAATTAAAAAAAATTTAGATCAAAAAACAAAAGACGATATTCAGTTTTCTTTCGATAGAGTTAGAAAATTTGCAGAAGCTCAGTTAAAAAATTATGGGCAAGACTTTGAAGTAGAGCTTTCTCCTGGATTATTTGCTGGACAAAGATTGATTCCTGTAAACACTGCTGGATGTTATATACCTGGTGGTAGATATTCTCATATTGCATCTGCAGTAATGAGTGTAACAACGGCAAAAGTTGCTGGGGTAAAAAATGTAATTGCTTGTAGTCCTCCTAAAGAAGGTGTGGGTGCTCATCCAGCAATAGTTTATACAGCTGATTTATGTGGTGCTGATGTTATTTTAAATTTAGGTGGAGTACCAGGGATAGCTGCAATGACCAATGGATTATTTAAAAATCCTCCAGCCGATATAATAGTTGGACCTGGTAACCAATTTGTTGCTGAGGCTAAAAGAATTCTATTCGGTAAAGTCGGAATTGATTTGTTTGCTGGTCCCACAGAAATTGCCGTAATAGCAGATGATAAAGCTGATGCAGAAATGGTTGCTGTTGATTTAGTTGGTCAAGCAGAACATGGTTATAATTCTCCTGCTTGGTTATACACAACTAGCAAAAGAGTTGCTGATGAAGTAATGAAAAGAGTTCCAAAATTAATTGCTGATTTACCAGAGGTTCCTAGAACAAGTGCAGAAGCTGCTTGGAGAGATTATGGCGAAGTTATACTTTGTGATACTGATGAGGAAATGGCTACAATTAGTGATGAATACGCACCTGAACACCTTGAGGTTCAAACTGAAAATTTAGAATGGTTTCACAAAAGATTAAAAAATTATGGATCTCTATTTATCGGCGAAGAAACTACTGTTGCCTATGGCGATAAATGTTCAGGTACAAATCATATTTTACCGA
>Ga0315339_1003708_pt1 | contig 10547 bp, 8 predicted proteins | sample ASW17metaG_FD_204514 | JGI IMG/M metagenome (GOLD analysis project Ga0315339, IMG submission 204514) | Ammonia-oxidizing marine archaeal communities from Pacific Ocean, United States - ASW #17 | ecosystem: Environmental > Aquatic > Marine > Oceanic | place: USA: California | collected 2016-12-05
ATTAATTGCTTCAGCAAAACTTATAACTTTACTCATCAAAAGTCTTCAGAAAATAAGTTATCGGATAAACTTCCCGAGTTTGGGAAAGGAGCGGCCTTTGCACTTAAGATGGCATCTTCAACCTGAGTTTTAACAGCGTCCTGGATTGCTCTGATTTCGTTTATTTTGATCGAGTCCAATTTGGCCAAGTAATTTTCGAATTTTTTAACGGGACATTGGTTACGCCAGAAAATAAACTCTGCTTCTGTTCGATAGCCAATATGATTATCAAAATTTGGCCCGCAATGTTCTAGCCACCGGTATGTTGAGAACTCTATAAATCCCGGACCGTCACCTTTTCGAATTTTGTCGATTTCCTTGCCTGCTAATTCGTATACGATCAAGACATCGTTACCGTCGCTGGTTTTGGTTCTTAAACCCAAAGCTTCGGCAATGTTATGGATTGGGCGATCCGTTGGTTGGCGCACTTCAATCGGTGAATAGACTGAATATAAATTATTTTCGCAGATGAACAAAATCGGGAGTGAATGAAGAACAGCGAAATTAGCAGCCTCGTGGAATGCCCCCGTTTCAATAGCGGCGTCGCCAAAATACACAATTGTTATGGTATCGCGTTCAGTCATTTTATCAGCAAAAGCAGCGCCAACGGCAATTGGAATTGTGCTGCCAACAATAGGAACTGAGCCTAGGAATCCAGCCTTTTGGTCTATCAAATGCATCGAGCCACCCCGGCCGCCAGAACATCCACTGGCTTTGCCATAGAATTCAGCGGCCATTGCTGCGAGATCTCCTCCTTTGGCAATATAGTGGCCGTGGGCACGATGGCCGCTTAAAACCTGGTCTTGAGGTTTCAGATGTGCAGAAACCCCGGTTGCTATAGCTTCTTGACCAATACAGAAATGGACAGGACATCGAATTTCTTGTTCTGTATAAAGCTCAGCAATACGCTCTTCGAATCGGCGAATACAATAAAGCGTTGTGTATATTTCTAGCAGTATTTTCGCAGAATATTTTGTCATAGTATTCAATATATATACCATTCAGAATTTTATGTTACATTAGTTTGTTTGAAATTGAAAATTGTAGTGCTTTTGAATATACATAGAGTTAAATTTGGACCTATACAATAATACAGAGCAATAAAAAATTGGACATATTATTTAGTAATCGATCGATGAATATAATTCAAGAAACCTCAGGTGATAAGGGGTATTGGACAGGAGTATTGTTTTCAGAGAAGGATATATCTGATATCCAAGCTCTAATTCAACATCAATTTTTAAGTCGGATTTATCAAGTATCGCCCCGTCTCGAAGCGAAGTTCCGGGCGAATGGAATTGAGAATTATCATCTTATCAGCGACCAGATCAATCATAGTAAGGTATGGTCTCGGACTGCCAGAAGGTTTTCCCCGGAGGGGGTCCAGCGGGTCCAACAAAGCAAATTGTTTGATAGTTTAAATAAAATTTTTGGTATGGCAGAAATTACGGCTGAGGAAATAGGAGCTACTCCAGAAATTCAATGGCGTTTGGTGCGGCCTAACCGACCTGAAGATACAGCTCCAATTCATGCGGATTACTGGTATTGGAATTTGAATAAATGGAAAGTGCCAAAAGGAAAAAAGTGTCTCAAAGTCTGGACAATGATTGGTGGTGAAGCTGGATTTGCGGGTCTAAATCTGTATCCCGGTTCTCATAAACACCAAGATTGGCCCTTTACAGCAGAGGAGCGTCACGGTCTGGTCAAGCCGTTCTTCGTTGCCGAAAACATGAAAATTCTCGCTGAATTACCCCTAACGCCCCCGGGGACTAGCATTATTTTTGATTATGCGTTGCTTCATGCTGGAGCATTAAATACTGGTAATACTTGTCGTGTTAGTTTTGAGTTTACAATATACGTTCCAGCTAAAGAAACCTAAATTTATGCCACTCGTTAGTATTTTAATTACGACATTCAATCGTGCTCATTTGTTACCCAGGGCACTCGATTCCGTTTTGAAGCAAGATTTTGAAGATTTTGAAGTTATTATTGTTGACGATTGTTCTTCAGACAATACTCCAGAGATCGTTGAGAAATATACCGATTCGCGAGTACGTTATTTCCGCAATGAAGAGAATATGGCGAGTAAGTTTGGGGATAAATCCATTTTTAGACGGTTTATCCACGAGCAATCCCAAGGGAATTATTTTGTCTGGTTATGTGACGATGACTATTGGGTATCAAAAGATCTCTTATCTTCTCAAGTAAAAGCGATGGAGGATTTTCCTTCACTTGCCTTTGTTCAAGGTAGTAGTGTGTTTATATATTCCGACTTAAAACCAATAAACATCCCAAAAGCCAATGCAGATTATATTACAAATGTTGCGGTTTCAGGAATCCCCAACTCAATGTTTCCGAAAAATCTATACCCAAATGGTTTTATCGATAAATTCGATTTTTTAAATTTATATGCTGATGATCCTCGAAATCGAAATATAGTTACTGGGGCAACGCTTTTTCGTCGAACGGTATTTGAGAAAGCCCAGGTTTTTTGTCGAGATACGGGTGTGAAATGGCAAGCTGGTTACGAAATGGTTGCCGGTTCAGCAACCTGCGGCGATGTCTTTTTCATTGACCAACCGTCTGTTGGTACAACAGTAGATATCGATAGTGCGAGTTATCGAGGTAGCCAGTTGCAGCACATGCTAGATTGTATCCTATCGATTGAGTCTGCGTTTTATTTTATCGCAGAAAATGGGAGTGCTAACTATATCGACAAAATGATATATCGAAAAAAGAAAATGATGCACTCGATTATATTTACTTACGTTAAGAATAAAATTGGCTATCGGTTAGGTTTTTTTGATAATAATATATTGGAGGATATTAAAAGTATCTTTGAGCCCGAGATAGTTAGCGAAGAATTTATAGAGCAGTTTGAGAAAAATGAAATAAAATTGTCGTCGCTCAATCATTATATCATTTCCGTATCAGAAATGGAGCCAGAATTGCTCAGATTAATAAGTGAAAAGCATAGTAATTTTGGTGGGAATTCTGGAGACTGGTTTGATTCTTTTTGTGTTTATTCAGAAAAGAATTACTAAATTTATTTATGTTGTTGTTTGTTTCTCAAAAGCTTTGGAAAAAGATATTGATTTTTGAATAAAAATATTGGAATGATTAATGGAAGAGCGCCAATCAGCAATATTTATTCCTTTGTGAAGCCATATATGGTGTTTCAAATTGTCCCTATCTCGAGCTGTACAGTAGTTATTGAGCCAAAGACCAAAAAATGTCTCATTCGCTATGTTTATCCGATCCGGTATGCCTTTGCTGCTCTCTCCAAAATCTGTGCGAACAAGAAATATTTCATCAGAGTTATTAGCGATATAATAATCCTCCTCCTCAGGGACGGCCATTTTTAAAAAATCATCCGCAAAAGATTTCTTAAAGTTTGTAACGTAATTCTTTGGGTGCACGTATAATGGGTGCAATTCAGTAGTACGCATTAAATACCCTTGATCTCCTAAAGGCCAATAAATTGAATTTGGCCAAGTTGAAAAATTTCTATTATCTATAATTTGGCTCGAGGTAATTGGATGCTCATCATCTAGCAAGATTTGAACTAATTTGCGTGGTGGGACTGAAAGTATTTCCCCTGCGTGATTATCTGATGTTTTTAGCGTGTCAAGAACGTGTTTGCTGCGAGTTAAGATTGAACCAGCTAGAATAACCCGAATACCTTCATTGGCTTTCTTATCTATCTTAAGAATCGTACCATCTGCCCATATTACATCCGGCTGTATCGAAAAAACCCCAAAATTTTCTTTTTGAGAGTTTTCCAGCATTCCGCGGTATAGGGCTGAAGTTACAAGACTCTCTTTGCCCATAAAGAAATATCTGGAAACTCCTTTGATGTTTACATTCAAATAATTACAAAGTTGTGCAATTCCATTACTTTTGCTCAAGGTGTCAACATAGTCATCCGAAGTCCAGATCAAATACTCAGTATTATTTTTATTTGAAATGCTAGGTATATTATTTTTTGAAAGGAGTGATGGAAGCGTGTAGTTAATGAATAATCCAAGCTCTTTTGAGTTTGCTATTGCTGTGAAAAAACATTTTTTATTCACCGGAACTATTCTCCTTATTTTTTTTTTCTATTTCGTTCGAAAATAGTTCAACTTGTGGTTGGACTGCGTTATTAAAAATCTTTGTTTCTTCTAATTGTTCAGCCCAGACAGTTTTATCAATACCCGTATGAATCCAAATTGGTGTGTTCAGAAAAGTACGGTGAGCAGGGCCTGTATGTTTAGCTATCCAGGATGCAATGCGCTTTTCATCCGCTACTGCAGGTTTTTTAAGTATGCCGCTCAGGTCACCTGCAGCTGTGAGGTCTGAGAAAAATAAAATATCGCTATCGTCGCAGACGTGGTAGTCCTCAGGGTTGGGGACAGCCATTGATAGAAAGTCGGCATCATAGGTGGTCCTAAAGTCGAGCGTATAGTGTTGAGGGTGGACATAAAGGGGGTGAAGGTGAGCTCCTCTCGCAAGTAAACCCTCATTACCCAAACGCCAATAAATATGAGCGGGAACTGTTGTAAATCTGGATGAATCTATAAAGCGTGATTTTGTGATTTCATGCGGGTTGTCGAGTGCGATTCTGACGAGTTCACGACTTGAAATTGTTATGATTTTATTTATTTCTGAATTTAAGAGGAAGTTGGAATCTAAATAATTTTTAATTTTTATTTCCTGAGATCTTAATGTGCACATAACAATAACTCGCGGTTTTTTTTCTTCGATTATTTTTTGCATGTTGCATATTGTGCCGTCTGCCCAAATAACGTCTGAAGGTAAAAATACAATACCGGCGTTAATTTGGGCACAGTAGCTTATGATTTCTCTGTGCAGTGATGACATGCGCCAATAACGATCTTCAGTTTCCCCCCCTTTAAACAAAAATGGCTCAAAGCCCTTAATATCTACTTTAATGTATTTTTTTAATATTTCTATTGCACCAGAACCCAATATATATTCAACGTTTTCTTCTGAAGTTCGGATAAGAAATTCAAATTCGTCGTTGGCAACTAAACTAGGTATATTATTTCCTGACATAAGGGATGGTAATGAATAGGTGAGAAATGTATCAATATACTTTTGACCCCATACAGTGACGGCAAAACAAAGCTTATATTTCGAAGGTTTTTTCATTCACGCTTAATCATTATAATATGTTATTATCCATTATAAGAGTTGTAATAGTATTAAAGGTGTCAAGCAAATACACTCGACGACCTGATACTTTGATGATTTGTGGTTGGGGTGCGTTCTAATCATTTTGAGATTTAGAATAACTTGATCGCGAAATACGAGAGAGTACTATAATTACAAGTTTCACGCAAAAAAGAGACGTTTCTCTAATCAAAATCAGATTCTGGCAGTGATAGTTAGGGTTTTTTTGGTAATTTCAAAAAATAAATGGCGGAAATTAAATTGAGTAAGCAAAATCGAGAAACTGATTCCAACATTATATACAATTTAATAAGCCACGGCGAAGAACTTATTAAAATCGGGGAGAATCATCTTGCTGAAATAGTCCTTGAAAAAGCGCTTCGGTATAATGAACCGGACGTGACAAATATTATAAACAATCTCTTACTAAAACTTGCAGAACGAAAGGGCGACTTAAAGAAAGCTATTTCGCATAGCACAGCTCTTGTAGGTGATTCTCCCGAAAACTTGGAATGGTTAGTTCGCCACATTAATTTCTTAATAAATTATGGTGATCTTGAACGCGCTGCTCAATATCTTGTCTCAGGTCTAAAAATAGATGGACGGTCACTGGGGCTAAGACAGGCTGCATCTAAATTAGTATTTTTAACTAATTGGTCGCCTAGTGATATATCCAAGTTATGCAATGGGAAATACCAGTCAGCAAATCTCCCGCTTACAAATTGGAATCTTGTTGAGAGAATGAAAAAACTCGTTAAGGAATACGAAACTGTGGAGTTTGTGTGTTCGCCTTCTTTGAATCCGCAAAAAATAGCGATGCTGGGAATTTATCCTTGGTGGATTTCATTTATTATTCCAGTGGCACTGTTGCTTCTTAAATTGGGTCATCACGTTGATATATACTGGCATCCAACTTTAGAACATCTTTTTCCTGAAGATGATTGGGAGACTGAGCTCTTTGTTCGTGAAATGAGCCAATTAGAAAATCTCCAACTTCCAGAGGGCTTAAGTTTAATAGACTTGCGAACTTTTGATAGGGAATTATCCTCTGAATTGAATGCTGTGGTTGAAGACCAGAATAAATTGGATACTAAAACACCATTTGGTTCCCGGGGACAGGATATTAATGGCAATTCAAATCCAGACTTTTCAATATATAGGGTCAAGCAAAATAAAAGATTTGCGCGGAAGTTGTATGGCGCGTTAACCAAAGATAAAAAGCACCACGACCTTTGGGTTCTTCATGACGGAATTGTTTGGGAGTGGGCAATTGCATGGAAGCTGATTGAGCATACTGATACTCGGAAAGTTAGTTTAGATTTCCCCCCACAGATGGGGCGCATAATTATTTCAAACGATTCGCCCGTGGGAATGATGGTGACAGATTCAGCATGGCAAGCTGAATTACAGGATGGGCTTTCATTAGAAAAAGATAAATGGGTTTTAGATTGGATTCAAAAATCGGAAACAAGTGATCACTACCATAAGAACAAGAGTATAATTCAGTTTCAGACCGCTGAAAAACATCTAGACGAGGTAAAAAGTATGTTATCGAATATTGATAACCCCCTACACTTGATACTTCCAAATAATGCATGGGATGCTTTCATATTCTTGGAGAAACACAATAATATTTTTGCAAGTTATCAACAGTGGTTATTTGAAACAGTAAAATTTTACATGAAACATCCCGAACTCAATGTGATAATGCGTCCCCATCCGGTAGAGTACTTGCATGAGGTGCCACAAAACACTGTCGAAATGATCAATAAGAAATGGCCTTGCCTTCCTGATCACATAAAAATTTTGCCTAGTGATACTGCTGTAAATACCTATGGTCTCGTGGATAGAGCCAGTCTTATTGTCACCTATTGCTCTGATGTTGCTTGGGAGGCTGTTTTGCGAGGGAAGCAGGCTATTGCGGGGGCAAGTTGCCACTACACTGGAAAAGGGATTGTTATTAGCCCAAATGATATTACTGACTACTTTACATTTCTTCGCAGTTTTTCTTCTGATCCAAATAAATTCCAAGTCACCGATGATCAATTAAGATTAGCAAAAATGTATGCTTATTTTCATGCAAATGTGATCAAAAAAGAATTTCCATGGCGAATTAACACGACTTGGGAGGATATTAACAAGTGTTCCTTAACGGAGGCATTAAGTCAGGATCGATGGGGAGAGTTTCAACCTATCTTAGATATTATTTCGGGTGAGAAATTTACAAAATTCGGTTGGGTTGGGCGCTAATCAGTAATTATTCCATACCTTAAGTAGGCAGGTTTAAAAAAGAAAACACCTTAACGCTTATGTCCTTTGTCCCAAAACGGGCGAACGCCAGTATTGCCATTAATTTTTGAACGCCGTGGTGTAAAAAAATACCTAGTAAAGGAATTTTTATTTTGCCAAGCATATTTCCAAGAACTATAAAACATTTCCTTAATGTTTTTTTGTTGAAGTGAAAATATCCTATGAGACAACATTTCCCATATAATATAAATATGAAAAGGAAATCTAAGGTGTTGTCGAATACGTTCTTCACCCTTTTCGTCTGCAACATCCGAATGAATGGATGCATTATACATCATCACCATTATACCTAACCAATATCGTATGAATTTTCTTTTATAGGACATAGAAATTGTAGCATTCTGTCTCATATATTTTAAACCACGTATGACGTATTGATAATAACAATAGCCAAAACTCGCAGGATACCGTTCAGTGATACCGAGCGTTTCTCGGCGAAGAACATGCGGCTTGTTAATGAAGGCAGCTCGCCCAGTCGTTGCCATACGAAAAAGAAAGTCTGTATCAATCCCAAACGCATCTTCCAGTCCAAAATCCCGTAAATTTAAAGATTTTAACGCATCAGTTTGTTTGATAAGTTTAGTGCGAAATATACCATACATTGTAGTATGTTTTATAGGGTCATCATCGACATAAGCCTTAATGAACATATCAGGAGATAGTGTTGGATAAGGTAAATTGATAGTCGCATTAATTTCATTATTATCACTGCGACGAATAAGTGAAATTTGAACGAATGATATTGATTCATCGTTATCTAAAATATCAATTGCTTGATGAATTGGTTCTGGGTCGATGAATATGTCATCATCATTCAATACCATAAAATATTTGCTCGTAATTAGCTTGTCGCGGTAGTGCTCGAAAACCGCACCAAGCCCACTGTTTTGAGCTAAGCGAGAATAAATGATATTCTTATTACCAAAATTTTTAACCACATCTTTGGTTGTCAACGGTTTGCCCGTGCTAAAGTCTTCGCTTATCGTCGATCCATCATCTATTACTAAAATTTGGTAGTCATCCAGCCCGAGCAAGAGAGCGCTTCTTAAAGCTCGTTCAAGCAGGCGTGGCCTATTGAAGGTTGGTATCAGAACCGCAAATTTAGACATTCAACATCAAGCAAAAACGTTTAATTAAGGTATGCAGCCGCAACTTTTTGCACTGCTGACTCATAAACCGCTTTGTAACCTCTATTATTGGCCGCTTTATTTATTCTAATAGGTGCATGAGCATTCAAAAACCGAAGGTCAATTGAAAAGCGAGTGATTGAACTATTATTGCACGTTTGTCCGTGTACTAGCGAGGGGCTAAAAAGCATTGCTTGACCCAATCGCAAAGGTACCGGGTAAAAATTAATATCTTTTACTCCGTTAATTATTTTAGGAGAATAAGGGAAACCTAGAGAATGTTTCTGGCTTCTTCTTTTCCATTTGGGATTGGCAAGAGAGGTAAGATGAATTTCTTCATTCTTTAGCATATGAGTTTTAGGGGCAACATGAAGTGCGGCACTCTGCGGCAAGTCAACTAGTGGAATAAACATGGTTACCTCGTAGGGTGATTGACCATATGATGTATCTCTGTGGTAGCCAATGCAATCTTCTGCTCTACCAGGTCTGGCTATTCGCAAAAAAGGTTTTGCCTGGACAAGTAGGTCTGGGCTGATGAAGCTTCTTAAAAATTCGTACTGACTTCGGCCAATCGTGACACCAATATCGTACTTCCATAATAAATTAGCTAACTTCCATTGAAATTTGTCATGATTCAGATCTGAAACGAATTGATGATAAGAGGATAAGGTGACTTTATTATTCCCCGTAAGAGAAATAAGTTTCGCTGTTACAAGCGTTTTCAATTCATTTATATGTTCGGTGTTTGGTAAATCAATTTCGCACCAGCCATGCTCAATATAGTTTGTCTCAGCAGTCTTTATTGCTTCGATCACTATTCAGCGGCCACTTGTGTGGAGCCTGATTGTAAACTTCCACCCGCTGTTTGAACGAGTGGATCACGGCTTTCAGGCTCTCCTGCGCGAGTTTTTTGAAGGGAGTCTCGTGTTTTGCGCCGAACTACTTGCATCTCCTCAACGGAGAGCCCCCAAATTTCTGCAACCTTTTCAATTCGATTTGGTTGAAAATTTATTCTATCCCATTCGTATACGCGTAATGAACTTACGTCATCACTTGACCACTCTGTCGATGTTATATGGGAAGTCCGCCAATCAACTTTCAAAGAGTCAGATTTAATATCAAGTAAATCCATTTCAATTGCCATATCAGTCATTTTCGTGCCGAGTAAAGGAACTGCTATAAAGAACTTAACGTAATCCGCATTACAGTTTTCAGCAAAGTAAATAGTTTCTCTGATCTCGTCCCAAGTTTCTCCAGGCATACCAATTATAAAGTTAGCAAGAACATTTATACCACGGCTTTTTATTTTATTTATTAGAATAGGTATTTCGTTTAAGTCTTTTATTGGTTTATGGACTATCTCTTCTAAGACCCTTTGACTGCCAGATTCAATTGCACAGTTCACCGAGGTACAGCCTGCAGCAGCCATTAAATCAATCATCTCATCATCCATAGCAAAAATTGCAAAGGCTGCAGCCTGCCATCTAATATTCAGTTTGCGTTCAATCATGCCTTCTAGTAATCGCTTAGCACGTTTTCGCATTAGGAATAAATTATCATCAAGAAACACCAACGATTTTAATCCATATCGGTTTATTAAGTATTCAATTTCGTCTAAAATATCGTTTGCGTCGCGCATACGAATTTTTGCTCCTGAGATAATCTCAACTTGGCAGAAGGAACAGCCAACAGGGCAGCCTCTTGATACAATCAAATACATTCCGGGTAATTCGGGAAATCTATTTGCGCCATGGCGTGGTACAGAATTAAGGTAGGACTGATAGTCTACCAAATCATAATTCGGCCATGGTAATTTCGTGATGTCGTCAACAACAGCGCGCGGTTGAATGACCAGGCGTTTTTTTTCTCTATAAATTAGACCCGTTACCGGTAAAG
>Ga0315339_1003709_pt1 | contig 10546 bp, 12 predicted proteins | sample ASW17metaG_FD_204514 | JGI IMG/M metagenome (GOLD analysis project Ga0315339, IMG submission 204514) | Ammonia-oxidizing marine archaeal communities from Pacific Ocean, United States - ASW #17 | ecosystem: Environmental > Aquatic > Marine > Oceanic | place: USA: California | collected 2016-12-05
TTATCATAGGGTAAAGATTGAGAAGGAGAAGGAAGATAAGGGTAAAGAAAGAAGGGTTCTTGAAGAATGGGAAGTTCGTGCTTTAAGAGAAGCTGCATCCTCAAATGAAGGACTAACACCAAGACAAAAAGATCAGAAGAAACATATTTCTCTAATAATAGATGTTGCTCTATTTTGTGGATTAAGAACGGGAGAAATCCTAAAACTGAAATGGGGCGATATTATTCATAAAGGACATCTTCTGGAGAAGCGACAAGAAGAGCTACAGAAAAAAGGCAGTCTTCCTGCTGAAGGAGAAGCTCTTCTAGATGCTAAGTTTAGTGACCATGCTTTTAGCGTTAGAGGAGTCACCACCAAAACAAAACAAACCAGACTAGTACCTATTGCTAAACAGCTAGCATGGGATTTGTTCATGTATTATGCGGTTAATGAAGGGATGAGAAGAAATGATTGGTTGATGAGTACTTTGCAGTTTGCTAGAGACTTAAAAAAAGATGCGTTAGATGAAGGCAATAGTGTTTCAGAAAAAGATTTCAAGAAGCTTATACCAATAGCACCAGAGCATAAAAATAAAAGAATATTCCCTTTTACCAGCGTTAAAGAATCATTTGGAACAGCTAGAAAAAAATCAGGGTTATCTGAAGATATTAGCCTTCGTTCTTTAAGGCATCATTTCTGTACTAGAGCTTTGGAAGCTGGAATGTCCTTGCATTGTGTAAAGGATCTGGCTGGGCATGCATCAATTACAACAACAGAAATCTACTTACACGCTAATCCTAGAATTAAGTTTGAGCAGTACCAGCTCTACGAACAAGCCCTAATGAAAACAATCCAAACTGCTTAATAGGGAACTGGTGTCCAAATTTATATATTTCTAAAATAAACCAAGCATCCTAATAAATACCAATAAAAACATAGGCTTAAATTCAAGCATCTCCCGCAAAGCACTACAATATCTAAAAATTAACGACAGTATTTACGGCATTAGTTGGGAGCTTGTTAGGCTTAAAAGATTACTGATTCTAACCTTAGTCTGTTAAGATTATTTAATGCCCAGAGCTAAAAACGATTCAATCCCTTTTGATGAGTTCCTTGAAAACTCACAAGCCGGTATGACTGGTCTTGTCGATTATCTACTTCCAATAATCACAGAACACCTGCAATTAAAGCGGGTTACTAAAGATTACAGATCACATTTGAATCGATTACTTTGTAATTTCTTCAATGCGTATAGGCATAAAATCAATCTAGGGATTCCAATGACTAATTCTCATTGGAGTAAAACTCAACCAAGACCAATACAAAATAAAGAAATTAGCTCTACAGTCTTAAGAAAGATCCACCAAAGTTTGCTAGATCTTAGATTTACTAGGCGAGTAACAGAGAAGGCTCACTATAAAGGTTATAAAAGGACAAGAACGTACAGCCCAACAGCAACCCTATCAAAGCTCTTTGAAAGTTTTGAAATCAATGAACAAGAAATGGAGATTGATTTAGTCAATTATCCTGTCATTAGATTAAGAGATTTCAAACCGAAGAAGGAGAAGGGTCAGAAACAGAAACGAGGGGAATTGCTTGATATTGAGCCTTATCGAAATAAGGAAGTCACTCAATGGGAAAAGGAAGTAAAAGTAATAAATGGTAGGTATTGGCATACGCATATAGATTTGTATGTAACCGACGCCGAAGAGGCAACCATCAAGCGCCGGTTAGCAAATAAGATAAATGAAGAATTTAGGACTTTGCAATTTTATAGGAAGTACATCAGTAGAAATTTTAATAATCGAAGTTGGAAAGATGGCGGTAGGTTCTATGGTGTCTGGTATCAGAGCATTCCGTCTGAATGGCGTCACAGAATAACAATAAATAATTATGTGACACAGGAAATAGATTACACAGCGATTCACTTCTATATGATTTATTCAGATTTAGGAGTAACTCCTCCAGATCATTTAAAAGGTGGAAAATATGACTCGTCAGGCATGTTCGATCCATATGAGCTAAGTGACCACAATCCACAATGGAAGGGTCAAGAAATTTTAATCAACAGGAAGGTAGTGAAATTAGCAATAAACATAATGCTAAATGCAACAGATGAGGATAAAGCAAGAGGAGTAATTAGAGGGGAGCCAAAGATAAAGACAATTCCAACAGGCTATAAAACTTGGAAGGGCTTTATGGATCACATACTGGACTGTCATCGGCCGATTCAGGAAATATTCTATACAGGTGCAGGAATCGGGTATCAGAACAAGGATTCGAATATAGCTGCGAAAGTAATGAATACGATGTCGAACAAGTACAATATGGCGGTATTACCGATTCACGACTCTTTTCTTTGCTCAAGACATGAGTCGGAAGTATTAGCTCAAGTGATGCAAGAAGCCTGTAATGAAGCAGGATATAGAATCCCAATGACGATAGATGCTCTACCGGAGGTGTTGGATATAAGGAAAGTAGATCAAAAGAGGTGTAGCAATTACTTTAGAAGGCTCAGTAATTATCACAATACCCTTCCGCTGATAATTGAGAATTTTGTACAACCACCATCAATAATAAAGAGGAAAGACAAAGCAATATGGAAGAAGGATGGGAAATCAATTAATTTGTTTTAAGCTGCATCAGAAACACCAGTAGAACTTTTCAGCCTCTAGAGAACTATACCGTTAGTCGGAAGGATAAGGACTGCTGTTATCCTACCTCAGTAATTACAAAGTAATCCTTACAAACCTTTATATATATACTTTTCCTGCTATTTTAGATGTACCACATAGGAAGCTCTACAAGCTCTTTAGTGTCATAGTTATACGTAGGATAGGAAACTAATTTATCGTGGCTTAAACGGCTATACAGAGCCTCAGGAAGCAAGTACTGCTGTAGTTTCTCTGCTTATGCATTAATCACCCCAGAAGTGCTTGTGAGCAGTTTCCTATTAGTAGCAAGGGGGGTTCATTTCCTCGCAAAAAGGGGGGTGGGGGTACTCCCCTGGCAAGACCACTAATTCTCCTCAAAGAGGAACGTACGGCGCGACTGTCCGCATCGGATGACCACGCTGCCGAGCTGGTGGAAGAGTTTATCGCTCTGACTGATGGGAAACGGATGTTATGAGTGAGTTATTTTCCTAGCCGACGCAAGAGTCGTCGACGCTGCCCGTGATATCGAAAGACTAAAATTTCCAAATAGCAGCAATACTCAGACCTTTACTTGCGATAGATACATTTTTCAGCCATTTGGGAGGTGTTTTCATCCACAGGCGCGCGGCATCAATACTTGCTGGGACGAGTAAAAGGGCCAGTACTTGGTTTCGCGATAAGTCTGAAACCGAGGATATTGCATAAATGTCACTCGTATCATCTTCCTTCAAAACGATATAGGCGAATGAAATAGCAATATGCCCTGCAACCATCCCCTGATAAAACGCATCGTCTGTTTTTTTTTCTAGTTTCGCGAAGGCAAGCTCTGATGCAATCCATTGACTCTGAAACCCGGCAGTGGAAATCCGCATCTTTTGCTGCGGGCTTGGATCCCAGTCTGGATAAACAATAGAGAGCCCACTAAAATCGACATCAAATCCGTGCTGTTTGGCAATAAAATAATGTGAGCCTTCGTGTACGGCCAATGTCGTCAATGCTCCACCAAGAAAAGCTTGCCAGTTGCGGCCCGATGATGCCGCTTGGCTTTCTGATGAAAAAACGGCTGCAAGAACGAGGAATGATGCCCAGCGCAATGCCCGAATAAGTCTCATTCAATTAGCTCCCTAATCAATGGGATATGAGAAAGGAACGTGCTGTCGAGCTGCTGCAGTTTTGCCTCTAGCTTAATCTGTATTTCCTCTGAGGAGCGAGGCGGCACCACAGCCTCTATACGGTCGGTGAACAGCCCGTAATGCTTGCCCATCATCTCAATTTTTTCTTCCTGCAGATAAACTGATTTGGCTTCTTACTGAGGTGTTGGTGTGGTGAAATTTACAGATGACAATTCCCCAACGACTTCAACGGATGTCCAATACCCATCGTACGGTTCTGTCCATCCATCTTCATAGTAGCCTTCGTCTTCATCAACAATATAGTTAAATTTAACCATCCCGATTTTGGGGTGAACCCACATCTTTCCTTCAACATAAGAGTAGTCAGTGATGAAGTCCGGTCCAAAATAATGCCCAGTCCAGCTCAACCAATTTTCGTCGGAGTAAGAGATTTCATAAGCTTCAATCTCATCTAGTGGAACATCAATTTCAGAATAATTACCCACATTAAATTCGCGGATGCCTTTATAGTGATCTGAGTCCCATAGATATCCATCTGGAAACTCTCTGTATTCAAAAGAAGAACTTTGGCCAGCCTCAAGCGGCGGAAGGAAAGGCAAAACATACCTACGAACGCCGTCACCATCGGGGTCTCGTAGTTCATGATGAATCCTGTCGTCGTCGTACGCGATTAAGACTTGATCAGTGTTAAAGGATAATGTAGCACTACTAATTTGCTCGCCCGAGCCAAGCGTGATAATTGTTTTTAGTGCCTTGTATCCATACCCCTCAAGCCAGTCAACATATTCACGAAGAAAACTTGAAATATTGGATGGAGGGTTGTAATACTGAATTTCCATGGTAGTTGAAACCGTGTTCTCAGAAGTAACCGTTGTACCTTGATGTTCACGAGCGACTACTGTCACGTTATAAATTAGCGTGTCCGCTGGGTCGGGAATCCTATAACGCAAATCGTTTTGGTCAATTTTTATAGCTGTGGGCGGTGGAGGTGGAGGTGGAGGTGGAGGTGACGCAGGAGCTGCACCGCCGCCGCCGCCGCCGCCGCAACCAGCCACAATAACTAGAGAAAGCAAAGCAATAGGCCATCCGAACGGACGCAGAAGGATACGTGATGTGGTGGATTTCATGTCTAACTCTCCATAGGAACAGCTATCAGAGTTTTTTATAGGCCCTTCTAGAAAGGGATGCAAACGTAGAGGCAGCTAATAGCCAGCCTCAGGCAGCAAGTACTGCTGCAGTTTTGCCTCAATCGCCGCTGTGATTTCTTCAGCTGAACGCACTGGCACCACAGCCTCTATACGGTCGGTGAACAGCCCGTAGTGCTTACCCATCATCTCTGCTGCACGAAGCCTTACGCTATTTTCCTCCGCAGAAAAGTTTTTTGCTCATACTTAATACCTAAATATTTTATTTATCCTGATCGTTAGAAAATAAACCAGAGAAAATTGTGGGTGCAGACTGCTCTTTGGACTTAGGCTCTTTTTCAGCCTTGATAGTTGGGGCTCTTGCTATCCAGTTGCTAAGCTCCTGTCCTGCGTCTTTATAAAAAGATGGAATCACCCCTGAAACATCTTCAACAAAAGTTCTCACTCCTTTAAATCGCGCGCCTAAATCAATGATCCGACAAACCTCAAGAGAGGTTGGCATTACATTGCTGTTCTCTGGGACAAGAATAGATGGGTTTTCTCTAACTGCCTCAATAGGCTCTATAGTTGTTCCCATTCTACGGGGCCAATAGGCTCGGATTGAAAGATTACTAACTTCCTTATTCTTTAGCTGCCTCAATAACCAGTTAATTGATGCTGTTGCTCGCTTTGTATCTTTAGGGGCATCTAGTTTCATTGAAACAAAGACCACCTTTCTTGCAACGTCAGCTGTAATTTTCAGCTTACTTGCCGCATTGGGAATTATTAATTCTATGCCAAGACAACCAGTTGCTCGCAAAGAGGTGGCTTCTTGGGTTAAAAGAGACACAGGGTCTCTCCTGTTCTCCTTAGTGAGGCTGATCTTGACCGAATCTCCAATAGCCATACTTAAATCCAACGCAAGCTGTCTCAACAATTGATGCCATGCGCCGACTGACTCAAGCACCATTTCCGATGTCTTGCTGATCGTGGCGCCATTTTGTATGGCTGTACACAGATCTTTCCATGACTGAGGCATTCTAGAAAAATATGCTACACCAGATAAATCGCTTCCAAGATACCTAACAATCTCACTCATAATGTAAGCTTGATCTGGATCAGCTATGTCTTTCTCTTTCACCAAAATCGCGGCTATTGATTTGAATGACAACCAAGAGAAATGAAATAAAGCAACTGATCTAGTTTTTGTTGCTGAAATGTTAATCGGATGATGGAATGGACTTGGCGCGAACTGGTTAGAAAAAGTGATAAGAGCATCTACCTTTAGCTGCTTTGCCAAATCAAGATAACTTTCAATCTGATCTTTCTGCAATTCAGCACGACCAATTTTTGACTCAACTAGCGCACTCCAGACTTTACCGCGTGTCTTTACTACAATGAGACCATCAGGTCGTTTATCGCCATCCCTTGCAACGTCTTTGAATACTACTTCTGTGTAACACTCTATCTTTGTACTCTTACTGACAGAAACCCCAATCTCGCCAAGTGCTGCAGCTGCAAACTCTGGAACAGCCATAAACGCTGCAAGGACAATCGAAGTTGCTTTCTCCTCTTTTTTAGAATCAGATATAGAAGGAATAAGCCTAGCTAGTTGCCCAGAAGTTAATTTAGATTGAATACTCATTAAGCAAATCCCTTTAAGTTTATTAGTGGGAAGTATTAGCGCAAGCTCATATTTTGAAAATAATACTTTTAAAAACTAGGCATTAGCTATTTTTATAGGCCTTTCTAGAAAAGTATGCAAACGTGGGGGCAGCTAAGGTCTCTAGCGAGCCCGAGTCTCAGGCAGCAAGAATTGCAGCAGTTTCTCCTCCAGCTGGATCTGAATCTCTTCAGCTGAACGCACTGGCACCACAGCCTCTATACGGTCGGTGAACAGCCCGTAGTGCTTACCCATCATCTCAACTCCTCAGCTTAGGATGAACAGAAAAAAGCCAATGACAAGCTGTTCAAAGCGCTAGTGGATAACCTGAATCGCAATACTTCAGGGCAAGACGAAGAACCTAATTCTAAATAGCCTAGAACATGGCCTTAGAGTAGCTATTAGAGCTAACTAGAAGCCCTCTACAGGGCGATAAATAACACAGGAATAGGAAGGTATAGGTAGGGACGAGATCGTGCCTTAGAATCGCTGTAAGACGCATGTGAAATACAGCGATTAATCGTAGCATGGAAAATGGCCCTTGTCAAACTAGTGAATGACTGAAAATAGGTTGTGGAATTAGGTGGTCAGGCTATGAAATATGGCGAAATGTGATGGTGGTTGGAGATGATTTTAGCTCTCTTAAGATTACGTGTGTCATGCTTGACACATTAGATTATGTTTGGTACATTCGTTTTTAAGTTGGGTTGATGGCAAAGTACAGGAATTGAAATGAAAGTGAAAAAATATTTAGTTAATGAAGAATGTTTGCTTACTAGGGCGCGGGCTAGAGATTCACCAAATCATTATGGAGAGGAATATGAAAACTGAAAAAACGGATAAAAAAGAAAGTAAAGGAATTGAAATGAAAATTAAAAAGAAATTAGTTGGCGAAGTATTTATGCCTACCAATACGCGAGCTCGAGGCTCACCAAATCAATACAGAAAGGTAAGGAATAAACTGGAGAAAAGGATATAAAAGTGAGTCCTAAATTAGTTACAGAAAAAGAGTTCATACAAAAGGCTAACGCTGTTCATGGTCATAGGTATGGCTATGACAAAGTCGAATATATGAACGCCCAGGCCAAAATTATTATTACTTGTCCTGAGCATGGAGATTTTGAACAAAACCCGAATCATCATTTAAGAGGAAGTGGTTGTGCTGAATGCAGGGGTGTAAAACGTTTAACAACACAAACGTTCATCGAGAGGGCTACAGATCTCCATGGGGATAGGTATAGCTATGACAAAGTCGAATATGTGAACGCCCAGACCAAAGTTACGATTACCTGTCCAGTGCATGGGGCCTTTATTCAAAAGGCGGGCCACCATCTGAGAAGAAGTGGTTGTCCTGCTTGTGCTGGTAGAAAAGTTGCAAGCGATCGTAATCTTCTAGTCTTACATCCGGAGATTGCAGCTGAATGGCATCCAGAAAAAAACGGTAAATCTAGGCCGGAACACTTTACTAGGGGAAGTGGAAAAAAAGTGTGGTGGCAATGTCAAAGAGGACACAATTGGGTAACGACAATTAACAGCAGAACAAATAAGAACACTCTAGCTAGTTGTCCATTGTGCCGGGGCGTGCAAAGTTTCACAGCAGAAACATTCATCGAGAGGGCTAAGGTAGTTCATGGCGATACGTATCGCTACGATAAAGTGGAGTATCAAAATATTGGAGCCAAAGTCATTATCACTTGTCCTGAGCATGGGGATTTTCTTCAATTACCGAGATGGCATATGCGAGGCAAAGGCTGCCCAGCGTGTAGTGGCAGCAAAAAATTAACCACTGAAGAGTTCATTGAGCAGGCTAAGGCCGTTCATGGGAATAGGTATAGCTATTATAAAGCCGAGTATGTAACTGCCCAGACTCATACCATCATCATCTGCCGAGACCATGGGGAATTTCAACTAAAGCCTAATCGCCATCTAAACGGCCAAGGCTGCTCTATTTGTCAGAGTTTGGATATTAGTAAGCGAGTGCCACGGAGTGATCAGTAATTCGGTGGACTACTATGGCTAAAAAACTAACAACCGAAGAGTTCATTCAGAGGGCTAAAACTGTCCACGAGGATAGGTATGGCTACGAGAAGGTGGCGTATGTCAATAATTACACCAAAGTCACCATCACGTGTTCCGAACACGGGGATTTTGAGCAAACACCCACACACCATTTAGTGCGTGGACAAGGCTGTCGAAATTGTGGAGCAATTAAAAGTTCTATTTCGCAAAGAATGAGTCAAAGTGAATTTATCCACAAAGCCAAAGAAGTGCATGGGGATAGGTATGGCTATGACAAGGTGGAGTATGTCCGTAGTCATTCCAAAGTCATCATCACGTGTTCTGAGCATGGGGATTTTGAACAAAGACCTACAGGTCATTTAAAAGGAAGAGGGTGTAGAGACTGTGGCATTAACCAGAGAGCACTCAAGAGAAGTATTCCACCAGAGGAGTACATCAGACTTGTAAGGGAGAAATTCCCCCACTTAGACTACGGAGAGACAAAATATCCTGGAATGGACAAAGGGAATATTACGGTCAGATGCCCAGTACATGGGCGTTTTTCCACAGACCCTTCTTATCATCTCTCCAGCGCTGTTCATGGATGCCGAAAATGCTATGCCTTTTCAAAACGTTTGAAGGCAGAGGACTTAATCAAAAATTTTAAACAAATCCATGGTGATACCTATACATATGATCTTGTAGCCATTAACCGTCAATCTGAGACACCGAGCTGGCATCAGACTGTCAAAATCGGGTGTAAGCAAGGACACGGATATTTCTTTCAGACCCCGGCTATGCACTATTACGAGAAACACGGATGCCCGGACTGCGGCTATATCCGTGGCTCGGAGAAACAAAGAAAAACATTAGAAAAATGGTTAGAAGAAGCTAAAGAGGTACATGGTGACTTGTATCTATACGATCGTGTTGATTATCAAGGAGATCAAAAAAACATTGATATTGGATGCAGCAAGCATGGATATTTTATTCAACGAGCAGATCATCATCTAAGTGGGCATGGATGCAATAGTTGTAAAAAGAAGGAAGAGGGTAAGGTTGCTACGTTCTTAAAAAGTAAGGGGTTTGATTTTGTAAGTCAGTATCCACTCGAAACTTCAGATGGCATTGGCAGATCGTTTGACTTTTTTTTACAAGATTACAACTTGCTTATTGAGAGGGATGGTGAACAGCACTATCCAGCGGTTCACAACAGAAAAAATTCTACTATTTTTAATAAAAGAGGCGCGGGCTATGAAGAGCAAGCCAATGTTGATCGAATCAAGACAAAATCTGCAAAAGAAAAAGGCTATAAAATAGCGAGAATTCCCTACTGGCTCAGTGATCCAAAATCTCCAGTTGTTTCCTCTTCTGTAAAGCTTGAAATAGACAACATCTTAAAGGGCCAACCAACCTATCCAGATGTTCCTGACCCAGAACAGGAGAAAGCTCAGCTGAGGCCTAAATAGGCTTTATACCTGTATTGAGAGGGGGCAAAGCTCATAAGACTTAACGGTTTTAGTGTAGCTACTACCAGCAAACTCGTAATAGCACTGCTTTGTCATGCCCGTGACTTGCTCGCCTACTTTAAATGCAGTAGCTGCAAATGCTGTGGAGGTGAAAAGGATTAATATAATAAATAAAGCTTTCATGATTTTACCCCTTTAGAATCTGAAGATTAGAAATAGCTTTTTATACAGTAGTTAAAGATTTTGCTGTCAGCAACCTGCCAGCCCACACCCTTTGACTAATGCTTTGACCCATACGCAGCTCTTATATGTGAGGTGCTGGATTGCATTGCTAACGATCTCTAATGGCAGGCATCAGAGGTTTTTATAGGCCTTTCTAGGAGGGGATGCAAACGTAGAGGCAGCTAAGTTCTCTAGCGAGCCCGAGCCTCAGGCAGCAAGAACTGCTGCAGTTTCTCCTCAATCGCCGCTGTGATCTCTGCAGCTGAACGCACAGTCCCCACAGCCTCTATACGATCGGTGAACA
>Ga0315339_1003710_pt1 | contig 10543 bp, 10 predicted proteins | sample ASW17metaG_FD_204514 | JGI IMG/M metagenome (GOLD analysis project Ga0315339, IMG submission 204514) | Ammonia-oxidizing marine archaeal communities from Pacific Ocean, United States - ASW #17 | ecosystem: Environmental > Aquatic > Marine > Oceanic | place: USA: California | collected 2016-12-05
GGGTGCCCCGGGCGATGCCGAGCGTTTGGCCGCGCGGCAAGCAAGGGGCAGGTGCTGACCGGGACCGGGCTTCGAAGTTCTAGAGGAAGCTTCTAGGAGAACCCGATCCAGCGAGTCGTCGAGCGGCTATTGACAACCACCAGAGCGGCCGGTTTGTTGGAGGCGTTCGCCCGCCTTCCTACTACATCTTCCTCGAAAGGTGTGCTATGCGATTCGTAGGCACTGCTCTTGTACTGTTGCTCACCGCGTGCGCGAGCGCGAGCACGCCAGGCCTGCCCGCTCCCGAACCCATGGGCAACCTTGCGCAGGTGATGCAGGGCATCCTGTTCACGAATTCCAACATCCTGTTCGACGTGCAGTCGAGCGATCCGGACGCTCCGCCGGCAGAGGTCGCGTCGGGGGGAGGTGCCACGGCGAACTTCTCCGGCATTTACGGGGGATGGCAGAAGGTCGAGAACGCGGCGATCGCCTTGGGTGAGTCGGCCAACCTCATGTCGGTCCCCGGACGCCGTTGCGAGAACGGTCGGCCGGTGCCGTTGTCACAGCCCAATTGGGCCCAGTTCACACAGCAGCTGAAGGACGCCGCGGACGTCATGTTGGTCGCGGCGCGGGCCAGAGATCAAGAAGCGGCGAGTGACGCCACCAACGACGTCGCAGAAGCGTGTTATGTCTGCCACGAGGTGTATCGTGATCTGGAACCACGCTGCACGCCGTGACCGCTTGCCCGACGTCTCACAGCAGCACCTAGTAGTCGTGCCCAAACCGGCAGCGCTGGGTCACACCTCGCCTTGTGGATGAGCTGATGAGTTCTTGAGTCTGCGTAGCTTGTTCGAGTGGGTGGACGCGTTCCCGAGCAGCATCGCAATGCGCGAGTCGATCTTCGCCTTCCCGGTCTTGCTGACGGTCCACGTCATCTCGCTGGCGATGTTCGCCGGGCTCGTCATGATGATGGACCTACGCCTCATCGGCGTGGCGTACCGAAGCACTCCGTTCTCCGAGGTCCAGGCGCGGCTCTTTCCGTGGCAGATGGTGGGTATGGTGGTGACCTCCATCGCCGGACTTCTGCTCTTCTACAGCCAGCCGATGCGTTACTTTGGGAAGGTGCTCTACTGGGTCAAGATGGCGTTGATCGTGCTGGCTGGTGTGAACGCAATGCTCTTTCACTTCACGACCTATCGCTCGATCGCCGAGTGGGATACCGGCGGCCCGCCTCGCGGAGCGAAGGTGGCGGCGGTGCTGTCCCTGGCCATGTGGGCCTGCATCGTGGCCTTCGGCCGCTTAACGGCCTACGACTACGACTGGGCGAACTTCGAGTAGGCCTGCGATCTCATGCTACTATCTCTCTTCCAGTGGGTGGAGGGCCTCCGGGTCAGCGGCTGGCTCAGTACTTCATCATACGTAGGGCCGCTGATCAACGTGGCGCACTTGGTGGCGCTGGTCGTCCTGTTCGGCTCGCTGCTCATCGTCGACCTGCGACTCCTCGGCCGCGGGATGACGCAACAGCCGGTGGCGAAAGTGGCGGGAGATGCACGTCCGTGGCTGATCGCAGCACTCATCTGCATGCTGCTCACCGGCATTCCGCAGGTCCTGTCCACCCCCATCAGAGAGTATCACAGCCCGTTCTTCTGGATGAAGATGCGACTCCTTCTGGTCGCGTTGATCTTTACCTTCACTCTCCGACACAAGGTGACCATGGCGGACGAGGCGAGGGTGGGGCCGGTCTGGAGCAAGGTCGTGGGGCTCGTGTCGATAGGACTCTGGACGTGGGTAGCCGTGGAAGGGCGCCTGATCGGACTGCTCTCGTAGTGGAAGATAGCGGCCTCAACCAGCCCGAAGGAGATGGGGCGAACAGCGAGCCCAAGGCGAAGGCGGGAGACAAACCCTTCAGCCGCCTCGCCCTGGTGTTCGGGGTAGGCTTCGCGAGCATTTTTCTCGCATGGACGATCATGCGGACGATCTCGGAGGGATTCGGCTGGCCGTATTATGGCTGGCCGTACTAGATCACGCTGGTCACCATGACCTGATGACGAGGGGCTCGCTAATTCCGGGGTAGTTCGCTCGGCGGAATCGTCTCGAGAGCGTACGTGGCGTGGCAGGCGCTACAGACTGCGTAGACTTCAGCGCCCGCGTCGAACACCGCAGCGGCATTCTTCGCCTCCGCCGCGGCGATGGCTACTCGTCCTACCTGGATCATCGCGACGGACATGGCGCGCCAGGCATCTTCATCCGCGCCGCGACCCTCCATCATCATCAAGTTGCCGGACTCGGCGATGGCATACGCAGCGTTCCGCACCGCCTCCCACTCCTCGTCGCTTCTGGGGAAAATCTCTTCCGTCCCTTCCAAGTCGATAATCGTCCCGACCGCGTCCCAGTAGAAGTCGGCAGCCGGCTCCACGACCGTAGCCATCAATTGCTGCATGTCACCCACAGGCTCGAACGGAGGTGCGTCCGAAGAGCCTGGAGCGTCCGCAGCGCATGCGGCCAAGAAGGGCAGCATGAGCAGTCCGGTCCACCGCGTCGCTTTCATTGCGCGGCAAGCTAGCTAGAAGGCGGTGGACGCGCACTACCTGGCCGGATTCCTCCCCAAGAGACGCTAGAGCCAATCCTTGAGTTCCTCCGAGTGGCGTGAGTAGAGCCACGCAGGTCCCACCAGGCAGAGCCCGAGCACGCTGACGGCTGCCTACGCGGATCGCCGATCCATCACGTGGACGGACTGAGCGGCGATCTGCTGCGGATCCATGGCACGGGGGTCGACAATGTGCACTACCAGCGCTCGGAAGCCCTCATCAACGCGATGATCGAGCGCAACAAGCATTTGGAGAACATGCCGCCGGATCCCAAGACCATCTCGTGACCGTAGTTCCGCGGATGGAACGGCCAGGCGACCTACGCTCCGCCCCGAAATAGCGCGTACCTTCGTTCCATGGACGGGCAAACCGTTGGTGTGAACAACAATGCCGACGTGCGAAAAGCCCTGCGGTTCTTCAAGGAGCGCCGAGCGAGCGTCCATTTCATTGGAGTGGAGCCCGCCACGTTGGGAACCTCCCACAATCCCGCCACGACTTCCTTGCTGGCGCCATGCGGCACACTGCGCGTGCTACGTGCAGGGTAGTACGCCGCAGGATGTCTCCTTCCCCGAAACACCGTCCACGAGGAGCGCGGACATGAGGACTCACTCGATGAAGCACTGCTTCATGTCACTTACGGTCGCGGCCGTCGTGGCCCTGGCGATCGGAGCGCCGGCCCGGGCGCAGCAGCAGATGGAGCAGGCCCCCGACCGAAACCGGGGAGAAGGCCCATTCGAACGGCTCATCATCCGGGGGGTGACGCTCATCGACGGTGCCGGGAGCCCACCTCAGGGACCCGTGGACATCGTCATCGAGGAGGATCGCATTGTCCAGATCCGCAGCGTCGGCACCCCGTTCGTGGACATCGACGAGAGCGGTCGGCCGGGAGGTGCGACCCGGGAGATCGACGCCACAGGTATGTACGCCATGCCTGGGTTCGTGGACATCCACATCCACACCGGAGGAGTGCCGAAGGCGCCCGACGCCGAGTACATGTACAAGCTCTGGATGGGCCACGGTATCACAACCACCCGGGGCGTCGGATACGGCTCGTTCGAATTCTCACTACGGGAGAAGGCGCGCAGCACGCGGAACGAGATCACCGCGCTCCGTATGTACGTATTCGTGCGCCCCGGCCAGGGTGAGGGCTGGACCGGCGGCTCAATCAACGCCCCGGAGACGGCGCGTGCGTGGGTACGATGGGCCGCCGAACAGGAGATCGACGGCGCGAGAATCGACGGACTGAAGCTCGTCGCCTACGACCCGGACATCATGGAGGCGCTCATCGACGAGGCGCACAGGTTCGGCCTCGGCACGGTCGCCCACCTGGCACAGGATGGCGTCGCTCGCATGAACGCCCGCGACGCAGCGAGGATCGGCCTGGACAACGTGACGCACTTCTACGGCCTCTTCGAGGCTCTGTACGACGATCATGACGTCCAGCCCTGGCCCCGGGATCAGATCAACAACGACGAACAAATGCGCTTCAGCCAGGTGGCCAGCCAGTGGAACCTGATCCACCCGCAAGGCTCGGAGGAGTGGAACGCACTCATCCAGGAGTTCCTGGAACTGGAGTTGATTCTCGACCCCACGATGACGGCATACCTGGCGACACGGGACGTGATGCGGGCCCGCAACGCCGACTGGCACGCTGAATACACGCTCCCGTCGCTGTGGGACTTCTACCAGCCGAGTCGGGTGAACCACGGATCCTACTATTACGACTGGACCACATGGACCGAGCTGACGTGGAAGAACTTCTACCGAGTGTGGATGGCCTTCCTCGACGACTACAAGGACGCCGGCGGCCGGGTGACCGTGAGTTCGGATGCGGGCTTCACCTACAACCTCTTCGGCTTCTCGACCATCGAGGAGATGGAACTCCTTCAGGAAGCCGGCTTCCACCCTCTGGAGGTGATCCGGGGTGCCACGTTGCACGGAGCCGAGGCCATCTTCGATCCGAAGGGTGAGCGTATCCAATTCGGGGTTCTCCGGCCGGGTATGAAGGCCGATCTCGCCATCGTGGGGGAGAATCCCATCCAGAACCTGAAGGTGCTCTACGGGACCGGTGCGGTCCGGCTCAACGACGAGACGGGCAGGGCCGAGCGCGTCGGTGGCGTTCTCTGGACCATCAAGGACGGTATCGCCTACGACGCGAAGGAACTCCTGGCCGACGTGCGCCGGATGGTAGAGGAGCAAAAGATCCAGCTGGGAATGACTACGCTTCCCGACGTGCCGTGGCGGGGACGAAAATGAGCACAACGGCACCGCGAACGCGCAGACCACGATGGCGAAAAAATGACGGCCACAAGAGCTAAGGGATCATCCCGCGTGTGGTCAGCCTGATCCGGTACAGCCCAGTGCGGGCGGTCATGTACAGCGTGCTCCCGTCGTCGCCCCAGGCGACGTTCGCGGGCACTTCATCGGGCTGGATCGTTCCGAGATGCTTCCCGGTGGCGTCAAAGATCCAAACGCCTCCCGGTCCCGTCGCGAAGATGTTGCCCGCCTCGTCGACTTTCAGTCCGTCGGCCGCGCCCTCCGCGTCCTCGCCGTTCACGTCGAAGAAGACCCGTCCGTTAGCGAGCGTACCGTCGTCCAGGACATCGTAGGCCATCCACACCTTGTTCGAGGCGTCCGAGTTGGCGACATAGAGCGTCCGTTCGTCCGGCGAAAACGCGATTCCATTCGGCCGACTCTGTCCGCTCTCGAGTAGTTCGATTTCGCCGTCCGGACTCAGGCGGTAGACGCCATTGAAGTCGAGCTCCCGAGCCGGGTCCTCCTCGAGTCCGGCAAGCCCGTACGGCGGGTCGGTGAAGTAGATCCACCCGTCCGACCTGATGGCGGAATCGTTGGGACTGTTGAGACGCCGACCCTGGTAGTTGTCTACGAGTACGGTAAGGCTCCCGTCCGCCTCGATTCGGGAGATCTGGCGATTGCCGTGCTCGAGGAGCAGGAGGCGTCCTTCCGAATCCAGGTTGAGGCCGTTCGAGCCGACCGACCCGCGGCCTTCCGGATCTCCCTCGAACACCGCGTCATCGAAGGTGCTCAGACCGTCGGCCTCGTCCCACCGGTGAATCCTGTTGCTGCGCAGGTCGCTGAAGAGGAGATATGAGCCGTCCCGGACCCACACCGGGCCTTCCGTGAAGGCGAAGCCGTCTGCCAGCTTCTCGATGTGGTAGTCGGCGGGTACGATCGCGTCCAGAGCGGGATCGACTTTCACCACGGTGCCCGCAGAGGCGTCGGTGAGCGCATCTCCACAGCCGGTACCGCCGGCGAGGACGATGATCGATAGGACGAAAGCCGCTGCATATTTCATGGGTGCCTCCAGGCGAATGCGCTCTGCAACGTAGCCGGTGGTCCAGGCGCCCGAAAACGGAACGCACGACGCCCGTGGGCGAGACCAGCACGAGAAGTTGTCCGCTGGGCTACCCTGGGGTCCCCGCCTGACAGCCGTGAGGTCGGTGGTTCAGCTACGGAGGGCCACCAGCGATGCCTGAGCTTGAGAGCTGGTGCCCGCAGGTCTCAGGAGTTCGGTAAAGCGAAGAAGCGCTTGACTACTTCGAACAGAACCCGGACGACCCTCAACGGGAGCACGTCCTGAGGCAGGCAACGCGACTCGCCGTATGCTCCACAGCTATGGCGTGCTCAACTCGGTAGTGTAGAACGGCTCCAAGCCGTCGATCGCCCCGATCGGCTGACTGTTCACGTCCCAGCGGAAGAGGCTCAGCACCATCCGGTCGGGCAGGAAATCCACCAAGGTGAAGCCGTGCTCCTCGATCGGTGGCACGCTCTCGTCGAGATCCAGGTGCGATGACGGTGAGGAGCCCACGCCGCGAACCACGGAAGGGAAACCACCCGGAGCCGTGCCGACCGGACCGCTAAGGACAGTCGTCACAGGGTTTGCGGCGAGGTCCAACGTCCCGGACCGTCTCATGGTTGCGGCGCCGATCGCGTGCAGGTCGCCGCTCACAACGAGGGGGGAACGCACCCGCATGCCCGACATCGCGTCCACCAACCGGTCGTGCTGCCTGCGCCATCCCTCCTGCCAAAAGGCCTTCGGGACGGCCGTCGTAAGGCGCCTGGCGTCGGAGTCCAGGATATCGGGATACCACTCGCCCCACTTCCCGGCGCTCCAACCCATGGGGTTCGACGGTGCGTGGACTAGGTGGCGAACCCCCGGGGAGGTGGTGCGTGAGAGCAGCCACTCCTCGACGTTGGAGTCCACGAAAACCGCCGTGGGCCCGAGCGTCATGGTGCGGCGAACGTCGTAGAGTAGAACTTCGGCCAGGTTTCCGTAGCGGATCGTGCCGAAGCTCTCAGAGAGGTCCCCGCGGTCGCTCGACGACGACCATGGTAGGCCCATGGGCCGGCTCGCCTCGGGAAGGAACTCCGGGTAATAAAGCTGCTGGGTCGCGCGCGCGAGCTGGAGCTGAAACCATGCGACAGGGAACGCGCCCGCAGCGTCGTTCTCCCAGTGGTCGTGATCGTCTTGTAGGAAGAAGACCGGCGTCGATCGGAAGTCCGTACCGTAGACAGGAACGATCTGAGGTCCCGCGGCCAACATGAGCGCGGCCTCGTTGCTCGTGCCGAAGACGGACCCAGCGAAATCGAAGTTCGAGCTCTCGGCTCTGGGGCTGAGCGCCCCCGTGAGCTGCCCGCTCCACCGGTGGAGGTCCCAATAGATGTGATCCCCATTGGCGACGGCCGCGTCTGGGTTGAACGACAACGCCCTTCGTAGCAGGCGGTTGCGGATCACGGTAGGCAGGTTCCCGCGACGCTGCCCGATTCCGGTGTAGGTGCCCTCTGGCCCACCCGCACAGGTGAAGAAGAGGAGGCGAAACCGGTCGGGGCGCGCTTCCGCCGGAGGAAACGTCGACAGACTCCACGGCTCGCAGAGCGAGGATCCGTTCGCCGCAAGGAGTGAGAGCGAATGCGTCGCACCCGCGTCGAGGCCCGTGGCATAGAACTGCCAAAAACTGCCACGCGTATCATTCATGCGGCCCGGGAAACTGCGCGCTCCGACTCGAAGTGTGGGAGTGTCCGAGAGTGCTCGCTCGAACGAGACCTTGAGCAGGATCCTCGACTCGCTGACCGTCGGGAGTAGGTGTCGTACTTGACCCGCGTCCCAGACCTGAGACTCCGGTAGCGCCATCTGACTCGCCAGAGCATCGATCGGCGCTCCTCTGAAGAACGCGGCACCCATCGCGCCAGCGCTGCCTGCGAGGAACTGTCGCCGGTCCACAAGCGGTCTCTTGGCCACGAATTCCCTCCCGTGAAAGGCGCGACACCCTGCCTGTCGGGCCAAGGTAAGCTTTGCACCATAGTGGAAAAAGTCGCCCAGCACCTCCTGGGCTCAGGTTTTCCTAATGATTTGGCGTGGCAAGCTGCCCGCACCACCACCGCGTTAGTAGTGGGTTCCTCCACTAAATCACCGGTTTTCTTGCCGTGATCGGGCCCTCTCGGGACCCGCCTGATAAGCGTGAGGTCGGTAGTTCAAATCTACCCAGGCCCACTTCCCGGAAGTGTTGCCCCGCTTGGTCTTAGGAGATCGGGCGGGGTTCTTGTCTTGGGCCAACAGCGGGACTCCCGCTGTTCGCCACCCTACGTCGATCAGATAGAGCGACCCGCATCTGCTCTTCGTCTGGTTGCTGATAGCAGGTCAGGATGGTTTGTGGGCTCTTCTGACGTGCCCCCCAGTGTGGTGCCACTCCCTATGTTAGACGTTGAGCCATCGGCGGTGGCCGTCGACGCAGTTCCTGGCGCAGTTTGGAGGTCGCTCGCTGTCAGACGGTCTGCGCGGCATCTTGCCTGGGTGACGACCCCATCAACAGCCTCCATACAACGTCGATGACCGATACCCCGTGGTCCTCGAATTTTTCGAGCATCCCGTGCGACTCGTGCCCAGGTGCAGCGTGAGATTCCTCACACTGTCCGTGCTGCTACTTGTGGTGGGCCTGGTGGCGTCATGCCGCCCCTCTTCCAACAGCACGTTGTTTCAGGATATCCGGGTCATCGATGGCACGGGTGCGGCCTCATATTTGGGGTCAGTGCGCGTTGTCGACAGCCGAATTGTCGAGGTCGGGGAACTCACGCCGCGCACAGGCGATACCTTCGTGAATGGAGGTGGAGCCGTTCTTGCGCCCGGCTTCATCGACACGCACAGCCACCATGCCAGAGGACTGCTCGGGGAAATGCGGTCCGCTCGGGCGGTCGTAAGTCAGGGCATAACCACCGTCGTCGTGGGTCAGGATGGCGGCTCCCAATATCCCCTTGCCGATCTCTTCACCCAGGTCGAGGCGACGCCTCCCGCTGTCAACGTGGCATCGTACACCGGACACGCCACGCTTAGGCGGATGGCAATGGGTGACGACCTTCAGCGCGAGGCGACCACGCTCGAAGTGGACTCGATGGCTGTGCTGTTGCGGATGGATATGGAGCAGGGCTCGTTCGGACTCAGTACGGGCCTCGAGTACGCGGCTGGCTTCAACAGCACGACCGACGAAGTCATCTCTCTGGCCCGCGTAGCGGCCGACTACGATGGCCGCTACATCAGCCATATCCGGAGCGAGGACCGAACGTTCTGGGATGCAATCGACGAGATCCTACTCATCGGCTCCGAAGCTGGCCTCCCCGTGCAGGTGAGCCACATGAAGCTTGCAATGACCAGCCTTTGGGGCCGTTCCGACGAATTGCTCCAGAAGCTTGATGCGGCCAGGGCGAGGGGCGTCGAGGTCACGGCGGACGTCTACCCCTACACCTACTGGCAGTCGACGATCAGGGTGCTGGTGCCGGACGGGAACTTCACCCGAGAAGAGGTCGCGTTCGCTCTCCGCGAAGTGGCGTTGCCCGACGGCATCATCTTCGGACGCTTCACCCCGGAGCCATCGTACGTCGGGCTCACACTCGAGGAGATCGCGCGGGCGCGCGGTGAGGATGCGGTCACCACGTATCTCGCCCTTCTGGACATGGCCTACGGTCCCGACGCTCCTGACGACGTGCGGGAGTCGATCGTCGCTCGCAGCATGACTGAGGAGGACATCGCCCGGCTCTATCGGTGGGGGCATACGAACGTGAGCAGTGATGGCGAGCTCGCCGGGCCCCACCCACGGGGATACGGTTCCTTCACGCGAGTGCTGCGTACACAGGTGAGGGAGAGAGCAACGCTCTCTCTCGAGGAGGCGGTCTACCGAATGACCGGCCTCGCGGCCGAACACATGGGACTCGTTGATCGTGGGGTCATTCGAGAAGGCGCTTGGGCGGACCTCGTTCTCTTCGATCCCGAGACGGTCACGGACCACGCCGACTTCGAGTCTCCTCAGGTTGCCTCGACCGGCATCCGGGGCGTATGGGTCAACGGCGTCCAAGTGTGGGACCGTGATGCCGTGGTGCCGTCGGCGTATCCAGGACGGGCGCTTCGACGGGGTGGCTAGGACACTGGGCTACGCTTTGACGAACCGGGTGTCTTCGAGGAGGATTGAACCATGAGAGTATCCCGTCTGTGGCGGCCGGGTGTGTTGCGAACGGTCCCTTTTGGTGTCGGAACTGGAGCCATTGCCGTTCTGACGCTTGGGGCTGTGTCGTCGCCCGCTCCGGAGGTCGACTGGGCAGCCGTGGATGCGCTCTTTGCGGAGTACGACCGCTCCGACTCACCCGGGTGTGGGCTCGGGGTGGTACGTGACGGCTCGCTGGAGTACGGCCGCGGCTACGGCATGGCCAACCTCGATCACGGAATCGCCATTACGCCTCAGTCGGTCTTCCGGACCGGGTCCGTCGCGAAGCAGTTCACCGCTGCCGCTGTCGCGATCGCCGCGCACGAGGCGGCGATCTCGTTGGACGATCCGGTTCGGAAGTGGATCACCGACCTGCCAAGTTATCCCGTCGATCCTACGATCCGGCAGGTGGTGCATCACACGAGTGGGCTCCGTGATTACCTCACACTCATGTCACTGCGGGGCCTGCGGTCCGACGACTACTAC
>Ga0315339_1003712_pt1 | contig 10536 bp, 12 predicted proteins | sample ASW17metaG_FD_204514 | JGI IMG/M metagenome (GOLD analysis project Ga0315339, IMG submission 204514) | Ammonia-oxidizing marine archaeal communities from Pacific Ocean, United States - ASW #17 | ecosystem: Environmental > Aquatic > Marine > Oceanic | place: USA: California | collected 2016-12-05
GACGAAGAGCGCCCACAAGGCCTGACAGAGCCGCACAGGGCGTCGGCCGAATCACAGGGTTCTCGGGCTCCACCAGGGCTCCACCAGGGCTCCACCAGGGCTCCACCAGGGCAACGCCAGGGCAACGCCACCGGCCACCGACATCCACCTAGGGAGAAGCCGCCCATGAGTCCCGTACTTGCCTCAAGAACCCCCGGAACCCGGAATCCAGCGGGGCCAGCACGTCGTCTCGCGCATCGCCCGTAATTCCCAGCGCCGCCACGATCCGGGCCCTGAGCGCCTCGACGCCATATCCCGTCTTTCCGGACACTCCGGGCGGCCCGCCTCCGTCCGCATCATCCACCTTGCCCTGCACGCGAAGCAGCAAGGCCTTGGCAGGGCATCTGGCCAACAAAATCTCGTCGGAAGACTGCAGCACATGCACGAGGAGGTCGGCTCCTGGTCGCTGGATCTCGTGCTCAGCTCCCCCCTCCGTATCCTCCAGCACCACCATGACGCCGTTCATCTGAGTCACGGCCGTGACCGCATCCCGCGTCGTGCCGGCCATCGGCGACACCAGGGCGCGGTCTTCCATGAGCAAAGCATTGAAGAGCGTGCTCTTGCCGACATTCGGCAAACCCACGAGACGCACCGTGGGCGGATGCTCCAGATGCCGCGCCAGAAGAGCATGAGCGAGCGCGCCGTGAATCGCTTCTCGTAAGGCATCTTCACGACCACCGCGAGCCACGACCTTTTCCAGTTCGTGAAGGGCGCCATGAAGTCGGCTGGCCCGCGCCCGAGCAGCCCGCAGGCCCGGCACAATCGAGAGCCCTGAGGAATCCGTGGGTCGCTCCTGCGCGCCTTCTTCAGCGCCGAGGCCCTCGAGCACAGCTGCGACGACGGCAGCCCCGCCATGCACATGCAGTTCGGCCCCCGATTCCCTTCCAAGAACCAACACATCATCGACATCGCGGCCATCGACTTGGAGGCGCGCTCTGACGAAACGCCCTGGCGCGGGCCAGGCCAGACGATGACCGGCTCTGTTCGCAAGCTGAACGGCCTCGCCTGGCACACCTTCCAGAACGATCACCGCCACAGCTGCAACGCCCGCCGGGGTGAGAACGGTTGCCCGGGTCACACCTGCTCGCCGGCCCAGAGACGGAGACCTCGGTGCACGAGAGCTTCGTCCCAATCGACTGCTCGTTCGGAAAAGAGCGAGGCCTTGGCTCCGGCTACGGACGTATGACGACTTGCGGCAAGCCAAGCGCGCCCCCACCCCCCGGTCACGCAGAGCCTGGCCTCCTTCTCGCCCAGGCTGCTGAACGCGGCTTCCACGAGATGGTCCACACCGCCAACAGCCAGTCCCCAGACCCCTCCGGACAGTGCCCCCATGGTTTCCAGCCCGGGAGTCGGGCGGCCACCCTCGAGAGCAGCCGTCGAGATCAAGGGCAAAGCCGGTGCATGTGCATGCAAGCCGGCAAACGCCGCGGCTGGGCCCGGCGCAATGAATCCACCACGAAACACACCCTCCCGATCCACGAGATCCACCGTCACAGCAGTTCCCGCGTCAACAACGACCACCGGGCCTGGGAGCGCCCCGAGCACGGTGGCCAAGCGGTCAGCCCCGGTCGACTCGGCGAGAGACTCACAGGCCAACGGTACGGGAGCATCTTCTAGATGGCGCAAGGTCGCCTTGCCGCGCTGGGCGACCGCCTCCGCAAGCGCCTCCCAGCGTGACTCGGAGACGGTGATCCCAACGGCCTCACCCACGAGAATCTCGGCCGCTTCGAGCGGATCTGCCACGCGCGTCACCACGACACGCTCGCCCTCCCACCTCCCGACGCCGAGCGACGAGTTGCCGACGTCCACCGTCAGCACATCATGCCGAGGCATGGCATCTTCCCCCCGTCATGGATCGCAGGGTGATCGCAGGGTCACGGACCTGTTACTTGTCCTTGTTCTTGTTGTGGATGACCGTGGTCTCTTCAACCCCAAGCCGCTCCCACAGGACGATGTACTGGGGCTCCTCAGGATGGTTCTTGCCCCAGTTAATGCCTTCCGCGACGGAACTCATCGGGTGACCGTTGACAGAGATGATGCGATCACCCGTCTTGAATCCAAAGCGGGCTGGCATCGAACCTTCTTCAACGTCTGTCAGTTCGATCGACGTGCGCCCACCACCGGAAGGCGTGATCGACCGAGCTCTGACCTGTGACTGGAGTTGGTCTCCTCCATCGGCGAACTCTCGCAAATCGTTTTCACCGAAGACCCAACTGCCATCGATCCGCTGAATCGAATCCGCAGGCCATTCATCAAATTCGCTGTTGAGATCCACGGCCGCCGCAAAGGTGATCTGGTCGATCGGCAAACCATCTCCGCTCGAGTCCAGCCCCGGGGTGAGCGTGACTTCCTCGGCCCCCCACTGGAAGGCAACATCCTGGTGCCCGATGCGAAGGACCTTGCCGAAGTAAGGAGCTTCGTCGTAAGGCGCCTTCAGCAACTCACCTTCGGTGAGATGAAGTCGACGTCGCTTGCCCGAGGACTCGAGACCGAAGCTGCTGTCGTCCTTCACGTACTCCAACGCGATCAGTCGGTAGATCGGATCTTCGTGCCACAGCACCATGCCGACCGCCACGATCTCGTCGAGTTTTTCGAGCTGCACTTCCTTCGGCTTGTTTGAGCCGTCTTGCCCCGTGCCAGGTTTCTTGGCAACAGGCTCCACCGAACCGTCAATCCGGGCCTTCCAGATCTGCTCGTAGTCCGCCACGGCATACGACGTGGGCCCCGCATTGAAGCTCCTGTCTGCCTCGATATCCCGGTTCAGAACTTCACTGAAATAGGTGCTTGGCCTGGACTGATAGCGAAGCTCTTGGGTCTTGCCCTGGTAGATATCCCAGAAGGTCCACCCGGCCAGCAACAACGCCAGGCAAGCGGCCAGCCAGAGCAGACTTTTGAGCTTCCGGATGTTCATGCTGGTATCAGTCGCTCGCTGGGGACAAGAAACGGCCTGGTCTGAGGGGTCAGATTGCCGGGCCAAGCGGCATCAATCAACCGCCCCGTCAGCCTTGGACGGCGCCGAGAATCAACTCTTCCCGTCTTCCCGGGACTGGATCAACAAAAGGCTCAGATCATCGAGGATCTCCGAAACCCCCTCTCCGGTCTGAGACGAGAGGATATGGACCCGGCTGCCTGAGGCCGTTTCCAGAGCCTTCGCCACGGCGGACGGGTCCTCCACGGTGTCCGCCCGGGAGACCGCCAGGACACACGGACGCTCATTCAGGCCATAACCAGATTGAGCCAGTTCTGTGCGAATCGTCTGCCAATCGACAAGGGCCTGTTCTGGGCCCACCATGGCATCGACCAGATGCAACAGGACACGCGTACGCTGCACATGGCGAAGAAAACGGTCGCCCAGGCCGGCGCCCTCGTGCGCTCCTTCCACTAACCCCGGAATATCGGCGATGACCAGGCCATCGTCATTTCGGGAGACGAGACCCAGCACCGGCTCGAGAGTGGTGAATGGATAGTCCGCCACCTTGGGGCGCGCTGCAGACACGCGCCGGAGAAAAGTGGACTTGCCAGCATTTGGTAGGCCGACCAACCCCGCATCCGCCACAAGCCGCAACTCGAGCTTGAGCCCACGGGTTTCGCCCAGCTGGCCCTGGCTCGCTCGGCGAGGCACCTGGTTCGTCGGCCCCGCAAAGTGCTTGTTCCCCCGGCCGCCTGCCCCGCCAGCCACCATGACGACTTCGAGATCGGCCTCGTCGAGGTCCCGCAGCACGTGACCCCGCTGAGCATCCCGGACAAGAGTGCCTACGGGCACGTCAATGATCAGATCTTCACCCGCACGGCCGTGCTTCAAACTGCTGCCACCCGGAGCACCTTTTTGCGCCCGATAATGTCGGCCGTGCTGAATGCCAGCCAGCGTGTTGCGGTTGCTCACCGCTCGCAGAATGACATCCCCTCCCTTGCCGCCGTTCCCTCCGTCAGGGCCACCCCGGGGAATGTATTTCTCCCGCCGGAAAGACACCATGCCGGCCCCGCCCGGACCGGAGGAGACCGTGATTTCGGTCTCGTCGATGAACATGAATCAGGCCGCGAAGGTCAGCGCGGAAGGGCCGGAGAACTCGTTCTCCCATCCCTCCGCAGAGGAATGTCAGGAAGCCGCAGCAACCGGATCAATATGCACCCGGCGACGCGTTCCAAAGCGAACGACTCCGTCGGTCAGCGCAAACAAGGTGTAGTCACGCCCAAGGCCCACGTTGAAGCCGGGGTGAAATCTCGTTCCGAGTTGACGCACAAGGATCGTACCTGCCGTCACCTTCTGACCACCGTAGCGCTTGATTCCGCGGTGCTGCGGATTGCTGTCACGCCCGTTCCGTGTGGAGCCCTGCCCCTTCTTATGTGCCATGTTGTCGTACCGCCTGCTCGGGGGTGGGTGCTGTCACTGGGTAATGGAGGTAATCGTCAAGCGTGTGTAGTTCTGGCGATGGCCCATCCGGCGCCGATAATCCTTACGGCGACGAAATTTCTCAACGCGCAGCTTCTTGTCCCGAAAGTGCTCTGCCACGACACCCTTGACAGCGGCGCCGTCCACAGTGGGCTGACCGAAGGTCTGCCCGACTGCGAGGATTCTGTCGAACACAACTTCCGAGCCGGGTTCGGCGTCGGGCATGTGATCGACGACCAGCGAGTCGCCGTCCTGGACGACGTACTGACGCCCGCGATCATTGATGATGGCCTGCACGGCTAAACTCCACAGCACTTGCGTGACACACTTGCTTTCAGCTTCCGATCCTTCTGGAAGGAAGGCGACATATCCTACGGACCACTTCCGGCCGGTCAAGCCAGCAAGCGGCCTCTTTCACAGGACGGCCCCTCACCCCCGGGGCCCTCCAGAGTCCCAATGGCTCACGATTCGTCGATCAGGCTCGCCGATGATCCACATCGTCTGGCAAAGCGATCATCGCCCTCACCTCGATATCCTCGTAGGCCAGACGGTGGTCAGCTCGAACAAAGATCTGCTTACCTCCCTGGATTTCGAGCTCCACCAGCAGTTTCTTCTGGGTGTTGAGGACAGCTTCGGCCACCTCCGGGCGCACCGTGACAACCAGCACCGAGCCTGGCCGCCAGAGGTTTTCACGAACCTTCCGGACCGTGGCGAGACAGGACGTCTCATCCGAGGGAATGAACCCCGTGCTCTCGCAATACGGGCACTTCTGGTGCACCGTCCGCTTGAGACTCGGGCGCACCCGCTGACGAGTCATCTCCAGGATGCCGAAAGGCGAAAAGCGCGCGACCTTGATGCGCGCCCGATCCTTGCGGAGTTCGTCCTTGAAGAGGCGCTCGAGCTGCTTCCTGTGCTTCTCGAAACGCATGTCGATGAAGTCCAGCACCACCACACCGCCGAGGTCGCGAAGCCTCAGTTGACGTGCAATCTCCACGGCAGCTTCGCAGTTCACGGCAAAGGCGGTGTCATCGATACTCTTCGTCTGAGTGGGCTTAAAGCGCCCCGAGTTCACATCGATCGCAACGAGCGCCTCTGTCTGCTCGATCACCAGCGACGCGCCAGACTTCAACTCCAGCCGACTCTCAAGAAGGCGGCCGAGCTCTGTCTCAATCCCGTAATGGCTGAAGAGTGGCTTCTCCTCCGCGTAGGTCTGAATCTTCTCGACCTTCTCGGGCATGATCTGCCCGATGAACTCACGCGCAGTGTCTGCTGTCGCTTCATCGTCAATGACGATCTCGCCCTCACCATCGTAGAGGTCGCGCAAGGTGCGGATCACGAGATCATTCTCCTGGTACAGCAAGACCGGTGCCTTGTGTTCCACAGAGCGGGTCTGCATCTGCTCCCACAACCGCAGCAGATAATCGAGATCTCGCTGGAGGTCCTCCTGACTGCAACCGCTGCCAGCCGTTCGGACGATAAAGCCGAGACCATCCGGCGCCTCGAGTTGGCCGACGATCTTCTTCAGTCGTTCACGATCCGCGTTGCTGCTGACCTTTCGCGACACGCCGCGCTTTTGAATACCCGGCATGAGCACAATGAATCGTCCTGGAATCGAGAGATATGTGGTCAGCGTCGGGCCCTTCGTGCCGATGCCATCCTTGATCACCTGAACGATGATCTCCTGACCCTTTTGCAGCACGTCCTCGATCGCGGGCATCTGCCGGGAATCACGCGCACCGCTCTTTCCACCACGACCACCGCGTCGCCCACTCCGGCCTCCCCGCCGACCGTTTTTGCGACCATCGCGACGGCGACTCCCCCCCTTTTCACCTTCACTTCCGCCATCATCGTTGTCAGAGGTTTCTACAGGCTCTGCCTCTCCGGTGGCTGACCCCTCAGGGTCCTCCGCCGTTGCCACCCCTCCGCCGTCACCACTGGACGCTGCAGAGGCGGCCGCCCCACGACGCCCACCACGACGTCGGCGACGTCGAGACGGACGCGGGCGCGCCTCGGTTTCCGACTCGCTCCCAGCGACTGCATTTCCTTCTTCTGGGGTTGAACCATTCGAGTCGCCAGACTCGTCGTCAGCTTCAGCGCTGCCAGCCTCTTGATCGTCTTCTTCAGCGTCTTCTTCAGCGTCTTCAGCTTCGTCTTCAGCTTCAGCCGTTGCCCCATGGATCTCTGCCACGCTGTCGTCCGTTGGCGCGGACGCCCCATCGTCTGCTTCGCCCGCGTTCGCGGCCCCCTCTTCCTCACCATCGAGGTCCTCGGCCTGAGTTCCTCTCGCCACGTCGATGTCTTCTCCTGTCCAGGGATCCAGGAGATTGTCGGGGCTGTAAGAGAACTCTTCTTCGTCGTCGTGGTCGTGATCGTCCCCCGAGGAAGCCTCCTCTTCGGCACCTGACGATTCGCCCTCCGAGGAAGCCTCCACTTCGGCGGACTCGGGCTCTTCGCTGCTGGCGACTTCTCCTTCAGAGGCAGAGGCCTCTCCCCCCGCCTCCTCCGCGGGAGTCTCCTCGGCAGGCTCTTCTTCTGTCGCCTTCGCGGCGGGCTTCACAACATCCTCGTCGTGAGCCACTTCCCGAGCCGCCTGCACGGTCGCCAAAAGACCTTTGGCCTCGTCACCGACAGCTGACATGCAGAGGTCGGAGACGTGCAGGAAACCCTGCCGGCTGTGCCCGAACTCGATGAAGGCCGCGCCGATCGACTTCTCGACGTTGGTGACCTTGGCCTTGTAAACGTTCCCCAGGGTGCTCCCCAGGGACTGGCGCTCGATGTAGTACTCCTCGAGTCGCCCGGACTGCAGGATCGCTATCCGACTTTCATCGGGCTCACTTGCGTTGATGAGCAGCTTGCGACCACCTGCTGCTCCTGAGTTACTGCTACGGCGTCTTCTGGCCATGTTTCGGCTCCTTGACGTCGCTCCACTGCGGCCAACTTCGTGAACACCCCAAACCCCGGGGGCTCGCCTCCCATCTCCTGTGTGAGTTGGACAAGTGCTTCTGCCAACAAACCAGGTCTCGGAGGACGTCCATCCACGGCAACAAGGTCCACGAGAAGATGGGGGCCAGCCCCCTCTTCATTCAGGCATCCACCACGCAAAAACGACCGTACATCGACGGTTCGTTCCCGGCGGGGATCCTTCACGTGAAACTCCTTGCGCGTCAGCAATGCGGTAAGCGCGTCGGCTACGGACCTCTCACCAGAAACCAGATCCATGCGATAGCGGACGGTGGGCATGTCCTCCGGGGGTGACCCCCGACGAACGTCCACCACACCCACACTCTCAGGGAGTGCAGGTTCCAACCTCGCCCGGATCTCTTCCGGCTGCAGGTCCTCGTTCAGGATCAAGCGTATCCATTCTCCGGTCGAAGCCACTCCCAGCGGGAGGGCATCCGAGAACGTCAACTTGATCCGTGGGTTGAATCCTTGCGTGTACTGCACGGGAAGCTCACTGCGTCGCAGCGAGCGCTCGATAAGTCGAAGAAAGTCGAGCTGACCCATGAAACGTGCGTCTCCTTGCTTGGAGACACAGAGGCTTATGGGGTGCCGCACGTCGCTATCGAGCATCGAGTCCCGTCCTGGGCAGTTGCCGCCCCGAATCCATTCGGTTTCAGCACTGCCCTGTCCCAGACAGGATAAGACCCCTGCCCGCACAGACAAGCACCGACGACCAATCCGCCTTAAATCTCACCGAATCCGGCAGAGATAAGCTCATCGAGTGCCTGGAGGACCTCCTGGGCTTGGGGGCCCATGGCCACAATTTCCAACTCGCAGCCCTGCGCGCCCTGCAAACGCATCATGTCGAGCACACTCGCCCCATCCGCCTCCCCGCCGGGGCCGCCGACCCGAACCGAGGCCTCAAAACGAGCCACCGTCCGGACGAACTCACTGATCGGACGTGCATGGAGACCCAGCGGATTCACAACACGGACCCGCTGCCGGAGTTCGACTTCAGAGTCGTCGCCGGGACTCAGGGTGCGTGCTCCTGGAGCACATCCAAAACGGCCTCAGCCGTCTGGGCTTGACGGATAAAACTCACGAAATCTGGGTCGCGGGCAGCCTGGCTGATCCACCTCAGCGTCGCCAGGTGCTCTTCTGAGCGGCTCTCGGGCGAGATCAGCACCAGGAAAGCGTGCACGGGCTCCCCGTCAATCGCGCGAAAGTCCGCCCCTTCTCCAGAGCGCGCCACGATCCCAACAGCACGCTGCAACCCTGGAATCCGTGCGTGCGGAACAGCCACGCCCTTGCCAAAGGCCGTGCTGCCACGCGACTCGCGCTCAATCAACGACGCGAGAACCTGTTCCTTTCGAGTTTTCGGCAAGGCCTTGCATCGAATCGCGTGCGTCACCAAGGCTTCGAGAATCTCATCTTTCGAGCCGAGAGGAAGCTCAAGGAGAACCGTTTCGAGAGTGAAGACATCGAGCAGGGGAGCGGGAGAACTCATAGATGCCTCTTTGCACTTTGGCCACGGTGATGATCTTTCAGGCGTTCTTTGGCTTTCACGACCTGCCGTTCTAGTTTTTCGACGACGCGATCGATACAGGCCATGACCGAGGAATTCATGGCATGCCCGACAAAGTGCATGTTGTGACCCGCAGAAACGATCACTTCGACGCAATGCTCCTCGTGTTCCCTGTCGAGAATGATCTCGATGTGCTGCACTTGGTCGAAATATCGGGCAAGCTTCTCGACTTTTTGTCGAGCGTAGTCTCTGACCTCCTCGGCGTGCTGCTCATGCCGATCGGTCAAATCAATTCGCAACGTCATGCGCAATTTCCAGGCAAAGAGGAGTCGCAACCAACCCAGGGACGAAGATCTAAGTGCTGACCGCGTGAGGGATCAGGATAGCAGCCCCCGGCGTCGTGCGCCTCCCCGCGGGTCGGGCTCATAGTCCACTCGCCAGAGAAAGAGAGCATGAGCCGGCAGCGAGGCCGGCGCGAGAGACCGGTCGGCTGCCGCCAGCATCTCAGGAATCGAGTCCGGGTGAAGACCACCCAGCCCCACATCTACCAGGAGAGCCGAGAGCAACCGGACCATCCCGTAGAGAAAGCCCTCCCCCGTCACGACCAAACGGACAGCGTGCCGTGAGCTCAGGACTCGAACGGACTGAACGGACCTGACCGTTCCGCGATTCTCGGGCATGACCTTGCTCAAAGTCGTGAAATCGTGACGCCCCACCAGTTCCCGAGCTGCCCGCCGCATGGCGCCCACGTCCAGAGAGGCCGGCACGGCCACGTGCGTCCCACGGAGATGAGGGGGCACAGAGCGCTGCACCGAACGCATGCCTCCCGAGGCCCTCGAGAGGTACAACTGGTAGACGTAGGTTTTCCGCACTGCGGCATGCCTCGCGTGAAAATCGGCCTCGGCGGGCACGAGGCTGACAGGCCGGATATCCACAGGCAGAACGCCGGCCAAAGCCCCGCCAAGACGCACCAGAGGAAGTTGGCTGGGATCGTCGAAGTGGAGCACCTGCCCCAAAGCGTGGACACCGGCATCGGTGCGCCCCGAGCCCCAGACCGGGACCGGCTCACCCCGCCCGAGGATTTCACCGAGCGATTCTTCCAGCACTCCCTGCACGGTCAACTGCTCAGGCTGGACGGCCCAACCCGAAAAGCGCGCGCCATCGTAAGCCACGGTGAGGCAACGCCTGGGGGACGCGCTCCCGCTTGCAGCGCCTTCCGCCACGGGTCAGCCGTAAACCCGTCGAGCGCGGGACGAGCCGATCTTCATCGCCTTGCGGTACTTGGTCACCGTGCGGCGCGCAATATCGAGCCCATGACCCTGCTTGAGAATGCCCACAATGCTCTCGTCCGAGAGAGGCTTCGACTTGGACTCCTCGTCAATAATCTTCCGGACAAGCTCCTGAACGGACGCGCGGGACGTGGCATCGCCCGACCCTTTCGAACCTGCCGAAGCGACCTCTCCTGTGAAGAGGGCTTTCATCGGAACGATCCCACGGGGCGTCTGCATGTACTTGCCGCTGACCGCACGACTGATCGTGCTCACGTGAACACCCAGCGCGTCGGCGACTTCTTGCATCCGCAGGGGATGCAGAGCGGCCTTTCCATGATCGATGAACTCTGACTGGCGATTGACCAGTTCGC
>Ga0315339_1003713_pt1 | contig 10536 bp, 10 predicted proteins | sample ASW17metaG_FD_204514 | JGI IMG/M metagenome (GOLD analysis project Ga0315339, IMG submission 204514) | Ammonia-oxidizing marine archaeal communities from Pacific Ocean, United States - ASW #17 | ecosystem: Environmental > Aquatic > Marine > Oceanic | place: USA: California | collected 2016-12-05
GTAGCGGCCCGCCGTCCAGGCGCCGTTTCAGTTCGCAAATGCCGTCCTCGATATCCGCCGGGTTCGCCAGGTCGATCTGCAAATGATCTTCTTCACCGGCCTCCCACGGGCAATCTTCGGGAAAAGCCTGGCGGGAACAGGTGATAACCCGCCAGCCAGCCGAGGCAAACCGCTTTACCGTGGCATGGCCAATGCCCCGGCTGGCCCCGGTCAGGACCAAGGTGCGGCAGCTGTTGGCGGTGCGTTCATTCATAATCGCGCTAACCTACCACCTTTCATGAATATTGCCACATCACGCTGATGACTACACCGACTGGGCATGATCGAGAATGGCCGCGGCGCAGGCGTCGGGATCTTCCTGGACCATGAGGTGCAGGCAGCCGGGCATGGTGCGGCATTCGCCGTTCGGCATGTTCCTGGCGATGGAGGCCATGGTGGCGGGCGCCCAGGAATGCTGTTCCGGCTCCACCGTGGGATCGGTGGCAAAAATGCGGGCCCGGGTCGCAACCTTGGCGGCCAACTCAAATATGCCGCTGTCGGGACAATTGGCATAGATCGCGGCTTCGACGACGCCGGGACAGCGTAGCTCCAGCCCACCGCCGCTGGCGGGGGCCACCGCCGCATCCAGATAGGCCGCCATCATGTCGTCGGCGAAGCGCCGGTAGGTCAAAATGGTCGCCACTTCGTCCCGCAGGGCCGCGCGGTCGGGAAAATGGCTCCGACGCCGCGCCGCCCAGCGGATAAATTTGGGTGAATGGGCCTCGATGGCGGCCCGCTCGGGGTGGCCGTCGGGGGGATGGATCGGCGGCTCGAACATGGTCAGGCTGTCGAACGGCGCCCGGCCCCGTTCGGCTTCCAGCAACACCGCCGCCAATCCGCCCAGGGAGTGGGAGGCGAAATGCAGGGGCACACCGGGTCCGATCGACCCACGCACATGCGTCACGATGGCTTCCAAATCCTCGGCAAAACGGATGATGGCATAATCGTGGTCCATATTGTCCAGCGGCGCGGGCGAGGCGCCATGGCCGCGGGCGTCATAGGCAAAAACTTGAAAATGCCCAGTTAGCCGGGCCAGGAAAGGTTGATAGCAACCAACGTTGAAACCGTTGGCATGGGCGAACAACAGCCCCGGCGCGCCAACCGGGGCGGCCAGCACCCGATAGGTGGCGATGTGGAAATTCCCAGTCGAAGGCACCGCGAAGGCGTCCGCAAACGTGGGCGGCAGGGTCGGGTTTTCCATCCCGCTAATAGGCGAGTTCCGTATAGATAGGATCGACGGATTGCTCCCAGGCGCCGTTGAAACGCTCCAACAGGAGTTCCGCCGGGGTCCGCCCCAAGGTCACGGTCTTTTGCAGAGCGCCCAGAAATTCCGTTTCATCCGCCGTGATGGCGCCAGGTCGGGCCCGGGCCCGCAGGCCATCCAAGGCAACCTCCAGTACCGGTCCGGCCAGATCCAGCAAGGTGCCGCCCTGGTCCAGTGGCGTGGCCAGGCCCAGGCGAGGCACATCCGCCCGCAGCCGGGCCATTTCCTCAACCGTGAAACCTTTTACCAGGTCCCAGGCCGCGTCCTGGGCGCCCTGGTTATAGAGCAGCCCCACCCACAGTGCCGGCAGGGCGCACAAGCTGCCCCAGGGGCCGCCGTCGGCGCCGCGCATCTCGAGGAATTTTTTCAAGCGCACCTCGGGAAAGACGGTGGTCAGATGGTCTTCCCAATCCTTGATGGTGGGTTTTTCACCGGGCAGGGCGGGCAGTTTGCCGGCCATGAAATCACGGAACGACTGCCCCGTGGCGTCCAGATAGTCGCCATTGCGATAGACGAAATACATCGGCACATCCAGGGCATATTGCGTGTAGGCCTCATAACCCATGTCGCCGTCAAAGACGAAAGGCAGCATGCCCGTGCGGTCCGGGTCCGTGTCGGTCCAGATCTGGCTGCGGAAAGACAGGAAACCGTTCGGCCGGCCCTCGGTAAAGGGGGAATTGGCAAACAGAGCGGTGCAAAGGGGTTGCAGAGCCAGGCCGATGCGGAATTTCTGCACCATGTCGGATTCCGAGCCGAAATCCAGATTAACCTGCACCGTGCACGACCGCAGCATCATGTCCGGGCCCAGATTGCCCCGGGTCGGCATATAGGCCAGCATCAGCTTGTAGCGGCCCTTGGGCATGATGGGGACTTCGTCCCGGCACCATTTCGGATCAAATCCCAGGCCTATGAAACCGACGTCCATTTCCTCCGCCACCACCTTGACCTGGGCGAGATGGGTATGCACTTCGGCACAGGTCTGGTGCAGATTATCCAGTGGCGCGCCGGACAATTCGAACTGGCCGCCCGGCTCCAACGAGATAGAGGCGCTATCCATGGTCAGGGCAATGACATTGCCCGCCTCGTACACCGGCTGCCAGCCAAATCGCTGCAGGCCTTCTAGCATGGTACGGATGCCTTGCGGACCTTCGTAGCCAAGGCGGCCCAGATCATCCCGGCGATAGGTGAATTTTTCATGCTCTGTACCGATGCGCCAGAGGTCCCGGGGCTTGGCCCCATCGGCGATATAGGCAACAAGCTCGGAAACATTTTCCACGGGCACCGACGCGGGCGCCGACACGGGCGGTGGCGCGCCCTCGGACTTATCAGACATACAAAATTAACCTCGGCTTGCCGTCGCGGCCCCATCCGACGGGTTGAGAAGGGAGTAGTTCACATTCGAGTTAATGTATGCAAGACCAGTATGCAAGGCCGAAGCCAAAGGACGCTATGATGAAGCGTCCGTCCGACGCCCGGAATCGACTTCGGAGACAATCATGCTCCTGGCGAGGGACAATAAAGTGGCTCCGTGGAGTTTAATTACAAAGACGGCATTAGACAATTTTGATACGATATTAAACCATGATTACGCTACTTAATAGAGAACAAATGGCCTGGCGCGCGGCACAGGATCTGCCCGATGGGGCTTATGTCAACCTCGGGCTTGGCATGCCGGTGCTGGCGGCGGGCCATGCGCCCGGAGACCGTGATATTTTCTTTCAATCGGAAAACGGCATTCTCGGCGTCGGCCTCCCGCCCGAGGAAGGCCGGGGCGACCGGGAGCTGGTGGATGCTGGCAGCCGCATCGTCACCTTGCGCGAGGGCGCGGCGATCTTTGATTCCGCGGCCTCCTTCGCCATGATCCGGGGCGGCCGGCTGGACATCACCATTCTGGGCGCCTTTCAGGTTGCGGCCAATGGCGATCTGGCAAATTGGGATGCACGGGTTCCCGACAAGGGCCCCCTGATCGGCGGCGCCATGGACCTGGCCGTCGGCGCCAAGGCGGTGCATGTCATCCTGCGCCATCAAACCAATGACGGCGCCCCCCGCCTGGTCGAAAGCTGCTCCTATCCCCTGACCGCCGCCGGCGTCGTTCGGCGTATCTATACGGACCTGGCGGTCCTGGACGCGGGCCCCGGGGGCTTCATGGTGCGGGAAATACTGCCCGGTTTAAGCCGCGATGAGCTGTCCGCGAAAACCGGCGCCACCCTTGCTTTTGCACCCGACTGCACCGCGCTGGTAACGCCGGACCTGGATTAGCACGTGCGCCGTTTGTGCCTGCCAATTGCAGGACACAAGCGCGGCGCCATGGCGATGTTCCGTTTCTCGGCGCAACACTCACATTGGTGCCGTTCATCACAGTCAGGACAAGGCCCCTCGTGTAGGAGTATGCTCTACAACGCGCAAGCAAGTTCAAAGCGTTATCTTGGGGGACGGGGTCATAAAAATCGCCGGGATCATCGGCGTTGTTGTCGCCATATTTGTGGTCATCATTGGGGCGGGCGCTGGCTATCTGGCCGGTCTGGACGTGGATGAATACCGCCCGGACATCGCCCAGGCCGCGAAGGACGCCACCGGCCGGGCGCTGAAGCTGGAGGGGCCGCTGTCCCTGTCCGTTTCCTTGACGCCCACGATCTCGGGCGAAGGCATCAGTTTCGCCAATGCGCCCTGGGGCAGCCAGCCGCACATGTTGACCCTGCGCCGGTTTGAGGTGCAATTGAGTTTACTGCCGCTGTTGTTCGGCGATATTCAAATCCAACGGCTGGTTTTGGTGGAGCCGGAGATATTTCTCGAAACCAACAAGGCCGGCGCGGCCAACTGGCGGTTCGAGGCCATGGCGTCGAAAAGCGGCGAAAAAGCGGATGCCCGTGGACAGTCAAGCGGCGGTGACGCCACGCTGCCCCATATTGGCCAACTGCTGATCGAAAAGGGCCACCTCACCTTTCTTGACGGGGCCACCGGCACGGTGACCAAATTGGCGCTGACGCAGATCGAGGCGGACGCGGCTTCCGCCGATGATCCCTTGAACCTTAAAATCCAGGCCGCCTTCAACGACATGCCGGTCAAACTGCGGGGCAGTGTCGGGCCCTTGAAAAATGCCCTCTCCCCCCATGATCCGGTGCAGGCCGACTTGACGGTTGAAGGCCTTGGCCTGAGCTTCGGGATCAAGGGCTCGGGCAAGGCCACGGACGGCACCATCGATGCCATCATCACCATCTCCGCAGCCAATCTTTCCGGTCTGCGGCCTCTGGCGGGCGATGCGCTACCGGACAACTTGTCGCTGAAATTTAGCGCCCATGCCAAGGCGACCGGCGGCAACGTCAGCCTGTCCGACTTGCGCCTGAACCTGGGCAGGAGCGACCTGTCGGGCAGTATAAACATAGATACCACCGGCACCCTGCCAAAGATCACCGCGGAAATAAAGGGCAGGCGACTGGATCTGGCCGAGTTGCTGCCCGGCGGCGGTGACAAGGCGGGCGACAAAACACCCGCCAAGGGCAAGAGCGGCCGCCCCGGCAAGGTTCTGCCCGCCGACCCCCTGCCTCTGGATAGCCTGAGATTGGCCGAGGCGGATATTAAGATCGCCATCGCCGAAGTGGCAACGCAGCAGCTTGTCCTCAACGAGCTGTCCGCCGTCATTCAACTGGCCAATGGGCACTTGACGGTGAAGCCCATGACCGTGACAGCGGCCGGCAGCCCAATCAGTATTTCGGCCGCCATCAATGCAGTTGCCAAGGTCCCCACTGTCGCCTTCCACATGGCGGCCTCGAAACTGGACCTGGGCCGTCTGCTGGCGGAAACCAGGACCACGGAATTGCTCCAGGGCAGCGGCAGTTTGAAAGTGACGTTGGCGGGACGGGGTGCCTCCGTCGCGGCCATCGCCGGCAGCCTGAACGGCAGCACCAATCTGTTGATGACTGAAGGCAGGGTGAAGACCGAAGCATTGGATCTGGCCGTGGGCGGACTGTCGGCCCTGGTCGGGATGATGTCGTCGGGCGAGAAATCCGAATGGACAGTGTTGAACTGCGTCGCCTCGCGCTTTGATATGAAGAAGGGCGTCGCGACTTCCAGGGTATTGTTGGCGGACACGGAAAATTCCACCGTGGTGGGCGAGGGCAGCCTGGATCTGGGCAAGGAAACCCTGGCCATGAAGTTTTCGCCCCAATCCAAGTCGGCCACCCTGAACCTGGCCGTGCCCATCAAGATCGGCGGTACTTTCGCCCAGCCCACCTTCCGCCCCGATGAACTGGCCACGGCCCGTCGCCTGGGCGGTTTGTTGGGCGCCGCACTGTTTCCCCCCGCCGCCTTGTTGGCCCTGGGTGACATGGGCAGCGGCGACGACAATCCCTGCCTGAAGATTGCCCAAGGTCAACAAGGCGGCGGCGGCAATAGGCCGGCCGTACAGGCACAACAACCTGCTGCTAAAAGTGCCGCCGAAAGCGCCACGGAAGCGGTGAAGGCACCACTTGAGAGCCTGAAGAAGGGCCTGGGCAGCCTGTTCGGCAAGAAGAATTAGGGCTGTCCATGAGCGGCGAAATTCTCACCCAAAGGGACGGCTCCATTGCAACGGTTACGCTGTCCGCGCCGGCGCGGTTGAACGCCATGAACCTGGATATGTGGCGGGGCATCGCCGAGACCTTTGCCACGCTGAACAGCGAAGAGAACCTGCGCTGCATCATCCTACGGGGGAGTAGTGAAAAGGCCTTTGCCGCCGGGGCCGACATCGCCGAGTTCGAACGTGAACGTTTCGACCGGGACAGCGCCAGGGCCTACGGCACCGTAATGGCCGCCGCCCTGGATGCGATCCAGAACTGCCGCCACCCAGTGGTGGCGATGATCCACGGCGCCTGCGTCGGCGGCGGGCTGGAATTGGCCTGTTGCTGCGACATGCGCATTTGCGGCGAGGGCAGCCGCTTTGGCGTGCCGGTCAAGAATCTGGGCCTGGTGGTCGCGCTCAACGAAATGCAGGCCGTGGCCGGCGTCGTTGGCCGCGCGACGGCGGTGGAAATCGCCCTGGAAGGCCGCATCTTCGGCGCCGGGGAAGCCTTGCGGAAAAACCTGGTGAACCGCGTGGTGCCCGATAATCTGGTGACGGCGGAGGCCATCGCCAGCGCCCAGCGCATCGCCGCAGGCGCGCCCCTGGTGGCCCGTTGGCATAAAGCCTTCGCCCGCCGCCTGGCCGATCCCGCACCCTTGACCGAGGCGGAGATCGAGGAAAGTTACGCCTGTTTCGACACGGCGGATTTCCAAACCGGCTACAAGGCGTTTCTGGCCAAGGAAAAGCCGGAATTCGAGGGCCGCTAAATTCGTCCACCGCGCCATGTGTCACAACTCTACTTTGTGGCACCGCCCTCTTGCCGTAGTGTCCATTTGGGATGCTCCTATTAGTGTGCTCAATGGGATGCTCAATGGGATGCTCAATAGGATTTTCGATTGGGTGGAGGGAGATGACGGAGAATGCTCAAAATTTGGGGTAGGAATGACGGCTCGAACGTCGTCAAGGTGATGTGGTGTCTTGGCGAACTGGGGATCCCGTTCGAGCGCCTTGATTGGGGCGGGCCGTTCGGCGGCAACGACGATCCCGCATACCGCCGGAAAAATCCCAACGGCCGGCTGCCGACACTGGAAGAAGATGACGGCTTTACCCTGTGGGAGTCGGGCGCCGTCCTGCGCTATCTTTGCGCCAAATACAGCCCCGGCAACTTCTATCCCGAAGACCTCGGCGCCCGCTCCACGGCGGACAAGTGGATGGATTGGAGTTCACTGAACTTCGCCGCCTTCAACGCGGTGTATCTCGACCAATACTTCCGCCTTTCGGAAGCGGAGAAGAGCGATGCGGTCATGGCCGCCGCCGTCAAGGGCGCCGTCCCCTGGCTTGATATTCTCGACGGCCATCTGGCCGACAACGACTTTTTGGGTGGCGGGCATTTGACCATGGCGGACTTCCCCGCCGGCTCCCTCCTGCATCGTTGGATGCATTGGACACCGAACCGGCCCCGCCATGCAAATGTGGAAGCCTACTACAAACGCCTGGCCGCGCGTCCCGCCTATCAGGAGCACGTGGTTGTGGCAAATGCGCCCCGGACGCAACAGATTCAAACAAACTAGCGAACTTCAAAAGTGACGGAGGACACCCACATGGCACCGCCAACGACACCGCATACCACACCGCGGCTCGTCGATTATCTGCTTTACGAGAAAGAGGACAACGGCATCCTCTGGATCAAGTTCTACCGGCCGGAAAAAATGAACGCCCTTTTTGGCACGGCGGAGGAAATGGGCACGGTCGCCAAGGTGGGGGAGTACATGCGCGCCGGCGATGACGACCCGGACGTACGCGTGATCGTCCTTACCGGTGTCGGCCGCGGCTTTTGTTCCGGCGCCGACCTCAAGAGCCGGCCGTCCGAGGACGAGATCGGCGCCAATTTCAGCGGTGCCCGGGGTGACCACGTTGGGCCCGATGCTGCCCGCCAGCATTTCTATCACGGCTTTACAAAGCTACACCGGGACATCTCGATCATCCGCAAACCCACCATCGCCATGATCAACGGCGCCGCCGTGGGCTCGGGCATGGACATGGCGCTGCATTGCGATATCCGCATGGGCTGTGAGAACACCCGTTTCATCGGCTATCAACAAGCTGGTCAGATTATCGAGAACGGCGGTTCCTACTATCTGCCCAAAATGGTCGGCCTCGGACGCGCGCTGGAATTTGTCTATACCGGCTCGTTAACGGCCGAACGGGCCTACGAGTGGGGCATGCTCAATCATCTGGTCGCTTCGGGAGAACTCGAAGCACGCACGCGGGAGCTGTGCGCGCGGATCATCGCCCAGCCGCCATTGGTGCAATGGACCTCCAAGCGGATCATGCGCGCCGCCCTCGACAGCTCTATGGAAACCACCATGGTCCTGACCTCGAACGCCGGCGGCATATTGCAAAGCTCCGGCGATGCCAAGGAGGCCCGCGCAGCGTTCGTCGAGAAACGGAAGCCGAATTTCCGGGGCGTCTAGCGCATCTTGCGGCTAATCGAATAAAAGCGGGATGATGCCGGGCACGCCGGCAATGCTATCGCTACCCTGGACCTGAAAATTGTCTCTGGCTTCCGCCAGGGCCTTTTGCCGCAAGTCGGGCCAGCCGGAGTTGACGTGGATGCCGCCCGCCAGGCCCCCATTGCGGCCCGCGCCCATGTCCGTGGGCATGTCGCCGACAATCCAGGACCGGGCCAAATCGACCCCCAGGGCCCGGGCCGCCTTCAACAACATGCCCGGTTTAGGCTTGCGGTCATTGTGGTCGCCGGCGTATGGCGCCAGGCCGTCGGGATGATGGGCGCAGGCGCAGATGGCGTCAAAGCGGGCACCCTGGGCCGCCAGTTCAGCCTTGATTTTGTTCTGCACCGCCTCGAATTCCGCCCAGCCGTACAGGCCGCGGCCGATGCCGCCCTGGTTGGTGACCATGACCACGCGTACGCCCTGTTGGTTGGCCAAGGCAATGGTGGCGCCGGCGCCGGGGATCAGTTCAGTCTTCTCGACCTCGTGCAGATAGTGGGTTTCCACTACCACCACGCCGTCCCGGTCCAAAAACAGAGCCGGCACAGGAGTCGAAATTGGAACCGGGGCCGGTTGACCCAGGATCTCGATCCAGGTGCCGTCTTTATCAACAAACGGAAATGTGTCGGCCATCAGCGGCCGCCGCGCCCCGCCAGCACTTCCGGGTTGACCAGGTAATAGTCATCCAGCTTGCCGTCGAAGGCATCCAGGCAGTTTTGTACCGCGCGCAGACCCATGGCGCGGAAAGCCTCCCGCGTGACGCCGGCGATATGGGGGCTCAACAGTACATTGTCGAGCATGAGCAGGGCAAGATCCTTGGCCGGCGGCTCGTCCCGGGTGACGTCCAGGCCCGCCGCGCCCAGGGGTCCGATGGTCAGGGCCTGATACAGCGCATCCTCGTCCAGCAGGGTGCCCCGCGCCGTATTGATCAGCACCGCGCCCTTTCGCATACGGGAGAAATCCTGACCCGCCAGCACCGGGCTGCCATCATGATTGCCGGGCATGTGCAGGGAGACGATATCGGCCCGGTCCAGGGCGTCGCGAAAATCCTCGACATAGTCATAGCCTTGGCCCTGGACCACCCGGCGCGGCACATATGGATCGGCTACGATCACCCGCATATCAAAGGCGGCGCAACGCCGGGCCATGCGGGTGCCAATGCGGCCGAAGCCGACGATCAAGATGGTCTTATCCGCCACTTCGCCGGCGGTCATGGCGTTGCGCCGGCCGTAATCCGCCGCGCGCACCGCCCTATCCAAGGGCAGGGCGTCCTTGACCGTGGCCAGCATCAACATGAAGGCATGTTCGCAGACCGCGTTGGAATTGGCCTCGCCCACCACCGCAACGGGCAGCCCATGCGCCGTGGCGGCTTTAACATCGATATTGTCGTAACCAACCCCGTGGCGGGAGATCACTTGCAACCGGTCGGCCTTAGTGCAGGCCTCGGCGCCGAAAATGGTGGTGCGCAGGACCAGACCGTCGATGCCGGGAATGGCGTCGATCAGCTGCTGTTCGGTTGGTTCCACCAGGGTTTGCACCTCAACATCGGGGCGTTCCGCCAGCAGAGTGGCGGCATCGGGATGGAAGGCGCCCGCCAAAAGCAGTTTCGGCATCAACAATTACCTCCGCGCCGCCACGATTTCCCCGGCTGCCTTTAGCGCCAGAAACCGGGCATCGTTGGCAGGCGTGCAAAGCTGGGAGCTTTTTTCGAACAGCCGGTTGGCCAAATGGCCGCCCTTAGCCCGGATGTATCTGTTTTTGTTCGCTCTCATCTCTCGCACCTCTTTAACCGCAATGATTATAAACAGACTGGCATATAACACCCAGACGTTCCATCCAGGGCGCCAGGCTTTCCAGAATGTTTGGATATGGTTTGATGCCGATTTCCGTTGCCTCTCGCCTGCGGGCCAAGGCGCCGTCGCCGGGCATGCGCACGGGCGCGGCGCCTCCCGGCACCGCCGCCCCACGGCATTCATCGGCCAGCCAGCCGGTCTGATGGGTAAAGGCGTCCAGCCCGCCGAATGCTTCCGGATCGGTGATCTGCAGGTAAACCCCGGCGCCCCAGTTGGTGGGGCCATTGGCGCGGCCATAGCCGGGCAGGCCGGAGGTCAGGGCCTCGATCATGATGGCCAGGGCAAAACCCTTGTGGCCACGGTCCAAGCCGCCCAGGGCCAGCAGGGCACCGG
>Ga0315339_1003715_pt1 | contig 10532 bp, 9 predicted proteins | sample ASW17metaG_FD_204514 | JGI IMG/M metagenome (GOLD analysis project Ga0315339, IMG submission 204514) | Ammonia-oxidizing marine archaeal communities from Pacific Ocean, United States - ASW #17 | ecosystem: Environmental > Aquatic > Marine > Oceanic | place: USA: California | collected 2016-12-05
AAAAAGTTAACTAGTTAATAACAAAAAACGGCAAAGAAAATGGAATATTTACTTTGCCGTTTTTGATTTCTAGTCTTTACCCTTCCAGCTATAGAGCCTTCTAGACTTTTGCTTTAGCTTTAGCTTATTCACTCATTGCCATTGTCGTGGCATACTTAAAGTTAATTTTTTCGCCAGACTTATCTAGTTCAGCAGTGACACTACCACCATTTTGTAATTGACCGAATAAGATTTCATTGGCTAATGGTTTTTTAAGTTTATCTTGAATTAAACGCGCCATTGGTCTTGCCCCCATCGCTTTATCATAACCATGTTCAGCAAGCCATTTACGCGCACTTTCAGTGACTTCCAATGAGATCTGTTTTTTATCTAATTGCGCCTGTAATTGCACAATAAATTTATCTACTACTTGATAAATAACGTCTAAATTAAGATGTTCAAACCAGATAACATTATCAAGTCGATTTCTAAACTCTGGAGAAAATAGTTTATTAATCTCATCCATCACTTTAGTTGAATCTTTTTGATCTTTAAAACCGATACTGCTTCTTGTTGTCTCACGTACACCGGCATTTGTTGTCATCACTAGAACTATATTTCTAAAGTCCGCTTTACGGCCATTATTATCAGTTAGTGTAGCGTGATCCATTACTTGCAGTAGAATATTATAAATATCACTGTGGGCTTTTTCGATTTCATCTAATAATAAAACTGCATAAGGATGTTTAATCACAGCATCCGTTAATAACCCAGCTTGCTCATGCCCCACATAACCAGGAGGAGCGCCAAGTAAACGTGAAACAGTATGTTTTTCCATGTACTCAGACATATCAAAACGTAATAATTCAATGCCCATTGCTTTAGCAAGTTGTTGCGTTACTTCTGTTTTACCAACACCCGTTGGCCCAGCAAACAAGAATGACCCTATCGGCTTAAGTTCTTCAGATAAACCAGAGCGGTTCAAATGAATCGCATCAGTTAATTGATTGATGGCTTCATTTTGTCCAAATACAGTCATTTTTAAGCGTTCAGGTAATTTAGCCAGCTGATCTTTATCTGAGCTACTCACTGAATTTTTAGGAATACGTGCAATTTTAGCGATAATATTTTCTATTTCTAATACACCAATTGTTTTTTTGCGCTTACTCGGCGGTAACAAACGCATTTGCGATCCCGCTTCATCAATCACATCAATCGCTTTATCTGGAAGATGCCTGTCATTAATATATTTAGCGCTTAACTCAGCAGCCGCCATCAATGCTTTATTCGTATAACGAATATCATGATGCTTTTCATAACGAGAGCGTAATCCAAGTAAAATTTGCCCCGTTTCTTTTATCGAAGGCTCAAGTACATCTATTTTTTGGAAACGACGTGCAAGTGCATGTTCTTTTTCAAAAACTTGACCAAATTCTTTATAGGTTGTTGAACCAAGACAGCGTAACTTCCCACCACTTAATAATGGTTTTAATAGGTTAGCAGCATCAAGTTGACCACCCGTTGCCGCACCAGCACCAATAATGGTATGAATTTCATCAATAAACAAAATTGCATTATCTTGCAGTTCTAGCTGTGTTAATACTGTTTTAAAACGCTGTTCAAACTCTCCACGATATTTTGTTCCTGCCAGTAATGCGCCCATATCTAATGAATAGATAATATTGTCATTAATCACATCTGGAACATCCCCCTTTACAATGCGGTATGCAAGCCCTTCAGCAATCGCTGTTTTACCTACACCGGCTTCGCCAACCAATAATGGATTATTTTTACGACGACGACATAATATTTGAACGCAACGCTCGACCTCTTTATCACGGCCAATTAACGGATCTATTTCACCCACTTCCACTCGCTCATTAAGGTTAATAGTAAATTGCATTTCTTCTTTTGTTTCAGGCGGTTGTTCTACTTGTTCTTGATCAAGATAAATAGCAGGCGAAGTATCAGCCGATTTACTAATACCATGGGATATATAATTAACAACATCTAAACGAGAAAGATTGGCTTTTTTAAGTAGGTAAACAGCTTGTGATTCCTGTTCGCTAAATACAGCAACAAGTACACTGCCAGCTGAAACTTCAGTACTACCAGATGATTGAACATGGAAAATAGCACGCTGTAAAACACGTTCAAAAGCAATAGTTGGTTGAATTTCTATCTCTTGAGTATGCACTTCAGGTACGGCAGGTGTATTTTCTAAATAGGTTAATATTTCAATATGCAGGGAAACAATATCAACGGAGCAAGCTGTTAATAATGTTTTTATTTCTTCATTTTCAAGTAACGCGAGTAAGAGATGCTCAACGGTCATAAATTCGTGCGATTTTTCAAACGCAAAACGAAAAGCTAAATCTAAACTATTTTCTAAGGCTTTATCTAACATAGAGACCCCTTATGGGTTGATTATAATTTACGACTCTTTTTCCATTGAGCAACGTAATGGGTGCTCATTTTGTTTTGCGTAATTTATCACTTGCATCACTTTCGTTTCAGCAATTTCGGCACTAAATGTGCCACATATTCCAACCTCTTTATAATGAACGTTTAACATAACTTCAGTAGATTTTTCACTGTCTAAGCGGAAAAATCGCTGTAATACATCAATTACAAAATCCATCGGCGTGTAATCATCGTTATGCAATAAAACGTTATACATAGGCGGTGGTACTAACTTTGTTTCTATTCGCTCAATGGTCGCTGATTCGTTACCTGTTTCCGGGGGATTTTTATCACTCATCTTTTAGTCTAGTCTTATTATTAAAGTTATGGGGATTATATACCTACCGACCATCAATCAAAGCGCTTTATTCTGTCGCTAATTTGAATACTAAAAAATGATAAGTAAGGCCATCTTTAATAGAGTAAAGATAACTAGAGCAATGTGCAAATAACAGACTTAAAAAAACATTAAGCCTGTGAAGCGATTAACTTATTTTTGTTGTAATTTTGCTTTCAGTCTTTCTTGTACTGATTCAACTAATCTGTCCGGCTGAAACTTCGAAAGTAATGCATTACAACCTACTTTATCAACCATGGCTTGGTTAAAGCTACCACTTAACGAAGTATTTAATACAATATATAAATCTGACAAATCAGGGTTAGCGCGTATCTCAGAGGTTAATTTATAACCATCCATAATCGGCATTTCCGCATCGGTAATCAGCATTAATATTTCATCTTCAATGCGTTTTCCCTCCGCGACCCACGATTTCAATATTTCCAAAGCTTGTGAACCATCTTCCGCAGCAACAATTTCAATGCCTAATTGTGAGAGTGTTGACTTGACCTGTTTACGGGCTGTAGAAGAATCATCGGCATGTAGTATTTTCATTCCTACAAGATCATCAACGATATCTTGATCTAACACACCTTCAGAAATAGAAATATCATAATCAATAATTTCAGCCAGTACTTTTTCAACATCAATAATTTCAACGATTTCTTCTCTGTCTTGCCTTTTTAGTTTAGTGATTGCAGTTAGGTAATGATGACGTCCAACACTTGCAGGCGGATGCATTATTTCCTTCCAAGTCATATTTACGATGTGATCTACTTTACCGACTAAAAAGCCCTGCACTGAACGATTATATTCTGTAATAATTAAATTACATTCTTCGTCAGCATCGACATGCCTAAATCCGACGGCTTCGCGTAAGTTGATAACGGGAATAGATTGCCCTCGAATATTAGCAACCCCAGATATTTTAGGATGCGCATTTGGCATTCTATTTAGAGGGGGAAGTTTAACGACTTCTTTTACTTTGAATACATTAATTGCAAATAGCTGACGCCCTTGGAGATGAAAAAGTAAAAGCTCTAACCTATTCTCACCAACTAAATTAGTACGTTGATCAACACTGCTAAGGATACTTGTCATCTATATTTCCTACTATAAAATGTAATTTAAAGAGCTCAATACTTCAATTGATGCCTCTTTATTCTTCGCGAATAAATATAATGTTATGGACAACATTATTAATAATATTATTAGATACGTTTCTTTCAAACTGGCTTTGAACATTTCATTATTCAATACGAAAGGTCAAGGCAATGTATGCGGATTATATAGGTTAGCTCTTTTTGTATTCTCGAACACCATATAACCTTTACAATTAAGTTAAATCTTAGTTCTCTTACCAATAAATGCGAATTAAGTAGCTAACAAAGAGACTTATATTTTTATTTTTATATGTGCAGTTAATGGTTTAGCACTACACAAAATAATTTGCTTACCCTGTATTTGAGCTGATATTTCTTGTTCATAGACAATTTCACCACTGATAAGTTCAACAACACATGATCCACAATGACCATTACGACAACAGCTTAAAGTTGATATACCAATGCTTTCTGCAAGATCTAACAAAGTTCCATCTTTAGAAGACCAGGACGCTATTTTATGTGATTCACTAAACTCAACGGTTGCTTGTTTAACCGCTTTTGGTTTTGAAACAGAAAAAAACATGCGATTCAAACTCCTTATGCCAATGACAATAAATAGCAGATCTATTTGGCTAGTAAAGCAACTTACGCCTTAAATTAAGCCGTTGTGCCTACGCAAAATTTAAAGGGTAGACTTAATGGGATGGGTACTAGTTATATTATAAAGGAAGCCTCCTTATTAATATTAGTACAAAGCAACAAAGAAAAGTGAATGTAATAATCGACTAAACAGCAGGAAGGTTAAAAGTTGCCCAGAAAAATATTGATTAGATTATTTCAAACATTGGTTGAAAAAATGTACGATTTGATTGCGACTGCCTCGCCATTTTAAGTTACTATCGGCCAACGCTTGTTCAAATTTACCATCAATAAACACATCAATAAGTTCGATAACTTGTTGTTGTTGTTTATTGAGTTCAGTTAACAAGTAACCACTCCAAAGCCAAATATCTTTATTATCGCATTCTTTTTTCACCCGCAGGACCAATGATAAAACATCAGCAATATTTGCCGGATGTAACGGATCGCCACCCGATAAACTCAAGCCTTGTTTTTTAATACGTGTATCGTTGAGATCTGTAATTATTTGATCAGCAAGTTGCTCAGTAAAAAAATCTCCCGCGTCGGGTGACCAAGTAGATTGATTGTAACAACCACGACAATTATGAATACACCCAGAGACAAAAAGAGAGCAACGCGTACCCTCTCCGTTTAATACATCAATCGGATAATATTTACTGTAATTCATAGATAAGCCTAAAGCGAAATTTCAGCTTGTAAGCTTAACAAATGGATAAAATCCGTTTTTGACTTGAATGCCTTTTTGATGAAAATGCTATTTAAAATTAAACTAACTGAAATTTAATGGGTACTTTTTAATTGTTCAACATTAAAACCACGTGCTTTCAGTTGCTTTAACAGCCCATCTTCACCAGTGAGGTGCATAGCACCAACCAACACGAACTCTTTACTTTTATCTTTACTAAATGTAGGCAGTATTTTCATCCAGTTATTGTTCCTTTTAGTCAATAAGGTGTTATATACCTCAGGGAATTCGTTTTTCATGCGTTGTACATCGTCACTATTTTCGATTGCATTTACATCACCACTACGCCAATTTTTTTTCATTAAATGAATAACCTCGGGTAATGCATGAAGTTCACTGAGTGTGTAGTCAATCGTGATATTAGGATCCACATTTTTTAGTGAGGAAAGAAAGCGTAATTGTTCATCGGCGGTTTCTAACCCGACTATTTCCTTTTTATCTAGAATTGCTCTGTGATTAAAAAAAGCATCAACACCAAACTCTTGCTTCAGACCTATCCGTTGATACTCACCGAGAGTGATGATAAGGGAAACAGCCCAAGGTTGAAATTTTGCATAGTGGCTAATAGGCATATGTCTGTCAGACATAAATACGCTGAGTTTTCGATATACCGTTGGAGATAATTCATCACTCAGCGTACGCTTATCGCCATAGGTCATTACCTTCATCATTTTCGCTTGAAACTGCACAGTTTGTGTTTCAATCACATCCGTCTCAAACACCATTTTATTGGCATCTTGATACGCTTCTTCAAATTCAGGAGGAAGTGGGTGATCCTTTTCACTCAGAAGATGAATAGTGCCACCGAGGTAAAAATAACTATCTCCTTTGCTGATCTTCCAAACGGAGGATTCCGCCATAACAACGTTGCTTAATAAATTAACAACAACAAAAATAGTAGCACCGATCATTTTTGTTACTTTCATAAAAAACTCCCAATATTGATTCAATAATAGAACGCTTTAAAAAGTGGTGTACGACACCTCATATTTGCAATAACAGTACAACTATATGATAAAATTAACAATGAATAGCAATACAGATAACATAGTAAGTGTCTTTTTTAAACTCAAGCGATTTTAAACCAGGTATTTCCTTTATTTTTTCATTTCCTTAATGTAATAAAAAACCAGTAGTTTATATGCATTTGTTTTTCCTACAAAAATTTAGATCATATACTTAATAGCATTGGTTTTACAAACAATACATGGGAAACAATGAGTCCCCTATTCTTTACTAGTGCTTATTTAAAAACAAAAAAGGCTCATATTAATGCGCCTTTATCTCTTTATAACGCTTAGCTCGATTACAAATGCTTAACTCTGCGTTTCACCTCTTCTTGCTTACCCTCATTAAAAGGTCTTGAATCAGGACTACCTAAGTAACCACAAACACGACGAGTGACAGCAAGTTTTTCTGCGTTTGAATTACCACAATTAGGACAAACAAACCCTTTGCTGGTGCAATCGAATTCCCCGTGAAAATCACACTCATAACATTCATCAATTGGTGTATTAGTCGCGTAATAAGGAACCCGTGAATAACTATAATCCCAAACATCTTCTAACGCTTTAAGATTATGTTGCATATTCGGATATTCACCATAACAAATGAAACCACCACTAGCGATCTCTGGGTATGGCGCTTCAAAATCTAATTTATCGTAGGGGTTCACCTGTTTTTCAACATCTAAATGGAAACTATTGGTGTAATAGCCTTTGTCAGTAACCCCCTCTAATAGACCAAATTGCTTGCTATCTAAACGACAAAAACGATCACATAGATTTTCAGAAGGAGTTGAATAAAGGCTAAACGCGTACCCCGTTTCTTTAGACCAAGACTCAGTAGCCACTTTTAGATAACGAATGATTTCGATTGCTTTCTTTTGCTTTTCTTTATTGTCAAAAATATGGCCTTCAGCACCAAATAAAGCATTAGTAGCTTCATGTAAACCGATATAGCCTAAGGAAATAGAGGCACGACCATTCTTAAATATATCCGCCACACAATCATTTGCATTAAGACGCACGCCACAGGCGCCTTCCATATACAGTATGGGCGCAACACTGGCTTTAACATCAGATAAACGTTCAATACGGGTATTTAATGCTTTTCTTGCAATGAGTAAACGTTTATCAAGGATTTCATAAAAAAATTCCTCACTACCACCTGACTCTATTGATATTCGCGGTAAGTTAAGACTAACAACGCCTAAATTATTACGACCATCATGGACCCATTCATCATTTTCTTGATAGGCTCCCAGAAAACTACGACACCCCATGGGAGCCTTAAATGATCCCGTTACCTGAATCACTTTTTCAACATTTAAAATGTCAGGATACATACGTTTAGAAGCGCATTCTAAGGCAAGCTGTTTAATATCGTAGTTTTGATCAGTACTTTTAAGGTTAACACCCGCTTTAATCGCAAAAACTAATTTAGGAAAAATAGCAGTTTTACGGTTTTTACCTAAACCTGCTAAACGAATTTTAAAAATAGACTGCTGAATAAGGCGTGCTTCCCATGATACACCTAGGCCAAAACCAAAAGTAACAAAAGGTGTTTGCCCATTAGCAGTATGAAGCGTGTTCACTTCATACTCCAAAGATTGAAACGCGTTATAACACTCTTTTTCTGTCTGTTCATTTGCATAAGCTTGTGGTTCGTTGATACCCCACTTTTGTGCAATAACAAGGTGCTTTTGATAACTTTTTGTAACATAAGGAGCTAACGTAGTATCAATAGCATTAATCGTTGTTCCACCATAAATATGACTAGCTACTTGAGCAATTATTTGAGCGCACACAGCCGTTGCTGTCGCGATAGATTTTGGCTCTTCGATTTCAGCGTTACCCATTTTAAAGCCTTGCGTAAACATGCCTTTAATATCGATTAACATACAGTTAAACATGGGGAAAAATGGCGCATAATCGAGATCATGATAATGAATTTCACCTTTATCATGTGCCTGCACTACGTCACGTGGCAATATGTGTGATTTTGCATAATGTTTAGCCACAATGCCCGCCAGCAAATCGCGTTGCGTTGGGATTACTTTGCCATCTTTATTGGCATTTTCATTTAACAGAGCATCATTACTTTGTGCAATTAACCCATCAATTTCAGTATTTAGCTGACTTTTACGCTCACGCGCGAGATCTCGATCATGACGATATTCAATATAAACACGCGCAAGTTCAAGATACCCTTTAGACATTAGGTGTTGCTCGACTTTATCTTGAATTTTATGAATATCAACTTCAACTTGGTCTTTTAAACTACTTTCAACCTCACGTGCAATTGCAAAAGCATCAACATCTTTACAACGCGCAGCAACCGCTGCTTTTAATATTGCTTCTGCAATACGTAGGACATTAAAATAAGCTTGGCTACCGTCTCGCTTAATAACAACCGTTTTCATAATAAGGATCCAAAAAAAATAACACTACATATAGGTACAAAGACTATACATAACACTATATATACACATATTGATATCAATCAACTTTAAACCGAGGTGCTTATTTAGTATTTAAAAGGTGTGATAATACGAAAAACAAAAACATCACAAAAAATAACTTCCCTTACCTTTTATCATTACTTTATTGCTTTTTAGTAAGTCTTATTGACGATCCTTTTATCCTAAAGAGGTAACTGGCTCCCTAAACCTAGACTCAATAAAAAAACATACTTTATGTTGTTATTTTTACGGGGGTTGTTTGCTATAATCATGCTTAACTACCGATCTTCCAAATCCCCTATCCAGCTAGTGGAATGAAATTCTTATGAGTGATTATTTTTTACTGTTTTTTGGCACTGTACTGGTCAATAACTTTGTTTTAGTGAAATTTTTAGGTTTATGCCCTTTTATGGGTGTTTCTAATAAAGTAGAAACCGCCGTCGGTATGTCATTTGCGACAACCTTTGTTTTAACGTTAACGGCGGCGCTTTCTTATATTGTTAATACCTTTTTGTTAACTCCATTAGATCTTATCTATCTACAAACGCTGAGTTTTATCCTTGTTATCGCTGTCGTTGTTCAGTTTACTGAAATGGTGATGCACAAAACCAGCCCAACGCTATATCGTCTATTGGGGATATTTTTACCGTTAATCACCACTAACTGTGCAATTTTAGGTTTAGCGTTACTTAATATTAATGAAAATCATGATTTTGTTGAATCGGTTATCTATGGATTCGCTGCGGGTATTGGTTTCTCACTAGTACTAGTACTTTTCTCTTCAATGCGAGAACGATTAGCGGCTTCTGATGTGCCACTGCCTTTCAAAGGATCTGCGATTGCGATGATTACTGCCGGTTTAATGTCATTGGCATTCATGGGGTTCACGGGGTTAATTAAATGATGACAAGTATTTTCATAGCGATTATTGTCCTTGCCTGCTTAGCCGCTGTTTTTGGCGCATTACTTGGCTATTCATCTATTCGTTTTAAAGTTAAATCCGATCCTATTGTAGAAGAATTAGATGCACTGCTACCGCAAACACAATGTGGGCAATGTGGTTACCCGGGCTGCAAACCCTATGCACAAGCGATCGCAAATGGTGATGACATTAATAAATGCCCGCCAGGTGGCGATGCAGTGATGCGCCAACTTGCAGAACGAATGGGCATTGAACCAAAAGATTTAGAAGGCGAAGAAAAACCTAAACTAATTGCCTATATTCGTGAAGATGAATGTATTGGGTGCACAAAATGTATTCAAGCCTGTCCCGTTGACGCAATAATGGGCGCAACGAGGCAGATGCATACCGTTATTACTGATGAATGCACTGGCTGTGAATTATGCGTAGCCCCCTGCCCAACTGATTGCATCGATATGTTACCGATTGAGATAACCACGCAAAATTGGCAGTGGAATCTACAACGTATCCCAACAAAAATTAACACTGAGCTTTAGCATGACAGATAAATTCAACCTACTCTCCGATGAGCAATTAGACTCTATTTCATCGGGCAAGTTATGGACATTTCATGGTGGTATTCATCCTGAAGAAAATAAGCTTCAGAGTAACCAATCGGTCATTCTTGATGCAGGTATTCCCGCTACACTGGTCATACCTGTTGAGCATAAAGGTCATATTCCAGAATTATTAGTTAAAATAGGTGATAGTGTTTTAAAAGGCCAACCGCTGACCAAAGTCTATGGCGCATTAGTCGTACAGCACGCGAGTAGTTCAGGGGTTGTTGTTGCCATTGAAAAACGCTGTGATTTGCACCCCTCTGGTCTCAGCGTATT
>Ga0315339_1003716_pt1 | contig 10531 bp, 14 predicted proteins | sample ASW17metaG_FD_204514 | JGI IMG/M metagenome (GOLD analysis project Ga0315339, IMG submission 204514) | Ammonia-oxidizing marine archaeal communities from Pacific Ocean, United States - ASW #17 | ecosystem: Environmental > Aquatic > Marine > Oceanic | place: USA: California | collected 2016-12-05
CTCCCGAAGCGCTGTGATGATCTGCTCCGGCGTGTGTCGTCTCCTTCCCATTCTTGCCTCCATATCCTGGCTCGCCAGCTCTCGGATCCTAACATCCGAGCTGGTCTCGGTTCAGGGGGGCACGTCAGGCACGTCAACTGTTACCCATCTCTGTTGAGTAAAGTGTTACCACTCAGTGTTGAGCGTACCCTGGAATCCCTGCACAGCCGGTTGTCGAAAGGTGGATTGTTTGTGCTTGATCAATGGAATGAACCGTCCATGCCGGGCGAAGGCATTGCCACCAACCAGTTCCTGCAAACCCATGGCGACTGTTACCGGATGCGCCATGTCTCCGGTGCCAGACAACCCACTCTGGTTCTTGAGAAAACGGGATTCTGATGATGTCAGCCCCGGCAAAAAAGGAAATTCGAAGCAGCGATGTTGCCTGTGGCGACGGCCAGCCGACCTTCGTCATTGCGGAAATCGGCTCCAATCACAATCAGGATCTGGATCTGGCCTTTGGGACCATTGACGCCGCCGCCGAAGCCGGCGTCTATGCGGTCAAGTTCCAGACCTTTCAGGCCAGGTCCCATTACTCAAAAAAGACACCCGGGTTCAGCTGTTGCTCGGCCGCCGAAGAGAAGTCGCTGCAGTTCCGGCGCTCGCTCTATGTCGTCGAGGATCTCCGGGCCGGAGACGTGTTGACCCGGACGAACGTGCGAGCGATCCGTCCGGGACTTGGACTATCTCCGAAGTACCTGGAGGAGGTGCTGGGTCGCAGAGTGAGCCGTGACGTCCCACGCGGGACTGCGCTCAGTTGGTCGCTGTGCTGAGGTGATGATGGCTGCGAGTTTGGGAAGCCCACTCCCTCGACACATGTCCTTCGACGACCCGGAGGAGGACGACGTGGGCGATAGTGAACAGACGCGATCAGAGGCCCTCGAGTGGTTTGTGCGGACCTCGACAAAGGTGTGGCTCTCGGTCCCTACACTATCTCGCCTCCAAGCGCGTAAAACCAGAGCATCGCTTCCTCATTCCTGCCACCGAGAGCCAAGGGTGGATCCTTGAGATAACGGGTGCTCTGGCGTATTTTGCCTCACTCCTCTCATCCGAGATGAAGTCCTCTACATGTAGGTGCCACCAATCTTGTTGGTTCCTGGTCCGATCCACCTTAATAGCCTTGCTATGGAGCAGCTGCATGTTGATGACGCCTGACGTGGCCATGAGAAAACTTGTTGCCGCCTACGCCTGCCGAATTGCGGGCACAAGGCTTTATGGGAAGCCCCTTCAGCTGCTAGACGTCGAAAGGGGAGTTTCGATCCTCGACCACATCGTCGCACAGTTGGCGTTGGACTTGGGCTTCACCGACGTCGTACCCCCCCAAGGCCACTCGCCTTCACCCGTGGAGCTACGATAAGATGCTGTACCGTCGACGCAACGAGATTGAGCGCTTGTTCCGACGGCTCAAGGGCTTCCGACGGATCTTCTCCCGCTTGACAAGCTCGATGTTATGTTCAGGGCCTTCATCCACTTCGCGCTCATCGTCGAAGCTCTACGAATTGTGTGAACAGGCCCTAGTTCGGCCAAAGGGGACCTCCTTCGTGAATGGATGTGGGCCAGAATGACGATACCCGGTGTGGAGATCATCGCGGAGCTCGCCCAGGGGTTCGAGGGACGTCCGGAACAGGCGCACCTCCTTCTTCGAGCCGCCGCCGCGGCCGGAGCGGATGCGGCGAAGTTCCACTTGGTGTACGCGGACGAGCTGGCCAGTCGCGACTACAAGTACTTTGATCTGTTTAGGTCCCTAGAGATGGCGGATCAAACGTGGGAAGGCCTGGCGACCTATTCCGGCGAGTTGGGTATCGAGCTTCACCTAGACATTCTGGGAAGCCGAAGCCTGCGGCTGGCGGAGAGGGTCGGGGCTGCGGCGGTCAAGCTCCATGCCACCGACCTGGCCAACCTCGGTTTGCTCCGCGACGTGGCCGCCAGTTCTGCTGGCCGTGTCTTGCTGGGAGCCGGGGGCGCGCACTTGGGTGAGATCGAGACGGCCGTGACGATCCTTGCGGCCAAGCCCGTCGTCGTCCTGCTCGGCTTTCAGGGTTATCCCACTCTCGATGATGCCAACCAGATCGCACGCGTGGCGCACCTGGGCAGTCTTCTCGCGCGCGTTCATCCGGACCTGCGAATCGGATTCGCCGACCACGCCGCCCCGGACGGCCCGACGCGGTACGCGATGGCGGCCACGGCCATTGGCGCTGGGGCAACGGTCGTTGAGAAGCACCTTACACTTGGTCGCCGAATGAAACTGGAAGACCACGAGTCCGCCCTCAACCCCGACGAGTTCGCGGATTTCGTGCGCGTCGTCCGTGGCTGTGCGTCGGCCATAGGTACTTCCACGGATGCCGACGATTTCGGCATGAGCGAAGCGGAGCATGGGTATCGTTCCATGATTCGCCGCCATGTCGTGGCGAGCCGAGCCCTTCCCGCCGGGACAACGCTCGAACGGGGCGATCTGGCCCTGAAACGAACGTCGTCAACCGAGGCTACCACTGACCCAAGCGAGGCCTGCGGCAGGACGCTAACGCGCGCAATTGAAAAGGACGCCCCCATCCTGTCTGCGGATGTCGCCGGACCGGGAGGCCTTCCGGCATGAGCAGACGTCTCGTTGCCGCCATAGCTTGCCGGAACCAGGGCTCGCGCCTCTATGGAAAGCCCCTGCAGAACCTGGATGTTCACAAGGGCGTCCGAATACTCGACAACATCGTGGACTGCCTCCGGACCATCACCTGTATCGATGAGATCGTACTCGGCATCTCCGCGGGTGTGGAGAACGAGGTGTACAAGAACATCGCCCAGGAGAGGCAGCTACCGTACATCATCGGGGATCAGAAGGACGTTTTGAGGCGGCTCGTTCAGTGCGGTGAGCACGTCGATGCCACCGACATCTTCCGCGTGACCAGCGAATCTCCGTTTCTGTACTTTGAGCCGGTGGAGGATCTTTGGCGGAGGCACCAGCAGGAGCGGACGGACGCAGCGCTCGTCTGGAATATCATTGACGGGTGCGGGTTCGAGATCTACACGCTGGACGCGCTGAGGACGTCCCACGATCGCGGGTCTGACCGGCATCGGTCCGAGATGTGTTCGTTGTACGTTCGTGAACATCCGGACGAGTTCAAGGTGATCAAGATCGATCCGCCGCTGGAGTTGACGCGGAAGGACGTCCGCCTGACAGTGGATTACCCAGAAGATCTTGTCGTCTGCCGGGCCGTGTACGGTGCTCTGCAGGAACAGGCGCCGCGTATTAGCGTGATGGACATCGTGGGCTACCTGGATAAGCACCCGCGGTTGCTCGAACTGCTCGCTCCGCATACCGAGGCTGGTTACGCAACGATGGATCTCTGGGGCAAGACACCATAACCACGCATATCACGAACTTCACCAAATCGAAGGAATATTCCGCTGTTCCGCAGGGTCTTGTGAGCGAAATGGCTACCAGGCGGAATCGATGAAGAGCCTTGTGATCACGGTATTGGTGGACAACCCTGACAGCTGGATCGTGCCCTATGTCGATGCACTGGTCGAGGCCCTAAGAGCACCAGGGCATACTGTGCATTCAGTTCAGCATCAGAGTGAAATCAAGCAAGGGGACGTGCTCTTCTTGCTGAGCTGCGAGAGTATTGTTCCGAAGGAGACTCTTTCATTGAATAGCCATAACCTGGTTATTCATGAAAGCGCCCTACCAAAGGGAAAAGGATGGTCTCCGTTGACATGGCAGATTCTGGAAGGGAAGAACGAAATACCGATAACCCTGTTTGAAGCCGTCGAGAAGGTGGACGCTGGACGAATATACTTCCAAGACAAGATGGTATTTGAGGGTCATGAGTTGCTCCAGGAACTTCGCGCCGTGCAGGGGCTAAGGACCATTGAGTTGTGTCTACGGTTCATTGGATGCTATCCAGACGTCGGTGGCACAGAACAGGAGGGAGATGAATCCTTCTTTCCTAGGAGAAGGGCCGACGACAGTAGAGTTGAGGTAGGTGAGAGCATTTTGGAGTTGTTTAACCGGCTTCGGGTGGCAGACAACGTCAGGTATCCGGTGTTCTTCGAACATCGAGGATTTAGGTACGTTTTGAGGATCGAGAAGGCTGGGAGAGTCCCTCGGGGTGCGGTCTCTCAAAAATGACGTCCAATGACAGCGCTGGCCCTGGCGACCGAACAGGGGCGCGGAGGCTGGTGCCCCGCGGGCGTCTGCTTTCGTAGCGTTTACCAAGGGTGCAGGGATTAAGCATCCCTGGCTCACTGTAACCAAAATGCGGTCGGTGCACCGCAGGGGTCGTCCGCAATGAAGATGCAGACAACAATCGAAATCAACGGGCGGCAGATTGGCCCGGGCCTGCCGGTGTATGTGATTGCCGAGATGTCGGCGAACCACGGGAGAGACTTCGGACGGGCTGTGGACATCGTCCGGGCGGCGAAGGCAGCAGGCGCTGATGCCGTTAAGCTGCAGACATTCACGCCCTCGGGGCACACACTCAAGAGTGACCGGGAGTTCTTTAGAGTCGGGGGGGGCACTTCCTGGGATGGCCGCACGCTGCACGACCTGTACACCGAGGCCGCGATGCCGTGGGAGTGGCAGCCTCGACTGTTTGAAGTGGCGACGACGATCGGGATCGATCTGTTTTCGGCTCCGGTCGACGCGGAAAGCGTGGACTTTCTCCAACAGATGGGCGTACCAGCCTATAAAATTGCGTCGTTCGACATGGTCGATCCTCAGCTCGTACGCCGAGCCGCCGAGACGGGAAAGCCTGTCATCATCTCGACTGGGATGGCGAGCTTGGCCGAAATCGAGGAGGCTGTTGGGGCGGCTGATGATGGAGGGGCGACCCAGGTGGCGCTGTTGAAGTGTACCAGTGCGTATCCGGCGCCCATTGAGGAGATGAACCTGCGTGGTATCCCCCATCTCCAGAAGGTATTCGGGTTGCCAGTGGGATTGTCCGATCACAGCCAGGGCATGGTGGCTTCTGTCGCCGCCGTTGCGATGGGTGCCTGCATCATCGAGAAGCACTTCACCCTTTCTCGCGACATTCCGGGACCGGATTCCGGTTTCTCCATGGAGCCGGGGGAGTTCGGGGACATGGTGCAGGGGATTCGTACCGTCGAGGCGGCCCTCGGGAGTGCGCGGTACCAACTTGGCGAGCAGGAACGGACGGGCCGCATGTTTCGTCGGTCGCTCTTCGTCGTCCGGGACGTGTGCGCGGGCGAGCAACTGACGCCCGACAACGTGAGATCGATCAGACCGGACCACGGCCTTCACCCGCGGCACTTGCCCGACGTCATCGGGAGGGCAGCGTCGCGGGATATCCCCGCGGGCACGCCCATGAGCTGGCTCCTGATCTCGGAAGGTGGTGACGCCTCGTGAGCACGGTCCTCGTTTCTGGTGCAGGTGGGGCGGCGGTACCAGGGTTGATTCGCGGTCTACAGGCGCAAGGCCATCGGGTCGTTGCGGTGGATGCGAATCCACACGCCGCTGGGCTGTACCTGGCAGACGCCGGACGGGTCGTGCCGTTCGGCCGATCGGACGAGTTTCTACCAGTACTCCGTCGAATTTGTCGGCAGGACGCTGTGGATGTGGTCCTGCCCCTCGTCGATGAGGAGCTGGTCAAGACGACGGAGCTTGAAGGCATCGGGGTGACCGTCGTACTGCCGCGGCGTGCCTTCGTTGAATTGTGCTTGGACAAGTGGCGACTGATGAAGGCACTTCTCGAAGCCGGGGTGCCGGTACCTCAGACGGGCTTGGCCTCCGGAGATCGAGCCGGCCTCGCCTTCCCAGTTGTGGCGAAGCCGAGAACGGGGCGGGGAAGTAGGGGCGTGGCCGTGCTTCAGGATCCAGCCGCGCTGGCCGGCCACCTAGATAGTGTTGGGGTGCCCGCTGAGGGGATGCTCATCCAGAGGTATGTCGAGGGGCCGGAGTATACGGTCTCGGTCGTTGCATGGCGCGACGGAGAGACGCAGGCTGTGGTCCCCAAGCGGGTGTTGTTGAAGAAGGGTATCACCCAGCTTGCCGTCACTGAGCACGTGCCGGTGATCGATGAGGTCTGTCGCACGATTCAGGCCCAGCTGCGAGCAGATGGCCCTTTCAACGTGCAACTTCGAATCGATGATCAGACGGGGCTACCGGTGGTATTCGAGATCAACCCGCGCTTCTCCACCACGGTGTCGTTGACGATCGCGGCGGGCATCGACGAGCCCGGCATCTTGGTGCGGCAGGCTCTCGGTGAGGCTCCGTTGGGGGGTAGGCAGTGGACCCCAGGTGTCGTGCTTGTCCGCCAAATTACAGACGTGTTTCTTGACGAAGCCTGGTTTCAACAACGGGCCAGGGCAGTTGCTGCCAAGTGAGCAAGGTTCTTGTCACTGGGGCCAGCGGGTTTATCGGCCAGAGGCTGGTATCGCGCCTCCGGCTTGACGGTCACGCCGTTACCACCGTCACGCTCGCATCCAAGCCGACCGTCGGAGACGGGGAGGTTGGTCTCGATCTGGCTGAACCGGGCCATCTGGAAGCGCTTGCCGCCTCCGGCCTTCGGTGTGACGCTGTAGTCCACTTGGCCGGACGCGTGGACATTCAGCTCCAGCCCGGCATGACACCCGCAGCACCGCCGGTGCCCGGCGATGCTCCCCTTGAAGGGCTCTACCGAGACAACGTGCTTGCGACGGCCAACCTCGCGGCTTTCTGCTTGCGGACGTCGGTCCCTCATTTGGTGTTTGCGTCGAGCCAATCGGTGTATGGGTATCCCGTGGAGCGCCCCCTCACTGAGATTTCCCGATGCCAGCCACTGGAGCACTATGCGGCCAGCAAGTTGTGCGCGGAGCACCTGCTCGAGGTGTTCTCCCGGCAGGGCATGGCGGTAAGCATCCTAAGGTGTTCCGGGGTGTTCTCCGAAGACCGACGTACGGGGGTCGTGCGTACCTTCGCCAATCAAGCGGTTCGCGATGGGCGCATCGTGGTTCATGCAGCGTACCCGTTGCCGTTGGATGTCATTCACGTTGACGATGTGGTCGAGGCGTTTGCGCTGGCGGCGCGCGCTCCGGGTCAAGGCTTCCGGTGTCTCAATATCAGCACGGGCGAACCATGCAACCTGGATATCCTGGCCGACGCCATTTGCGCGCTTGTGCCGGGATGCCGAACCGTGCACGAAGCTGTCGCGCAGCCGGTCGTTCAACTCGGCAATGCCGCCGCTCGTGCAGCGCTTGGCTGGAATCCTGCGCCGAGGGTGCGGCGATTGAGCGACATGGTGACGGCAGCCCGCGTTCAGGGTCGCAGCACGTGAACGGAGCAGTGGACCGCGCCGTACTCGAGCTGGGCCGGCAGTTACTAGCTTGGAGGCAGGCTGGCGAGACGGACTGGCGTAGGGAGGGAACCCAATACAAGGCCGAGGCAGACAGCCGTGCTCATGAGTTCCTGGCAGACGCGCTGCGGTCGATCGAACCCGGCACTCCAGTCATCAGCGAAGAAGATCCGGAATCGCTGATTCTTTCACGTCCATCACGGTATTGGCTCATTGATCCGATCGACGGCACCGCGAGTTTCGTGGGGGGCTACTCCGGCTTCGTTACGCAGTTGGCGGTTATGGATGAGGGTGGCCCTGTGGAGGGCTGGGTATACGCACCCGCCACGGACGAGTTGTTCGTGGCGGGCCGCGGTCGGGGCGCGACCCTGAATGGCAGAGCGTTGAGGACGGTTCCGGGGGCGCTGTCCGGCGCGCTTGTCGACAACTATCCTGAGCCTCGTGGGGTGGCTCGCGAGGCGAAAATGGCACTAGGTCTCCGCCACTACGTAGAGTCGGGGAGCCTCGGCCTGAAGATCTGCCGCGTGGCCGACGGAACCGCCGACGTTTTCGTGAAGGACGTCACAGTGGCGGATTGGGATCTCGCAGCTGGGCACCTGGTTCTGTCTGAGTCAGGCGGCTGCCTAACTGATGTGCTCGGTGGCGAGATTCCATACGTGGGAAGCTACCAACGGAACGGTATCGCTGCGGCGGCTATCGGTGAACTTCACGAACAACTTATTGCATGGTATGCCAGTTCTTCACCTCTCAAACAAGGCGAGAATCAGTGAGCGAATCGATCCTAGTGGTTGCCGCCCATCCCGACGATGAGGTTCTGGGGTGTGGCGGGACCATCGCGCGGCTCAGCACCACACATTCGGTGCACATCGCGATTCTCGGTGAGGGCATTAGCTCCCGGCATGACGCTCGGCAACAGGCTGATAAGGACAATCTGGCAAGATTGCGGGACGATGCCGAGGAAGTGTCTCGGCTGCTTGGAGCGTCAGGGCTGACGTTGGTTGGCATGCCTGACAACCGCTTCGACGAGATGGCGCTACTGGATGTCGTGAAACCCATCGAGCGTCTCATCGCCGAGGTGCAGCCATCGGTCATTTACACCCATCACCCAGGCGATCTCAACATCGACCATCTCGTTACGTTCCGGGCCGTAATGACTGCGACGCGTCCAATGATGGACTGCGTCGTGAAGGACATCTACGCCTTCGAAGTTGCGTCCTCCACCGAATGGGCGTTTCAGCAATTCTCGCCGGCATTCCAGCCCAATGTGTTCGTTGACGTATCGGCGACACTGGACATCAAGTTGCAGGCCATGGCGACGTATGAGTCCGAGGCACGTCAGTTTCCGCATCCGCGGTCTCAACAGGCCCTGCAAGCGATTGCCAGTCGATGGGGCACTGTCGTGGGCTTTGGCGCCGCAGAGGCCTTTCAACTCATTCGCTCTGTTCGCGCCTAGAGGCGCTCGTCCGTAACGCTATGAGCGATGTCGTTTTTGTTGCCGAAGTCGGGCGGGTCGCGGGCCTCGGCCATTTGCAGCGATGCCTCGCTCTCGCTGAGGGGCTTCTCGAGCTTGGGGTCGCGTCCCGGTTCTTCGGCGACGACCAGGAGGCCGCCTCCAGGGTCAGGGCCGCTGGGCATTTGTTCGAGCCCCTGAGGACGAAGCTGTGGTCGGTCGAAGCCGCGAAGGAGATCGCACAGGGAGCTGCCCGCTGTCGCTCTGGCATGTTGGTGATCGACGGTCGTGATGAACACACACCGTTTCTCAACGAACTGTCCGAGGGAGGCATCCCGATCTGCATTGTCGACGACAATGGGGGGCGTGGCGCTGGCGCGGACTACGTGGTGAATGGCAACGCACATGCCGCGTCACTATCGTATGAGGGTGTGCCGCCGGACCGGTGCCTCCTTGGGCCCAGCTTTGTGTTGTTGCCGTCACCCTACTGGGTTGCGGCCCATCCGCCACTTCTTGATCCCGCCTCTCGCCTCTTGGTGACCCTGGGAGGTGGAGATCCGCACAACCTGTGGCCTCGGCTGTTAGATGCGCTCGCTGAGGTACCACGAGAAGTAGCAATGACTGTCGTGATCGGACCGTTCGTCCAGGAGACCAAGCGGCTTTCCTCAGCTCTTGAGAGATTCGCTGCGCGGGGTGTGATCTGCCAGGCACCACGCTCTCTGGGTGAGTTGGTGGCGCGCGCGGATATCGTTCTGACGGCGGCGGGCCAGACCTTGTACGAGTTGGCCGCGCTTGGTCGTCCGGCGGTAGCCATTCAGTTGGCTGAGAATCAAGGACCCCAGCTGTGTGCGTTTGTCGAAGAGGGAGCGGTCGTATCAGTGGGGCGTGTCTCGGAGCCGGGGATTGAGCGCACAGCCGTGACGAGAGTGATCGAATTAATGCGACAACCTGCGCGGCTTCAACGGATGGCGGCCGCTGGCCGGCATCTGGTGGACGGTCATGGGGCGCATCGCGTGGCGGCGGCGGTAACGGCGTGGGCGCCAGACCACGCGCCTGATCCGTAGGGGTGCATTCGGAGCCGTTGAACGCTCCAAATCCAATCATTCACTTCAAATGTGGCGATGGACAAACGGACCTTTTCCGACCAAGATCAGTTGATGTTCGCTGAGTTATCAGGGGACCGCAACTCGGTGCACGTGAATGCCCTGGAAGCACGGCGGACCTCGTTCGGTCGTCAGATAGTGCGTGGCGTACACCTGGTATTGTGGTCGCTTGAAACCTTGCTGGTGAAGCCTTCTCGGTTGACAAAGTTGCGTGTGACGTTCGCAGGCGCTGTGGGGGTGGGAGAGGCCGTGGAATGTCGGGTCGTGCATACCGATGGCAACGCTACCACGCTCGAACTGGAGAGTCGCGGTGTGACGTGCTGTTCCGTGGACACCGAGGTGGCCGACCCGATCGAAGGGGAGTCGGTACTGTCCGGAGCGCCGCCGAGGCAGACGCCGCGGGTCGTGGAACCCTCTGATGTGGAGAAGGCAAAGGGGGAGTTGGACTTACTCTATGATCATGCCGGTACCGAGGGCTGTTGCGCGCGGGCGATCAACGACTGTCACCCAGTCAGATCGCGCTCCTGTTTGACGTGCCCCCCACTTCGGTACCACGACTTATATTAGACGCTGGGCCATCGGAGGACCTTGGAGTACTGGCATCCGAAGGAACCAATTTGATGGCTTAATCGCCTCCGGGGCCGGGGGTCGGCCAC
>Ga0315339_1003718_pt1 | contig 10530 bp, 12 predicted proteins | sample ASW17metaG_FD_204514 | JGI IMG/M metagenome (GOLD analysis project Ga0315339, IMG submission 204514) | Ammonia-oxidizing marine archaeal communities from Pacific Ocean, United States - ASW #17 | ecosystem: Environmental > Aquatic > Marine > Oceanic | place: USA: California | collected 2016-12-05
ACCCGCCCTGCGTGTGCTCCCCGAGGATCTGGAAGCGCGGGTCCTCGATGGACGGCCCGCGGCCCTGTCCGGCGTACCACTCGTACGCGATCGAAGGATCGACTACCACTCTCGTTCCGATGGGCACCGCCTCGGAGCCGGGACCGACGGCGTCGACCACTCCGGCCATGTCCGACCCCCCGATGTGTGGCATCGGTGTCTCGATCGGCAGTCCACGGCGCACCCATAGGTCCAGGTGATTCATTGCCGCGGCCTCAATCTTGATGCGAACCTCCCCCGGGCCTGGCGCGGGAATCGGCACCTTGTCGATCGTAACGACCTCGGGACCGCCGTATGTGGCAAAGAGGGCCGCGCGCATCTTTCGGGGCATCGGTGTGGGCTCCTGGGGGCCGAAGGGTGAGATAGTCTAGAGACGCGCATTCGGCGTCACAACCGAAAGCACCGAGTAGCCCCCGAATGCGGCTTCTTCTAGCTTCGATCGCTGCCGACGGAGGGTAATCGGCGACTTTTCTCACAATCCGACTATGTCTGAATCCGACCATTCGCTCGGCGGATACTTCGCGGTCCACAACCGCCCTCCGGCGTACGAGGGGAGCGACGGTCACCCGTATACGGTCTCCGTCGAGATCCAGCGAACAGTGGACCTCCGGTCACCGTTCGCCGGATACCTCGTCTTCCCGCGCTGGGCACAGACCGGCGTCGGCATCGTGGGACACGTCGAATCCGATACGCTGGTAGAGGCGAAGACCAGGGACGAAGCGGAGGCATCGCTCGGGGGGCTCTCGCTCCACCGAGTCCAGGAGCTGCTCGAACAGGCCATTGAGCGCCAGCGGCGCGACTACGGCCCGCAGGACGGAGGCGACGACTGACTTGGCCGGCGACTTCCTGCGCATCACCGAGATCTTCCGCTCGATCCAAGGCGAATCCACCTGGGCCGGCCTGGCATGCACGTTCGTTCGGCTTACGGGGTGCCCGCTTCGTTGCACGTGGTGTGATACGGAATACGCGTTCCACGGCGGCAGCAAAATGACGTTTGCGCAGATTCTGGAGGAGGTGCACGGCCATCCGGCCCAGTTGGTGGAAGTGACAGGGGGTGAACCGCTCGCCCATCCTGGTGTGTTTCCGCTCGTCGGCATGCTGTTGGATGAGGGGTATACCGTATTGGTCGAGACATCGGGCGCGTTCGACGTGGCTGCGCTCGACCCGCGAGCGCACAAGATCATGGATCTCAAGTGCCCCGGCTCAGGGGAAACCGCCCGCAACCTCTGGGCCAACCTCGACCACCTCACGAAGCGTGACGAGGTGAAGTTCGTGGTGAAGGACCGGGCCGACTACGAGTGGACCCGCCAGACGATCCGCGAGCGCGGCCTCGACGCACGCATAGGTGACGGCTCTCTGCGGGCGCTGCTGATCTCACCGGTGTGGGGCGAACTCGACCTGGAGGCACTCGCGGGGTGGATCCTGGAAGATTCTCTTCCGGTCCGCTTCCAGGTTCAGGTGCACAAGCTCATCTGGGGTCCCGACACCAAGGGGGTCTGAGCGATGTCTCTCGTACCTCCTAACACCGACCCTCGATTCGCGGTGATCGGTGCTGAGCTCACGTCGTTCGCGGACCGCCTGAGCGACCCACCGCCATTCGAGGGGGAGAGCCCGCAGGCGGCGGTTGCGCTCGTGCTGCGTGCCACGTCTGACCTACACGTGCTGCTGATCAAGCGGGCGCGGTCAGAACGGGACCCATGGTCGGGGCAGATGGCACTGCCGGGAGGGCGCAGGGACGCCGCCGACTCCACGTTGCTCGCCACCGCGATGCGCGAGGCGCTGGAGGAGGTCGGTCTCGACCTCGATCGTGGGGCACATCAGCTGGGCGGTCTGTCCATAGTGGCGCCCCGCTCGCCCAGGCTGTCGAGTCTCAGCATCACACCCTTCGTATTCGGAGTCGGAGCCGACGCGCACGCCTACGTGGCCAGCCACGAGGTCGCCGACGTCGTGTGGGTTGCGCTCGACGAGCTACGCTCGCCCGAAACGCACTCGACCGTGCGCATCCCCTTCGGGGGAGAGACACGAGAGTTTGCCTGCTATCGCGTCGCCGGAGAGGTCGTTTGGGGGCTCACGTATGGGATACTCGCGCAGTTCCTCGAGATCTACGCGGAGGTCAACCTCCCTCCACCCACTCCGCGATGAACACATTCGTGTCGCTCGAGTCGCCGTTGTTGCGATTCGAACCGAACACCAATTGACGGCCGTCCGCGCTGAAGACCGGGAAGCCGTCGAAGCCCTCCGCTGACGTGATGCGCTCTAGCCCAGTGCCGTCCACGTTGATCATGAAGATGTCGAACTCGCGACCCTGATCGTCGTGGTGGTTCGAGCTGAACACGATCCTCTCTCCATCCGGGTGCCAGTACGGCGCGAAGCTCGCGCCGCCCACGTCGGTCACCTGGCGTTGGTTGGAGCCGTCGGCATCCATAACGTAGATGTCGAGTTCGCCGGGGCGGATCAGGCCCTGCTCCAGTAGCGCCAGGTAGTCGTCGGCCTCCTGACCCGGCTCTGGGTAGTGGGCACGCCAGATGATCTTGGAGCCGTCGGGAGAATAGAACGCACCCCCGTCGTATCCGATGCGGTCAGTGAGCCGCTGCACGTCCGACCCGTCCGGCGCCATCGAGTAGAGCTCCAGGTCACCGTCCCGAGTGCTCGTGAAGACGATGCGATCCCCCGTGGGTGAGAAGGTCGCTTCGGCGTCGTACCCGTCCTCAGTCGTCAACTGGCGCAGATTCGACCCGTCGACGTCCGCCACGAAGACGTCGTACGTGTCGTAGATCGGCCAGACGTAGCCCATCGAGAAGTCGGGTTCTACGGGACACGAAGCGTCGTGGTGATGCGTCGACGAGTAGAGGATCTGGTCGCCGGACGGGTAGAAGTACGAGCAGGTGGTGCGACCCTCGCCCGTGCTCACCAGATGCGAGTCGCCAGTCTCCGGATCCATGATATAGATCTGGTCGCACTCCGCGCCGGGCTTCTTCGCCTGATAGATCAGCTGCGAACCATCGAACGCCCAATAGGCTTCGGCGTTCTCGCCCCCCGAGGTCAACTGTCGGATGCTACCGATGCGCGTTTCGCCTTCCACGGCGAGACTGGGGGTGGCCTCGACCGACTCCGAGGCGGCCTCTGTAGCCTCCTCGCCGGAACACGCGGTGGAAGCCAGACCCACTGACGCCGTCAGAAACAGAACTCGATAATTCACGAAAGCTTCCTTCCCAGATGACCAAGATGTCGCTCAAGAACGTCGAAGCCGCGCTTGCGGCCGTTTTGTTGGCGTTTTCCCAACCCACTTCTGCCCGACCTGCCTCCGCGCAGGATGTCTGTCCAACTCCCAGCGCCGCCCCGAATGTGGACGATCGGGCGATGGCGCACATCCGGTATCTTGCGGATGACGGCCTCGAGGGCCGCGAAGTCGGAAGCCAAGGCGCCCGCTGCGCAGCAGACTACATCGCCGCGCAGTTCCGGGCCATGGGCCTAGAGCCCGCCGGCGTGGATGGAAGTTTCTTCCAAGGCTTCCCTCTGCGAAAGGGGTCGGAGCTCGGCGATGTGAATGCGCTCGTCGTCGACGGGACCAGGTACGAAGTGGAAAACGACTGGACCCCGCTCGGCTTCTCGGTGAGCGGGAGATTCGAACGCGAACTCGTGTATGGGGGGCACGGCCTCAGCCGCCCAGGAAGCCCGGACGACCGATATGCGCACATCGACCTGACGGGGAAGATCGTCGTGCTCGAGTGGGGCGATCCCGACGACCCTCGCGCCGGCTCGATGCGCGGCAGCCCGCACTTCAAGGCGAGGGTCATGGCCGGGCGGCGGGCGGCAGGCGTCCTAGTAGTCGCCCAAGCGGGGATGCCGCTCCCGTCACTCGAGGGAGAGATCCGGGAAACTTTGCCCATCCCGGTGGCGGTCGTGAGCGCGGAGGTGGGGGACGAGATCCGGGCGGCGGCACGGGCGTCTTCGCGTATGAGGGTGTCGACGGACGTACGCGCGACGACCGTCGAGGCACGCAATGTGTTGGCGCGGCTCCGCGGCAGTGATCCCGAGTTCCGAAACGAGTATGTGATCGTCGGGGCGCACCACGATCACCTCGGCTTCGGGGGCGAGGGCTCGTTGGCTCCCGCCGCCCGGTCCGTTCACAACGGCGCCGACGACAACGCGAGCGGAACCGCTGCAGTCCTCGAGATCGCACGCGTGCTCGCCCTAGGCACACGCCCGAGCCGGAGCGTCGTCTTCATGACCTTTACCGGTGAAGAGCGTGGGCTCTTGGGTTCGAAGTATTGGGTCACGGCTCCGACACTCGATCTCGATGGTGCCGTGGCGATGCTCAACCTCGACATGGTCGGCCGAGTGAGCGAAGACAGGCTCACGCTTCTAGGGGTCGGAACCGCGCAGGAGTGGGACGGAATCGTGGACATGGCGAGCGACAGCATGAGTCGCCCACTCGAGATCGCTCGTGTGCCCACCGGGTACGGCGCCTCGGACCACCAGTCCTTCTACTTGGCGGGGATTCCGGTCCTACACTTCTTCACGAATTCGCACGCGGACTACCACAGGCCTTCGGACGATTGGTCCCGCGTCAATGCGGACGGTCTGCGCCGCGTGACCGAACTCGCGGGCCTGGTGACGCTTCGGCTCGCCTCTGGGGGGGCGCAGGCGGTGTACCTGACGCCTCTAGGGCGGGAGGACTAGCCTCCCACCCCCTAGCGACCGAGGGCGCCGCTCGCGCGCCGCGAGCCCGATGATGCCCCGGCATGCCCGCTCGAGCGCTCCGTCCGGGGTAGCGCTCATCAGACGATGACCTTTGGAGTGACGGCTGACGCACGCAGGCCGAGCGCTCCGAAACGCTCCATCGCTTCCCTCAAGGCTATCGAACCCTCGGCGGAGACCTCGTAGTATTTCCTTCTAGGACGGCCGTCTGCGTGCGCTACGCCCTCTTCTTCCCAGTGGGACTCCACCAGTCCCTTGCGAGTCAGGGTGGAGAGCGCGGGATACACGGTGCCGCTGGGCAGGCCCGTATGGTCGATCACGTCGAAGCCGTACTGATGGCCGTCGGCGAGCGCCTGCAGGACGGCGAGCGTGGCGTATCCAAGGGGGCGTGGGCTCATCGGCGTTTTCCCGCAGCTATGTAGAAGTCCGACAGACTGCTATATAGAATAGCTGGCTAGCATGCGAGATCGGCGCAAGAGGGGCGCCTGTCGGCCTCAGAGCAGGTCGAGTTGCCCCTCTCCATCCGGGGAGAGCGTGTCATCAGCGCCGACCGGTTCGCGGGCCGGGGCCCCACCTCGTCCCTGAGCGCGGGTGACCTCGACCACTCGATCTCCGGTTCCAACCTCGACCATGCGGCGGCCCTGTGTCCTTCGACCCTGAATGGGGACCGAGTCCGCCGCGGCGCGGATCACCTGTCCGCCCGCCGTGACGATCATGACCTCGTCGGCTTCGAGGACCTCGAGTGCGCAGACGATTGGGGAGGCGTCGCCGCCCCCCGAGACGGCGAGGGTTCCGAGGCCGCCGCGTTTCTGAAGCGGAAAGTCGGAGACCGGTGTGCGTTTGCCCGACCCGTCCTCGCTCACCGTGAGCACTGTGCTGTCGCGGCGGATCATGAGCATGCCCACGACTTCGTCGCCCTTCAGCGTCATGCCCCTGACGCCTTGCGCGGTGCGCCCGACGACGCTGATCTCCCCTTCGGGGAAGCGAATCGCCCTCCCTCCGCGAGAGAGCAGCATGACTTCGGCCGTCCCGTCGGAGAGCGCGACGTCGAGGATGAAGTCTCCGTCCTTCACGCCCGCGGCTCTCACGCCGCCTGCCCGCGCGCTGGAGAACTCAGACACCGGAGTGCGCTTCACGACGCCCTGTCGCGAGAGGAAGACCAGGTAGCGGTCCGAGGCGCTGAGGTCCTCCACCGGGATCATCGCCACGATGCGGTCCTTCCGGTCCGCGCCTTCGAGCAGAGAGTAGACCGACCGGCCTCTCGAAGCTCGAGCGCTCTCCGGCACGTCGTCCACTGGCAAGAAGTGGCAATGGCCACCGGCGGTGAACGTGAGGACCCAGCCGCTGGTCCGCGCTACGAACATACGTTCGAGGTAGTCGTCCTCGTACCGCTCCATGCCCGCGAGCGCCTTGCCGGAGCCAACCCTACGGCGGTAGAGGTGCGTCGGGATGCGCTTCACGAAGCCTTCGTGCGAGAGGGTGACCACGACGTCCTCGTCCGCGAGCTGCAGCTCGACGGAGGCGCTTTCGATCTCACGGTCCTCGTCGTCGAGAATCACCGTACGCCGCGCATCGCCGAATTTCTTCACCACTGCGGCGAGCTCCTCCAGCATCACGCGGAGCTGAATCTCTTCGGACGCCAGGATTTCTTTCAGTTCCGCGATGGTCGCCGCGAGTTCCTCGATCCGAGTCTCGAGCTGGGACTGTTCGAGCGCAGTCAGCCTGGCGAGCCGCATATTGAGGATCGCGTCGGCCTGAGCCTCGCTGAGTCCGAAGCGATCCCGGAGCCTCTCGGCGGCCTCAGGGCGGTTCATTGAACCGCGAATGATCTTGATGACTTCGTCGATGTGCTGGAGCGCAGCGAGCAATCCCTCCACGATGTGCCGCTCCGCTTCGGCTCGCTCGAGCTCGTATCGCGAGCGCCGCTGGATGACGTCCAGGCGGTGGTCGCGGAAGCGCTCGAGCATCTGCTTGAGGTCGAACTCCTTGGGCTGCCCTTTGTCCAAGGCCAACAGATGCGCCCCGAAGGTCATCTGCAGGCTGGTTCGCTTCTGCAGCATCTTCAACGCCTGGAGGGCGTCGACGCCGCGCTTGAGCTCGATCACGAAGCGGATTCCGTCGCGGTCGCTTTCGTCTCGGATGTCGGAGACGTCCTCGGCGCGGCCGGCCTTCGACAACTTCGTGATCTGTTCGATGACCTTGGTCTTCGAGACCGTGTAGGGGAGCTCGGTGACGACCAGCTGCTCCTTCCCTCCCCGCCGCGACTCCTTCACCACGCGGGCGCGCATGATCACCCTACCGCGCCCTTCCCGGTACAGCTTTTTGATTCCCTCGGTCCCTACGATGAAGCCCGCGGTCGGAAAGTCCGGTCCCGGGATGTGCGTGATCAGGTCGTCTACGGAGCAGTCGGGGTCCACCACGAGCTGTCGCACGCCGGCCGCGACCTCCCGAAGGTTGTGTGGCGGCACGTTGGTGCTCATGCCGACGGCGATGCCGGAGGAGCCGTTGACCAGCAGGTTCGGGTAACGAGCCGGCAGCACGACCGGTTCTGCGAGCTGATTGTCGAAGTTGGGCTGGAAGTCGACGGTTTCCTTGCGCAGGTCGTCGAGCAGCTCGACGGCGAGCGCCTGCAGTCGAGCTTCCGTATAGCGGTACGCGGCGGCGGAATCGCCGTCGATCGATCCGAAGTTTCCCTGTCCGTCCACCAGCGGCATGCGCAGCGAGAACACCTGCACCATACGCACCAGCGCGTCGTAGACGGCGGAGTCTCCGTGCGGGTGATACTTACCGAGAACGTCGCCGACGACCGTCGCACATTTCTTGTACGGTCGATCCGGGGTCAACCCGATCTCGTACATGGCGTACAGGATCCGCCGATGCACGGGCTTGAGCCCGTCCCGCACGTCGGGCAGCGCACGCTGCACGATCACGCTCATCGAGTAGTCCAGGAAGGACTCTCTCATCTCCTCTTCGAGGAGCCGTATGACAATCCGATCCCGCTTGGAGGCCGTGGCCATTCCGTCTCCTGACAACGCGGAGGAGCCGCTTCGCGGCCCGAAGGTTCTCACCTTCCCGGGGGAGCCGCAAGCGGTGCGGGATCGTTAGGCGTCGGCCTCCGCGAGCAGCTCCATCAGCCTGGCCTTGAGCGCGGTCGGGGCCCGCTCTTCCGCTTGGTCCGGTGCGCCCGATAGCCTAAGAGCGAAGCGATATACCGCATCGAGGTGCGGAAGCGCTTCCTTCTCGGAACCGGCCTTCGACTCGCGCCCGTTCACCCGCCCTCCCGGCTCCGTCAAGAGTCCAGACCTTCCAGTATCTGCTCGAATTCTTCCGCCATCGTCGGGTGGCCGTGACGGTTCGCAGCCTCGATGCCGCGCCGGTAGGCCTCTTTCGCCTGCTCGTCCTCGCCCATCTTGTTCAACGCCGCCGCCAAGCGACCCCAGGCGTTGCCCTCGTCGTCGGAAGCGGCGAGGTAGGCGCGAAGTTCCCGGACGCCGTCGGCGGACCGGCCGGAACGCAGGTATTCCAGCGCGAGGCCGAAGCGCAAGCGCGAGTCGTATGGATTGCGCGCGAGCATCTTCTCCAGCACCGCGGCGCGGTCGGACGTCACCGCGAGGTCAGTCCGGAAACTGAAAGTCGCGGGCCGCTTCGCTGGTCGGTTGGAACCCGGTCACCAACTCGATGAGCGCCGACATTTCGCTCGCCATTCCCCCGATGCGATGCGATACGATGAGGGAGTGGGCGAAATCGAAATAGGCAGCTACCGCGCCTTCGTCGGCCGCATGCAGGGTTACCACCACCGACTCCATCTCCGCGCGGAGACACTCGACGATCGCGCTCACCGCGGATTGTACCCCCCACAACTCTTCTAGCGTGGAGAGCGACAGGTCGCCTCGCAGCAGCGGCAACAACGCTTCGATGCGTGCTCGTCGCTGCGGCGGCGCCAGAACCCCGCCGGCCGCCGAGCCTTCCCCTTCCAGGAATGCATCGGCGCCCGTCCGTAGCGCCCTCAATTCTTCATATGAGAAGTGCAAGATCACGATGATCTCCGAAGCTGTCCGCACCCCCGTGGCACGGCCTCTCCCCAATATCTACAAATCGGATGTCTACATATCGGCACCCGCGAGTGTTTCTGCAAGCAGTACGAGGCGGGGCTCTCGAACCGTAAGTTTCGAGTCGGTCAAGCCATCGCGGACGCCTCCGGCCCATACACGGTCAGGGGCAGCGACGCGTGATGCTCCCCATCCACGCGAACATCGAATGAGTATCGCCCTGGAACGGGGAAAACCAATCCGTCGAGGTTGAGCACGTGAGGCACGCGAATGCCACCAGCCACGCTCGCCGGCCCCGGGGCCAGTTGTATCTCACCGTCTACGCGGACGAGCTCCTGCCCGGTTGGGTCCTTCAGTACGATCCCGACCTCGTGCTTACCTGTCTCGTTCAGTCCGGCGATGAAGCGGAGGATGAGCACCATGTGAGGGTGTCTCGCCGGGAACTGTGACGTCCCGATCCGATCGAAGATCCCGAGGATGTTGAGTTTCCCCGATCCGTCTATCGTAGCGGCGTCGGCGATCAGGGTGAGGTCGACTTCCATGTGTGGTCAGCCTTCGCGGAAAGGTGGGTGCTCATCGCCTACCCCGGGGTCGACCAGAGGTAGCAACAACCTGTCGGCGAGCACGATGCCCGCGAGAAGGTCGATGAGTATGTGAGCTGCGATGGCCGGTAGCAGCGAGCCCGAGAGCAGGAATCCACCCGCGAGCGCGGCGCCCATCAAGCTGGTCCGTACCATCCCGAGCGCGCCCTGATAGGCGTGTAGCACGCCGAATACGACCGACGTTACGAGCAACGCGCCCAAGGAGCCGACAGCCGGGATCAGCAGGGGGATCGCGTACCCGCGATAGGCGATCTCCTCTGCTGAGCCGGCCGTCACTGCAAGGAGAGCGAATACGGTGCGCTCCGGTGGGTCGCGCGGGAGCAGGGCCCGTAAGAGAGAGCTCTCATCCGCGCCGAGCAGCAGGGCGATTTGTCGGAAGAGGACGATGATGCCGATCCCGGCTGCCGTGAGGCCGAGCGTCCAGCCGATGAAGGGCGCCGGAGCCAGCGAGGTGAGCCCGATCGCCGCGAGGCCGTCGGTGCGGGTGCCGACCAGCCAGCTGATCGCCCCCAGCATCGCCAGCATGGCGATGGAACTCCAGTAGGCGGGCAGCCTGTCGATCGTGCGCTCCCCGATGAGCGGGATTTGCGCCATCGCCACGACCGGCATCGCGACGAGCAACGCCGCCAGCAGGAGAAGGTCCGGCAGCGGTAAGCCCATCACGCCGAGAGCACCTCACGTCCGAATTCTTCGATCGACTGCAGCGTCTCGCGTACGTCGTCCCAGGTAGACGTGTGATTCATAATGCAGAGCCGAAGGGAATAGAGGCCGCGGAGCCGGGTGGAGGACATCATCGCGATCTGGCTCTCGATGATGCGTGCCTGGATCGCTTCATTGACCTTCTCGAGGCGATCGTCACTGAGAGCCATCCTGCGAGGGTTTACGCGAAAGCACACAACGCCCAAGGACGCCGGGTTCGCTATCTGAAGGACCTCGGACTCGCTCACGTAGGCTTCCGCCCTTGCGGCCAGCTCGATGCCCCGGCCCACGGCCCGCCGGAAGGCGACCATCCCGAACGTTTGTATCGACATCCAGATCTTGAGCGCGCGGAAGGAACGACTCAGCTGCAGGCCTCGGTCGCCGAAGTTCGGGTGGTCGGCACCCCAACGCGCGTCTTGCAGGTACTCCGGATGGACCGA
>Ga0315339_1003719_pt1 | contig 10526 bp, 9 predicted proteins | sample ASW17metaG_FD_204514 | JGI IMG/M metagenome (GOLD analysis project Ga0315339, IMG submission 204514) | Ammonia-oxidizing marine archaeal communities from Pacific Ocean, United States - ASW #17 | ecosystem: Environmental > Aquatic > Marine > Oceanic | place: USA: California | collected 2016-12-05
ACGGCACCGATAATTAGGTCAGCGTCTTGGACTTGTTTGCGAATCGCATATCGCGTACTGAAGAGCACTTGGACGTTCGCAGGCATGACATCATCCAGGTAACGCAGCCGCTCGAGATCAATGTCCATTATATGGACCCTCGAACCTAACCCTGCGGCCATCTTTGCCGCGTTAGTGCCAACAACTCCACCACCCAAAATCAGAACTTTACCCGGTAGTACCCCGGGTACTCCACCCAGTAAAACCCCCAACCCACCTTGTGGCTTCTCCAGATATTTTGCTCCCTCCTGGACCGCCATGCGCCCTGCCACTTCACTCATTGGAGTTAGTAGGGGCAATTCTCCACTAGATAGTTTGACAGTTTCATAGGCAATCGCCACCACACCTGCTTCTAAACATGCTCTGGTTAGGTTTTCATCAGCTGCAAAATGGAAGTAGGTAAAAATCACCTGACCATCTCTCATGTGCGGTAACTCTTGGTGTATAGGCTCCTTGACTTTCATAATCATGTCAGCCTGAGCCCAAACCTCTTCCGCTGTATCAAGCAGTCCCACTCCTACTTCTGCATAGAAATCGTCAGTGAAGCCGCTTCCTAAGCCCGCACCACGCTCCATGACGACGTTATGCCCATCCTGAGAAAGCATCTCTGCCCCGGCTGGAGTGAGGGCAACACGATATTCATCAGGTTTGATTTCCTTGGGTACGCCAATCAGCATTCGATTCTCACAGTTCTCAGTTCTTTGAAAAATGCTACCTCTAGATTGCCTCTGGCCCCAGACGTAGCACGAAATGATGGTCAGGAGAGTAGTACATTTCAGCCACTCGCTGAATTTCTTCAAAAGATACGGCGTCGATCTTCTCTAAGACTCCATCTAAGCCCACAAATGGCTCTTTGTGCAACGCAAACGAAGCAAGTCGGTGAAGCCTAGAGCCCGGAGATTCCAGAGAAAGCATGACCTGTCCCTTAACCTGTCTCTTAGTCTTATCCAATTCCTCCACAGTTAAGCCACTTGCTGCAAGTGTCGATAACTCGGTGGATATAGCTTCAACTGCAGCTTGAGCTGTAGTAGGTCGTGTCGCAACGTAGACGCCAGAAATACCGGCAGCACTGTAGAAAGACTGATAAGTATAGATCGAGTAACAGAGTCCCATCTTCTCTCTAATTTTCTGGAAAAGTCTGGAACTCATTCCGCCACCTAGGGCCGAAGACAAGAGTGCAAGTGGATACCGATCAGGATGACAATGTCCGGGCACATTTGTCCCAAATACGATGTGCGTCTGAGCAGAAGTGCGTGCAACGAACTCATCCCCATGCTTTATCCCCTCTGGTTCCACAACCAAAGACACGTCATCTACATCTGAAGAGTGGGTGGGGAACAACCGGCTTACCGCCTCAACAAGCTCTTCGTGGCAGAGATTGCCAGCTGCAGCCACAATAAGATTATCTCCTCGATAAGTTCTTTGGTGTAGCTGTCGGAGCTTGTCGCTTGAAAGCTGTGAGACTGATGTCTTCGTTCCAAGTATTGATCGACCGTATGGATGTCCCTGCCAAAGTTGATCAGAGTGCATCTCAAAAACCAAGTCATCCGGAGTATCCTGGACTTGGGCTATCTCTTCTAGAATTACTTCTCGCTCCAACTCTAGGTCGTTATCACTCAATAATGGGGCGAGAGTTAGGTCTGCTAGTACATCTAGAGCTTTCCCAAGATGCTCGTCGAGGACCCTCGCCTGATAAGAGGTGTGTTCACGCGTCGTATACGCGTCCAGGAGCCCTCCCAAACTCTCTAAGGAGAGTGCAATCTCTGACGCTGAGCGTCTTTCCGTACCCTTGAACACCATGTGCTCAAGTAAATGGCTCACACCTGAATCAGAATCGGTTTCGTGAGCCGATCCCTGGCGTACCCACACCCCCACGGCAGCTGAACGCACTGAGGGTATATACTCACTGAGAACATGTATGCCACTCGTGAGCCGGGTTTCAAAAATATGCTCAACATCATCTGAAGAGGCAGCGGTCAAGCCTGGTGTCGTGCGAGACAAAGTATCCCGATGGGCAAGTAGGTTAATTCCCCCAATACAATTGCCAGGAAAGCTCAGTCTTCGATCACCTCAAGACTGTCCGCGCCTTCATCCTCGACCCCGTCCTCGGAAGTACCCTCTGCCTCTTCTGCAAGGGCAGCCTTTCGAGACAATCTCAACCTTCCTTTTTCATCGATCGAAAGGAGTTTGACTCTCGTAATATCACCTCTTTTTAGCACATCTTCAGTCCGGTCAGTCCGATCCTCTGAGAGTTCTGAGATATGACATAGGCCCTCAGTCCCTGGCATAATTTCAATGAAGGCACCGAAGGTCGTAGTGTTTTTGACTGGACCTTCATAGATACGGCCTATCTCTGGATCCTTAACAATCGCCTCGATCATTTCCCGGGCGCGAGTTCCAGCCTCTCCCGAAACCGCGGCAATCTTAACGAGCCCGCTATCATCAACCTCTATTGTGGCACCTGATTCATCTTGAATCGCTCGAATCGTCTTCCCCTTCGGTCCAATAATCTCACCGATCTTCTCTGGATTGATTTGGATTGACACAATGCGTGGGGCATATGTTGAAAGATCCTCTCGAGCCCCAGGCAATGTCTCATCCATGAGGTCCAAGATGTGCATCCTGGCCGTGTGAGCACGCTTGAGCGCCTCCTCGAGGATCTCCACCGTAAGACCTTCTTCGATCTTGATGTCCATCTGGATCGAGGTCACGCCATCTCGGGTGCCAGCGACCTTGAAGTCCATGTCCCCGAGCGCGTCCTCGAGACCCAGGATGTCGGTCAGGATCGCGACCTTATCACCCTCCTTGATGAGTCCCATCGCGACGCCTGCGGCGGCTGCCTTGATCGGCACGCCGGCATCCATCAGCGAGAGAGACGTGCCACAGACCGATGCCATCGATGACGAACCGTTCGACTCGAGGATCTCCGACACGACGCGAATCGTGTACGGGAAGTCGTCGTACGTCGGCAAGAGCGGCTGCATCGCGCGCTCCGCCAGGTGCCCGTGCCCTTTCTCACGCCGAGACGGTCCGCGGAACGGCTTCGCCTCACCGACGCAGAAGGGCGGGAAGTTGTAGTGGAGCATGAACGACTTGTTGATCTCTTCGCGTGAATCGATCGAATCGATCCGTTGCTCGTCACGTGACGTCCCAAGGGTGACCACGGCGAGAGCCTGCGTCTGCCCGCGGGTGAAGAGCGCTGATCCGTGCGTGCGCGGGAGCACTCCGACCTCCGACGTAATCTGGCGAACCTCATCCAAACCACGACCATCAGCGCGCTCGCCCTTGTCCAGGATCTGACGGCGCATGGTGCGCTTCTCGATCCCCCTGAGGATCTCGCCAATGTCCTTTTTCTGATCCGCGTAGGCCTCATCCTCCGCCGTCAGCGTGGCGATGACATTTTCGGTCACCGCGGCCATCGCCTGATTGCGCTCCTGTTTGTCGGCAAGGTTGAGCGCCTCGGCGACCCTGGACTCAGCGACGCCCTCCACCTTCGCCCTGAGATCCGCATCGGGCTCGATCGGGCTCCACTCCATATCGGGCACAAGGTGCCCCTCGAGCAGCTCCACCTGCAGCGCGCACAGCTCCTTGATCCCGCCGTGCGCGATGTCGAGCGCCTCGAGAATGTCGGCCTCCGGCACCTCGATAGCGCCGCCCTCGACCATCGTGATGGCATCGGAAGTGCCCGACACAACGATGTCGACGTCCGAGTACTCGAGCTGCTGGAACGTCGGGTTGAGAACCCACGTGTCCTTGATCCGACCGACGCGAACCGATGCTACCGGCGTGTTGAACGGGATCTTGGACATGTTGAGCGCGACCGAGCTGCCGAGCAGCGCGAGCACATCCGCGTCGTTTTCCTGATCGGCCGACAGAATGAAGCACGCGAGCTGTGTCTCGTGCATGAATCCGTCAGGGAACAGCGGCCGAACCGGTCGGTCGATCATGCGGGCCGAGAGAATTTCCTTCTCACCGGGCTGGCCTTCGCGTTTGAAGAAGCCACCCGGGATCTTCCCTGCCGCATATGTCTTCTCCCGGTACTCTACCGTCAACGGGAAGAAGGGGAGATGCGTCGGTCCGTCTCGGACTGTCGCGGCGCACAGAACAACTGTGTCGCCGTACTGAACCAGGCATGAGCCCTGCGCGAGCTTTGCCATACGGCCTATCTCAAGCGAAAGGGTTCGCCCGGCAAATTGATGTTCAATTCTCTGAATCATGCTGTTTTACTCACTTCGGTTTTACCCGGGGATTTTCCCCGACTTAGGATTAAATGCCGAAGGGATGCAAGAGCCGAAGGAGAGAGCGACCGCTGCCAGGGAGCACACACTTGTGTGAGCCCGTCCGCAGCAACTTCGAAGGCCGCCTCCCAGCCGGAGCGTGCAACACCCTCGGAGGGATTAGTGTCGCAGTCCTAGATCAGCAATAAGTTCGCGATACCGTTCGATGTCCGTTTTTCTAAGATACTCCAGAAGGCGGCGCCGGCGCCCTACCATTTTCAGCAGGCCTAGTCGGCTATGGTGATCCTTCTTGTGAGCCTCAAAATGGGTCCGGAGATCATTGATGCGAGCCGTAAGAATCGCCACCTGGACCGGGGCACTTCCACGATCATTTTCGTGGATTTGGTACTTTACAATAATATCTTCTTTGACGATCGCCATTAGCGTCGTGCCTCCGCGAGAGTCTATCGCTTCAAGGGAAGCTTAATTTTCTAGTCGAAAAGCTAGACTGATCTTGCTCTTTCGTCTACTGCACGGCGAACTGTCTGTACATCCTGTCCCATTTGTGCAATCAGTCGCTGAGGGCTATCGAAGGATACGATCTCTCTGAGGAATTCTACAAATTCTACCGTTACCTCAGACCCATAGATATCTCGATCAAAGTCTAAGAGATGAACCTCTACGCTTGGAGCAAATCCTTTGAAGGTTGGGCGTGGTCCCAGATGTAGGGCACCCGGATACCTCTCGCCCTCTACCCTGCACTGCACCGCGTAAATCCCCGGACGTGGCATGAGCTTATCTTTATCGGCCACCGAAAGGTTAGCGGTTGGAAACCCGAGGTGACGGCCACGCTTCTCTCCATAAACTACCGTGCCGCAGAAAGAGTATGGACGGCCAAGACATAGCTCCACTTCGTCCATACGACCCGCATCAACTGCAGCACGAATCCGAGTTGAGGAAACTATAGCGCCACCGGCCTCAACGGGTTCTACAACATCAACTTGAAAACCCAGTTCTGCTCCAAGCTCTCTCAGTGTATCAACGTTGCCTGACCGATCACGACCAAATCCATGGTCATGGCCAATCACGAGTTCCTCAACGTGAAAACGTTCAACCAATATTTCCTTGACGAATTGGAGTGGCTGATATCTTGAAAGCAGCTTATTGAAGGCAATGAAGGCGGCGTAGTCTAGGCCGCTCTCGGTAAGAATCTCCTTCTTCTCCAGTGATGTGGTAAGTGACTGTACAGCTGATTCTGGCCTCAAAACCTTTAGGGGATGTGGTTCAAAGGTCACGAGTACACTTCTCCTTTTAGTAACTCGCGCTCTCTCATTTATCTCTCGAAGTATCGTCCAATGCCCTAGATGGATGCCGTCGAAGGTGCCGACAGTCACAATGCTCCCAACATCATCAGGGACCCCGGACATGTGTGACCATCTACTATGCCTCACTGAACAAAGACCTTTCTCGGTTGAAGATAACCCTCCCTAGCTTCAGCAATGGCGATAAGAATTCCCTCTTTCGATACAGCCACAAGCCTGGATGTAACTGGGTCTTCAAATGGGATGGTCTTCCCACAGGCAAGCTTCTCTACGTCGATCTCACTGACCTCCACTGAAGGCAGATGCCCTACAGCTCTCAAGGGATTGATTGATCGCTTCTCGATTCTAGACCCATCAGAGAATTGATCGACCTTGACCGCATCCTCTACCGAAAAATCACCAACCGAAGTGCGGCGTAATTCGACTAAATGAGCTCCGACTTTCAGTTTATCGCCTATATCCCTAGCCAGAGATCTAACATAAGTACCGCTAGAGCAACGCACGCGGAAACGTATGATTGGTAGATCCATACCAAGTAACTCAAGTTGGTGAATCCTTATATTCTGGGCTGGGAGATCAACAAATTCACCACGTCTAGCACGCTGATGCATCGGCACTCCCTTAATCTTCTTTGCAGAGAATTGAGGAGGGATTTGTTCTAGGTCGCCCTGGAATGAATTAAGTACCTCATCAATTTGATCAGCGGTAAGACATTTCCACCCTCTAGACTCATCGGTCACGTCTCCTTGAGCATCTTCAGTCGTTGTTGAAACGCCTAGTAACGCCACAGCATCATAGGACTTATCCAACCCGACCAAGTATTCTGATAACCGAGTTGAATAACCAACGCACATTAGAAGTAGCCCTGACGCGAACGGATCTAGAGTACCTGTATGTCCGACCTTCCGGGTCACCAGTGCACGGCGCAGCATGGTAACGACATCGTGGGATGTTGGTCCCGAAGGTTTATCGACAGGAAGAACAAAGCCCAAGTCCGGGCCAACATAACTCACTCGTGATGTTCCTCGTCTTCATCCAAATCTGGAAGAACCACATCAGCGAGGATTTCCTCAATGCGGCGGGCTTGGTCTAACGAGTGGTCTTTCTGAAATCGCAATTCTGGGACACGACGTAAGTGTAGTAACCGACCGAGTTCCCCACGAAGAAATGCTGCTGCAGCTTCGAGCCCGACAAGCGACTCGCCCAATCCATCATTCGTATTCTGAGCACGGACGTAGACCCGGGCTGAACTCAAATCTCCAGCGACCTCGACACTCGTAATAGTCACTGGACCAACCCGGGGGTCTCTCACTTTCCTGTGAACCAACTCAGAAATCTCACGCTTAAGCTGTTCATTGAGTCGGGCCAAGCGCTTAGTCACCATTAGTGGACCCTCTTCTGCACGGAGACGATAAGAGCCTTTCCATTACGCTCCACAAAACTGTCCATTTTGTCCAAGACAGATTCTGCATAGCGCCCATTCGAAGCGACTAGGGCTATAGTCAGCTGAGCTCTCTTATGCACATCTTGAAAAGCAGTCTCGGCCACAGACACGTTGAACTTATTCCGCAAACGGTCCTTCAAGGATCTAAGAATCGATCGCTTCTCTTTGAGCGACGAACATTCCGGGAGATTCAACTCCCAAGTGGCTGAGGCAATAACCATCTAACCTATGCCCCTGTGAGTAACTGCCTTAGGAAATCAGGACTTCGCAGATTAAGTATCTGAGAATCATGAGTGATACTAATTGAGAGTCCGGGCAACTTCCTGAACCGTGTAGCATTCAATGAGATCCCCAACCTTCACATCATTAAAGTTCTTGACACCGATGCCACACTCAAACCCCTCTCGAACTTCTTTCACATCGTCCTTGAAACGCTTTAGCGAACTCACTTCGCTATCGTAGATCACTATCCCGTCACGGATGATACGCGCATGGCCCTTACGGTCCATTCGACCTTCAGATATATAACACCCGGCAATTGTACCTAGTTTCGTGATCTTGAAGGTTTCGCGAACCTCCGCCGTACCTTCTACTGTCTCTCTTCGCTCTGGCGCAAGCATCCCTTCAAGTGCCGCTGTTATTTCATCTACAGCTTCGTAGATCACATCATAAACACGAATCTCCACACCCTCTCTATCCGCTGATTGACGTGCTGCGGTTTGGGGACGAACACTAAAGGCTAGGATTACCGCCCCTGCCGTCTGCGCAAGAAGCACATCAGATTCATTGACTGCACCAACTCCTCGATGGACGATATCGACTTGTACTTCATCGGTACCTATTTGTTCGAGGGCATCTGATAGTGCCTGAACAGAGCCATCCACGTCCCCCTTTATAACCAAGGGAAGAGTTGAAAGCTCGCCTGCCGCAGCAAGTGCCCCGAAATCCCCTAGGCTGACAGCACGTTCGCGAATACGCAGTTGCTTTTCTCTTTCCAAACGCTGCCGTTTCTCTGCGATCTCTGAAGCACGATCAGGATTGATCACCTGAAATATGTCTCCAGCTTGAGGCACACCACCGGCGCCTAGAACCTGCACTGGCATCGCTGGGCCAACTTCGTCAATGCTATGCCCGCGCTCATCGAGGAGAGCTCTCACTCTACCGTCAAAAAATCCACAGATAAACGAGTCCCCTACTTGCAGTGTACCACTCTTAACGAGCACTGAAATGACAGGACCCTTACCAACATCTAGTTGAGCTTCAATAACCGTGCCCTGAGCGTCTCGGTTTGGATTTGCCTTGAGTTCAAGCATTTCCGCTTGGAGTAGTACTTTTTCAAGTAGTTCTTCGACCCCTTCTCCCGTCTTGGCTGACAGTTCAACCGCGAGCACATCTCCTCCAAAATCTTCGACATTAATATTGTGCTGTAATAGACCTTGTTTGACCCTGTTTGAGTCGGCAGCTGGAAGATCAATCTTATTAATGGCAACGATTACAGGCACACCTGCATTGGCTGCGTGAGAGATTGCCTCGACGGTTTGCGGCATGACAGAGTCGTCTGCAGCAACTACTAGGATCACGACATCAGTTATCTCTGCACCTCGCGCTCTCATCGCAGTAAAAGCAGCATGGCCCGGAGTATCCAAGAAGGTGATGCTACGACCTCCCTCAACATCTACATGATAAGCTCCGATGTGTTGGGTGATCCCACCCGCCTCACCAGCAACCACATTTGTGTCCCTAATACGATCCAACAGGAGGGTTTTTCCATGGTCAACATGCCCTAGGACGGTAACAACCGGAGAACGTGGTTTCAGATCCTCAGGCGCATCTTGCATCTCTTCGAACTCCGGCTCTGCAACGTACTCTTCCTCTCGAACCGCAGTAAAATTGAACTCTTCCAGCAACATCTCGATCTGATCAAAATCAAGCCGCTGATTAATGGTCACTAGAAGACCTAGGTTCTTGAACGCAGACCCGATGATATCGGTCGAGGATACATCAATGAGGTCAGCTAACTCTGCAATTGTAAGGAACTCATTCACCCGAACCGTTGTACGCTCCCGTTCTTCCTCCTGTCGCTCCTGCTCAACCTGAGCTTCTTGCTCTTCAACTGTTTGGCGTCCCTTCTTCTTCTTTCGTTTTTTCCCAGAACCTCCTTTGATCTCAGCCATGACGCGCTGGATGTTTGACTGCACAGCATCCTTGTCGACACGCTGTCGCTTCTTGCCCTTCTTCTTATCCTTGCGTTGCCGACGACCATCAGCGGTGTAGCCCTCAGCCTGAATCCGAACCTGACCACCTGGTCCCGCACTGGCAGCAGGAGAGGGGGTCGGTTGACGAATTTTTCTGACCGGACCACCCTCACGCGCCGGCTCAAGAGGCTCCGCTTTATCTGACACCAAACCATCTTGGACCTCGATCTTTCCTTCAATTACCTCGGAGATCTGTGAGCTTTCACCTTCATCAAGCGCACTATCCGTTTCCGTCGGTTCCGCCTCATCTGATTCCAGCCCATCTAGATCCTCAAGGACTTCTGTAGTGTCTAAGCTCAGGTGAGTACCAAGATCCAAATCTTCTGACTCAGGATCTTCTTCATCCTTCTTAACTTCCGGGGACGATGGGTCAGGCTCTGTTATACCTGCTAGATCAGGCATATCTCCCACCTCGGCGCCTTCCCCATCAGCCAATCCTTCTTCCAACCCAACATCAGACTCGGTTGTAACCTCAGGATCCGGCGGCGGGATTTCGGATGCCCGACGACGACGACGACGACGACTGGGTGCGGGCAACGCTTCTTCTAATACTGCCTGAATCGCCGTAGCCGGATCAGAATGGCCAGCTCTTCGCTCACGCTCAATCTTCGCGAGGACCTTAGCCTGTTGGGCCTCGTTAATAACTGAACGTGCCCCGGAAACAGGGATCCCCATTTGCCGAAACAGCGCTATGAGAGCATTAGCTTCTACTCCAAGGTCTTTTGCAAGCTCCTGGACACGCATTCTTTACCTAATCCCTCCCCTCATCCACCATGATTTCACCATCTATACTTTCCAAAAGTCGCCCCGCTAAGGACGCATCTGTCACCGCAACCGCTGTTATTGGAGCCTTCCCAATCGCAGCTCCCAATGTTGCTCTATTCCCAAGCAATACCTGGGGGATTACCCGGTTGCGCATGGTTCGCCTAATCTTGTCCAGCTGAACCGACGAAGCATCTTCAGCCATCAAGACTACTCGCGCCTCACCTCGACTTATCGACCGACGAGTAGCGGCCGTTCCAGGAGCAACTGCACCAGCCCGGCGCGCCAAGCCTAGAATTTGGAGGGCCTCAGTCATTCGATTCTTCCGAGCCCGAAGCTTGTTCTCCAACTTCATCTACCACAGCATTAGCATTCCCTTGAACCTCTTCAGAATCCTCGGTCTGAGTTCCCTCCCCAGAATCCTCGGTCTGAGTTCCCTCCCCAGAATCCTCGGTCTGAGTTCCCTCCCCAGAATCCTCGGTCTGAG
>Ga0315339_1003722_pt1 | contig 10510 bp, 8 predicted proteins | sample ASW17metaG_FD_204514 | JGI IMG/M metagenome (GOLD analysis project Ga0315339, IMG submission 204514) | Ammonia-oxidizing marine archaeal communities from Pacific Ocean, United States - ASW #17 | ecosystem: Environmental > Aquatic > Marine > Oceanic | place: USA: California | collected 2016-12-05
AATTTTTTTACCATTATTTAAAGTGACAACTACCTTAGCTCCAAAAGATTTTTTCCTTGGGTTTGGATCATGATATTTTTTAGTCCATTTTTTATCTTCATAGGTAGTGATTGATTTCCAAATTTTTATAGTACTTTTCTTGTTTGCTCTAGCTTTCGTATAAGATTTGACATGATGCCAATCTCCATCTTCTAATGCTACAGCAAAAATATACATAATGGAGTGATCAAGTGTTTCTCTACTTGCATTAGGGTCCATCTTCTGAGGATCATTTGCACCAGTTCCAATTACATAATGAGTGTGGTGACTTGTAAAAATATTAATTTTTTTAATTTGATTTAGGTTAGATATTTTAGTTTTTAATTTTTTTGCTAAATCAATTAACGCTTGTGATTGATATTCTGCTGAATATTCCTTAGTGTAAGTCTCAAGTATAGCTTTTTTAGTTTCTCCTTTTTTAGGAAGTGGCACTTTATAATTAGCTTTTTTTCCATCTAGTATTCTAGCTATAACACTATCCTCACCTTCATATATTGGGCTAGGTGCACCTTCGCCACGCATAACTCTATCGACTGCTTCTATTGCAAGTTTTCCTGCATGAGCTGGTGCGTACGCTTTCCAACTTGAAATTTCACCTTTTCTAGATTGTCTGGTTGAAACAGTAGTATGTAGTGCTTGTTGAACTGCTTGATAGATAGTTTCAGTATTAAGTTTTAGCATTGAACCTAAACCAGCAGCAACACTTGGCCCTAAATGAGCTATGTGATCTACTTTATGTTTGTGTAAACAAATTCCTTTAACTAGATTTACTTGAACCTCATAAGCTGTAATAATTCCACGTAATAAATCTAATCCACTAATTTTATTTTGTTGAGCAACTGCTAAAAGAGGAGGAATATTATCTCCTGGGTGACTGTAGTCAGCAGCTAAAAAAGTATCATGAAAATCAAGCTCTCTAACAGCAGTTCCATTTGACCATGCAGCCCATTCACAATCAAATTTAAGTTTCGAGTTCACACCAAATAAAGTTGCACCATTTTTTCTTGAATGTTTTAAAGCCATTTCTCTTGAAGAAACTACAGGTCTTCTATTCAATGATGCTATTGCAACAGAGGCATTATCAATAATTCTATTGATTACCATTTCAATTGCTTCTTTATTTAATTTTGCATTATCACTTGCGATTTCAGCAATCTTCCAAGCTAATTGCTTTTTTTTAGGAAGGTTAATTTTAGACGGGTAAACTTTAACTGAATGTAATAACAAAATAACTCCTTAATAGTGATTTTGTTTTAATAGTTAAAAAAAATTAATCAATATTAAAGATATTTACTTATAATTTTTTCAATACCAATGAAGTCTTTTATTAAGTGATTGTGATAAATTTCTTCAGATTTTTTTTCAGTATATCCATATTTTAGTAAAATCATTGGAATTTCAGCTGCTTTAGCTGCATTTGCATCTGTTTCACTGTCACCAACCATGATTGATTTGTTTTTATCACCATCTAAAATTTCAATAGTTTTAAGTAAATGCCTAGGGTCTGGTTTACAATATTCAAAAGTATTATATCCAGAAACATATTCAAAAAAGTCATAAATTCCAATTTTTTTTAAAAGATCAATTGCCAAATGTTCAGTTTTATTTGTACAAACTGCCATTGATATATTTTGATTTTTGCACCATTCTAAAAATTCTTTTACACCATCAAGAAGAGTACTTTCATACAAAATATTTTTTCCATAAAAAGATATAAATTCATCTGCCATTTCATTTTGAATTTTTTCATCAAACCATTTCCATTTCCCATTATCTTTTGCCATTATGGCTTTAGCACCACTGCCAACAGCATTTCTTAATTCATCTATAGATTTTGATGGATAACCAAATTTTTTCATTACATGATTATGTGCACGAATTAAATCGGGCGCTGTATCAACAAGAGTTCCATCTAAATCAAATAAAACAATAAATTTTTGGCTCATTACTAAAGATATTTTTTTATTATTTTTTCAATACCAGTGAAATCTTTTATAAGGTGATTATGATATATTTCAGTTGTATTTTTTTCAGTATATCCATTTTCTAATAAAATAACTGGTATCTCAGCTGCCTTACCTGCATTTGCATCTGTTTCACTATCACCAATCATTATAGTTTTTTTTAGATCTCCATCTAATATTTCTACTACATTTGTGAGATGCCTTGGATCTGGTTTGCAATAATCAAACGTATCTGATCCGGCAACATATTCAAAAAAGTCATAAATTCCAATTTTTTTTAAAAGATCATTTGATAAATGTTCTTGTTTATTTGTGCATACAGCCATAGAAATGTTTTGTTCTTTACACCAAATTAGAAAATCTTTTACTCCTGTAATTAAAGTACTTTCATTAACGATATTTTTACCATAAAAATTTACAAACTCTTTAACCATTTCATCTTTAATTTTTTCATCCAAAACTTTACTAAATTCTTTTTTTGCTTGTCCCCATATAGATCTACCAATTAAAGCTTCAGCACCTTTACCAACTAAATTTCTAATATCTTCAGTTGATTTGGTGGGGTAGCCAAATTTTTTCATTACATGATTGTGAGCCAACATTAAATCTGGCGCTGTATCCACAAGAGTGCCATCTAAATCAAATAAAATTGTGAATTTTTGCTTCATTTTTTAAAGTTTTTTAAAGAAATATTATGTGAATTAATTAAGCCATATACTTAATGTAAAGCATTTTAAAATGAAAGAATTAAATTTACAAAAAATCCAAAACAAACTTCGAAATAAGTTTTTAACTAGTGGAGTTAAAATGCTTGGACCTGAAACAATTTTTTTTTCAAATGATACTAAAATTGGAAAAAATGTAACCATCGAACCTTATGTTGTTATTGGAAAAAATGTTAAGATAGGAAACAATGTCATCATAAAATCATTTTCACATTTAGAATCTTGTAAAATAGAAAATAAGGTTGAGCTTGGACCCTATGCAAGAATAAGACCTAATACTATTTTGAAAGAAGGATCTAAAATTGGAAACTTTGTTGAAATTAAAAAAAGTACGGTTGGAAAAAAATCAAAAGTAAACCATTTATCTTATATTGGAGATAGTGAAATTGGAAAATCAGTCAATATTGGAGCTGGAACAATTACTTGCAACTATGATGGAGTTAAAAAGAGTAAAACAAAAATAAAAGATAATGTATTTATAGGATCTAATTCATCATTGGTTGCTCCAATTACAATTGAAAAACAAAGTGTTGTGGGTGCTGGATCTGTGATTACAAAAAATGTAAGAAAAAAATCTCTTGTTCTTACAAGATCAAAACAAATAGAATTAAAAAATTATAAAAGAAAATAATATATGTGTGGAATTATAGGAATATCTAGTAATAAATCAGTCTCTAGTAGCATTATTAATTCTCTGAAAAAATTAGAATACAGAGGATATGACTCAGCAGGTATTGCTACCTTATCTGAAGGATTTATTAATGAAGTTAAATCTGAAGGCAGGGTAGAAAATTTAGAAAATAATTTTGATTTAAAAAACCTTTCAGGAAATATAGGTATTGGTCACGTTAGATGGGCAACTCATGGCGTACCTAACAGTGTTAATGCACACCCACATTCATCAGAAAATGTTTCAGTTGTCCATAACGGAATTATAGAAAATTCTACATTATTAAAAAAATATTTATTAAGCAAAGGTCATAAATTTAAATCTCAAACAGATACAGAAGTGATTGTTCATTTAATAACAGAAAATTTAAAAACATCTGAATTACAAGATGCAATCACAAACACTTTAAAACAACTTCATGGGAGTTTTGCCTTAGGAATTATATTTAAAGATATGCCTGATTTAATAATTGGCGCAAGAAGAGGTTCCCCTCTAGCTGTTGGATATGGTCCTAATGAAAATTATCTTGGATCTGACTCTTACGCACTTAAGTCAATGACAAATAAGATAACGTACTTAGATGACGGTGAATTTTGTTTTGTTAAAAAAGACGAAGTTCATTTTTTCAATGAAGAGGGAACAAAGATTAATAAAAAAGTTTTAGAACTTTCTTCTGATCAGCAAAATTATGACAAAGGTGATTTTAAACATTTTATGGCTAAAGAAATTGAAGAACAGCCTCAAACTTTGAAAACTTGTATTAAAGAATATGTAGATAGCATGAATAATGACATCAATATCTATAATTTTCCATGGAAAATAGATGAAATTAAATCAATTATGCTTATTGGTTGTGGAACCGCGTATCATTCATGTCTGATGGCTAAATATTGGTTTGAAGAATTAACAACCTTAGATGTTAATGTTGATATTGCATCAGAGTTTAGATACCGAAAAAATAGGTTTAAAAATGATACTTTATATATCTTTGTATCTCAGTCGGGCGAAACTGCTGATACTTATGCAGCTTTAGATTTATGTAACAAAAATAACATGAAAACATGTGCTGTTGTTAATGTAATTGAAAGCTCAATTGCAAGAGATTCAAATTTCGTATTACCTATTCATTGTGGTCCTGAAATTGGTGTTGCTTCAACTAAAGCATTTTTGGGTCAAATACTTGTTTTGTATATTTTATCATTAAAATTATCATCATTAAGAAAAGAAATTGAAAACAAGGATTACCAAGAAAAAATTAGAGACCTTAAAAATCTACCAAATTTAATCGAAGAAACATTGTTAATTGATAATGATGTTCAGACTATTGCATCAACATTTAATGAAGCAAAAGGATCAATGTTTTTAGGAAGAGGCTTCTCTTACCCAATTGCACTAGAAGGAGCATTAAAACTTAAAGAATTATCTTACGTTCATGCAGAAGGTTATCCTGCTGGAGAAATGAAGCATGGACCATTAGCATTAATTGAAGAAGGTATGCCTGTTGTGGTTTTAGCTCCAAGAGATAATTATTATAAAAAAACAATTTCAAATATGCAGGAAGTTATAGCAAGAGGTGCAAAAGTTTTATTAATTACAAATAAAAGTAAAGATGAGATTGTTTCTGAGAATATTTGGGAAAGTATTGAGGTTGAAACTACAAATGATGACTTACTTCCATTTCTTTTAACTATTCCACTTCAAAAACTTGCTTATTATTCGGCTCTCAAAAAAGGATACGATATAGATAAACCAAGAAACTTAGCTAAATCAGTAACTGTTGAATAAAGTCTAAACTCTGTTAGAACAATCCACAGTTGAATATGAAAAATTGGAAAAAAAATAGCTGGAAAAAATATCCTGTAAAACACATACCTGAATATCCTAATAAAAAAGAATTAGATACAGTGCTGGGTAAAATTGCAACGTTTCCACCATTAGTATTTGCAGGTGAGACAAGACATTTAAAAGATCAGCTTGCTGATGTAGTTGATGGTAAAGCATTTTTACTTCAGGGAGGAGATTGTGCAGAAAGTTTTGCAGAATTTAATCCAGACAACATTCGAGACACATTTAAACTGATGTTGCAAATGTCATTAGTTTTAACTTACTCAGCATCTTTGCCTGTTGTAAAAGTTGGAAGAATAGCAGGTCAATTTTCAAAACCAAGAAGCTCGCCAGTAGAGTCTAAAGATGGTGTAGAGCTTCCAAGTTATTTAGGAGACAATATTAATGGTATGGAATTTAGTGAAAAATCAAGAATTCCAGATCCAAAAAGATTATTTAAAGCTTATTCTCAATCAGCTGCAACATTAAATCTTATCAGAGCTTTTTGCCATGGTGGTTTTGCAGATCTTCAAAACGTTCATAATTGGAACTTGGGATTTATTAAAAACAGTCCAACATTAAAGAGATTTAAAGATTTAGAGGATAAAATAGCTGATGCTTTAGCATTTATGGATGCTTGTGGAATTAATTCAGATTTTAATAGAAGATTAAAGACAGTCAATTTTTGGACTTCACATGAAGCGTTGTTGTTGCCATTTGAAGAAATGATGACAAGAACAGATTCTACAACAGGAGAAAATCATGATACCTCAGCACACTTTGTTTGGATCGGAGATAGAACTAGACAACTTGATGGTGGACACGTTGAGTTTTGTAGAGGTATTAAGAATCCAGTTGGAATTAAATGTGGACCAACTTTAAAGCCAGAAGATTTAATAAACCTTTGTAATAAAATAAATCCTAGTAATGAAAAAGGAAAAATTACTTTAATTTCAAGATTTGGTGCAGATAATGTTTCAAAACATTTACCTAAATTAATTAGAGCAATTAAAAAAGAAGGTTTGAATGTAATTTGGTCATGTGACCCTTGTCATGGTAACACTGTTAAAGCTGCAACAGGATATAAGACAAGACCTTTTAATAGTGTTTTAAAAGAAGTTAAAAATGTATTTGCTTGTCACCAAAGTGAAGGAAGTTACGCTGGAGGGTTGCACATAGAAATGACTGGTCAAAATGTTACAGAATGTATTGGTGGTGCTCAAAAAATATCAGAAAAAGATTTGTCATCGAGATATCACACTCATTGCGATCCAAGACTTAATGCAAACCAAGCTTTAGAATTAGCATTTTTAATTTCTGATGAGATTAAAAAGAATAGTTTATATTCTAAAAGTGCACACAGAGCGGCATCTTAAAACATTGTAAAAAATACCAACTGATAATACTTTAAGTTTATGAAACCTTCTGAAAAAGTAAATTTTATATCCAAATGGATAAAAGATTATGCAAATAATATGCCTAATAAAGCCCAAGCATTAGTAATTGGAATTTCTGGTGGAATAGATTCATCTGTATCAAGCACATTAAGTGCAATGACTGGATTAAAAACAATTATTTTATCAATGCCAATTAAACAAAAATCTCAACAACATGATTTAAGTTTAAAGCATCAAGAGTGGCTAGTTAATAAATTTGACAATGTGGAAGCACATACAATTAACTTAGATGAATTATTCTCGTCTTTTTCTTCAAGTTTATCTAAATTTGATAATGAACATGGAATGGCAAATTCTCGAGCAAGATTACGAATGACTACCCTATATCAAGTAGCAGCAGCAAATAAAGGTATTGTTGTTGGCACAGGTAATAAAGTTGAGGATTTTGGTGTTGGGTTTTACACAAAATATGGTGATGGTGGAGTCGATATTTCTCCAATAGCTGATTGCAATAAGACAGAAGTTTGGGAGATAGGAAAAGAACTTGAAATTTTAAATGAAATAATTGAAGCAGTCCCGACAGATGGACTATGGGATGATGGTCGAACAGATGAAGGTCAGCTTGGTTTAAAATATGATGAATTGGAAGAAGCTATGGACAATCCAAACTCACCCAATAGAGCTAAATACGAAACAATAAGAAAACAAAATTTGCATAAAATAGAGCCCATTCCTGTCTGCAAAATTCCAAATTAATCAAATAGATTCACAAATCTATAAATTAAGTATATTTCTAAAATAATGAATAAAGATATTTTTTTAACAAATAATCTAAGTAACAAAAAAGAGAAATTTGTTCCAATAGATGACAAGCATGTTGGTATGTATGTTTGTGGTCCTACCGTTTATGACGACCCACATATTGGTAATGCAAGACCAATAGTTATTTTTGATATTTTGTTTAAAATACTTAAGAGCAAATTTTCATCTGTTACTTATGTTAGAAATATTACTGATGTTGATGATAAAATTATTAAATCTTCAAACGAAAAAAATATATCTATTTCAGATTTAACTGAAGCTGTAATTAAAAGTTTCAGCAAAGATTGCAATTATTTAAATTGTGAAAATCCAACACAACAACCCAAAGCAACAGAGCATATAGGTTTAATGATTGAGATGATTTCTGAATTAATCAAAAAAGGTTTTGCTTATGAAAATAATAAACATGTTTATTATGAAGTAAAAAAATTTGATGACTATGGAAAGCTATCTAATAAAAAGTTAGAAGATTTAATTGCAGGATCAAGAGTTGAAGTAAGTGATAACAAAAAGAACTCTGAAGACTTTGTGTTATGGAAGCCATCTATAGAAAAAGAACCTTCTTGGGACTCCCCTTGGGGAGAGGGTAGACCTGGTTGGCATTTAGAATGTTCTGCAATGTCTAAGAAATTTCTAGGAAATGAGTTTGATATACATGGGGGAGGTATAGATTTAATTTTTCCACATCATGAAAATGAAATAGCACAGTCAAGATGTGCAAATGATACTAAAGTTTTTGCAAATTATTGGCTGCATAATGCATTTATCACTATGTCCAATGAAAAAATGGCAAAATCTCAAGGAAATATTTTAAAGATAAAAGATTTTAGAAACAAAGTTAGCGGGCAAGTTTTAAGATTAGCTTTAATTAGTGCTCACTATAAACAGCCATTGGATTGGAACGATAAACTATTAGAGGATTGTCAAAATACGATTGATAAATGGTATAATGCTTATCTACCTTCAAACAAAGATGTTAATGATGAAATTATTCAACCTTTATATGACGATATAAATACTCCAGGTTATATCGCAAATTTACACAAACTTTACGATAAAGCTAACAAAGGAAATGATGAGGACAAGCAAATATTTAATTCAGCTTGTAATTTTATAGGCTTACTTCAAGAAACCAAAGAAGAGTGGTTAAATTACAAAAAAGATAAAGTAGATATTTCAGAAGCGGAAATTGAAAATAAGATAGAACTTAGAAATAAAGCTAGAGCTGATAAAAATTATAAAGAAGCTGACAATATAAGAGACTACCTTTTTGATAAAGGTGTTTTAATAGAAGATAAAGATGGTAAAACAATTTGGAAATTTAAATGAGTAAGGAAAAGCTATATATTTTTGACACCACACTAAGAGATGGTGCTCAAACCCAAGGTGTCGATTTTTCAATTGATGATAAAGAAAAAATATCAATTGTACTAGATACTCTTGGTGTTGATTACATTGAGGGAGGTTGGCCAGGAGCTAACCCAACAGATACTGAATTTTTTAACAAAGATCATGGTTTTAAAAATGCTAAATTGACTGCATTTGGCATGACCAAAAAATCAGAGCATAGTGCAGAAAATGACCCAATGTTAGCATCTTTAATCAATTCAAAAAGTTCTTCAGTTTGTTTGTTTGGAAAATCTTGGGATTTTCATGTTGATGTAGCACTTGGAATTACTAATGAAGAAAACTTAGAAAATATTAGTGAAAGTGCTAAACATATAGTTGGTTCAGGTATAGAATTTATGTTTGATGCTGAACATTTTTTTGATGGATATAAATCAAATCCAGATTATGCATTAAAGTGCCTTAAAGCAGCTTTTGATCAAGGTGCTAGATGGATTGTTTTGTGTGATACGAACGGTGGAACACTTCCATATGAAGTATCAAAAATTGTATCCGAGGTTACAAAGCATATTCCAAGTGAAAATTTAGGTATACATGCTCATAACGACACAGAAAATGCTGTCGCAAATAGTTTGGCTGCAGTTCAAGCAGGGGTCAGACAAATTCAAGGAACTATTAATGGATTAGGGGAGAGATGTGGTAATGCAAATTTAATGTCTTTAATCCCCTCATTGTTTTTAAAGAAGGATTTTAGTGATAAATTTGAACTTAATATCAAACGTGAAAATTTAAAAAACTTAACTCAGTGCTCAAGATTACTAGATGAGTTATTGAATAGAAAACCTAATAAACATTTACCTTATGTAGGAGCTTCAGCTTTTTCACACAAAGGTGGAATGCACGTTTCTGCAGTTCAAAAGAATCCAAAAACTTATGAACATATTGAACCTGAGGAAGTAGGAAACTCTAGAAACATTGTTGTTTCAGATCAAGCTGGACAATCCAATATAATGTCTAGATTAAAATCAATTGGCATCCAAATTGAAAAAAATGATCCAAAAATTAAAAAACTTTTAGCAGAAGTAAAAGATAGAGAGTTTATTGGTTATAGTTATGATGGAGCAGATGCTTCATTTGAATTATTAGCCAGAAGATTGATGGATGAAATTCCAAGATACATATTAATTAACGAGTATGATGTCTCAGTTAAAAAAGATAGTACAGGAGAAATTATTTCACATGCTAAAGCTCAATTAGAAGTTGATGGTCAAAAAATATTATGTGAAGGGCAAGGTAATGGTCCCGTAAATGCTCTTGATAATGCGATCAGAAAAAATGTTAATAAACTTGCAAAATATTCTGAGTATTTAAAAGACTTAAAACTTGTTGATTATAAAGTAAGAATTTTAAATACAGGGACTGAAGCAGTAACTAGAGTTTCAATTGAAAGCACAGACTCTAATGGTGTTAATTGGTTCACCATAGGTGTTTCTCCAAATATAATTGATGCATCATTTAAAGCATTGGTCGATAGTTTGGATTATAAATTATTTAAAGATAAGGCTCCGGCTAGCCTATAAGTTTTGATTTATCATAAACAATGTCATCAAATAATATTACTTTTATTTTGCATAAGCCCCAGTTATCAGAAAATATTGGTGCATGTGCAAGAGGAATGAAGAATTTTAACTTTCAAAAACTATCAGTTATTGATCCAAAACC
>Ga0315339_1003723_pt1 | contig 10507 bp, 12 predicted proteins | sample ASW17metaG_FD_204514 | JGI IMG/M metagenome (GOLD analysis project Ga0315339, IMG submission 204514) | Ammonia-oxidizing marine archaeal communities from Pacific Ocean, United States - ASW #17 | ecosystem: Environmental > Aquatic > Marine > Oceanic | place: USA: California | collected 2016-12-05
ACCTGGATGCAATGCGGAAGTTTGCGGAAGCCATGAAGGATTATTAAGGTCAACGATCCTCTGGTGGACTAACTAGGAATTAGTGGTCGGCGGCAGTTGAGTGGGCATCACGGAGTCGTTACTTTGGCCTTACGTTGTGGTTATATTAAGTTGGGGTTGGAGGATGCAAAACGTGGGCCCTCAGCGGAGCAGCCTGGGGATAGACCAGCAGGGAATCAAAAAGCCCCGCACCGTCTACTGGAATATGCGTGCACCACAACTTTACGAAGAGTCGCTTCGCCGCGGTGAGGGAGTCCTCGCGGATGGCGGGTCGCTGGTCGTGCTGACGGGTGAGCACACGGGTCGCTCGGCCAACGACAAGTATTTCGCCAGGGAGCCAGATAGCGAAGACAGTATTTGGTGGGGCGACGTCAACGTGCCGATCGAGCAGGTGCAGTATGCGGCGCTGAAAGCCCGACTCCTCGACTATTTCGATGATCGGGATGTTTTCGTGCAGGATTGCTGGGCGGGTTCGTCGAACGAATACCGGCTCGGTATTCGCGTCATCGGGGAGACGGCATGGCACAGTCTGTTCGCGCGGAACATGTTCATCCAGCCGACTGACGCAGAGCTTGGTGCCTTCGATACTGAGTTCACCGTGATCCACGCGCCCGACTTCGCCGCGGATCCGTCACGAGATGGCACGCAGTCGGGCACGTTCATCGTTGTCAGCTTTGCGGACCGGACGGTGATCATCGGCGGCACGTCGTACGCTGGGGAAGTCAAGAAAGCGATCTTCACCGTACTCAACTATTTGTTGCCCGCCCGCGATGTTCTTCCCATGCACTGTTCCGTCAACGTCGATGACAAGGGTGAGGCGGCAATCTTCTTTGGCCTGTCGGGTACGGGTAAGACGACGCTGTCCGCCGACCCCAATCGGCAGCTCGTCGGAGACGACGAGCACGGGTGGAGCGACACCGGTCTATTCAACTTCGAGGGTGGCTGTTACGCCAAAGTGATCAATCTCAGCCGCGAAGCCGAACCTGAGATATTTTCCACGACCCAGCGGTTCGGCACGATCCTGGAAAACGTGGTTTACGACGAGGCTGCACGAAAGCTGGACCTCGACGACGCGCGACACACGGAGAACACACGCGCGTCATATCCGATCGAATTTATTCCAAACATAGTCGAAAGCGGTATGGCCGGTCATCCGACCAATATTGTCATGCTGACGGCGGACGCATTCGGCGTGTTGCCCCCGATCTCCAGGCTGACTCCCGAGCAGGCGATGTACCATTTCATCTCCGGCTATACCGCGAAAGTAGCTGGGACCGAGAAGGGTTTGAGTAAGGAACCGCAAGCGACGTTCTCGACATGTTTCGGCGCACCGTTCATGCCGCGTCATCCCTCGGCGTATGCGCGCCTGCTGGGCGAGCGGATCATGAAGTTTGGGTCGAAGTGCTGGCTGGTGAATACCGGCTGGTCGGGCGGTGCGTACGGCGTCGGCGAACGGATGCCGATCAAGTACACACGGGCGTTGCTGAATGCCGCTCTCGATGGGACATTGGATGCCGTCGACTCCGTCCCCGATCCGTTCTTCGGACTCGATATCCCGCAGTTGTGTCCAGGCGTGCCCAGCGATATTATTAATCCGCGTGGTACTTGGGCCGACCAAACGGCGTACGACAACGCTGCCGTGGATTTGCTGGGTCGGTTCAGTCGTAACTTCGAGAAGTTCGAGAAATATGTTGACGAGGGCGTGAAAGCCGTCGCGCTGAAGGCGGCGTAGCAATTCTCCAGCGTCTAGGTGCTTCACCGGATCCGCGCTATAAACGCGCAGATTGAAGGTAATAACACGACCGGATCGAGATGAACGGCCAAAAATTGGGCCCGACCGAACTCATCGTCATTCGGCCGAGCGGTGAAATTACGCTGAAAGCGTCGCGTGCGCGCCGTCGCTTTCAGGAAGTATTGCGCAACAACATCTCGGCAGCGCTAAAAGCTCGAGACCTTCAGTGTAAGTTACGCATGAACGGCGCCCGAATCCTGCTGTCGACGGATTTAGGCGCGGCGGCGAGTCACGTTCTTCCAAAAGTTTTTGGTATCAGTTCGTTCGCCGTGGTTGAGGCGACGACATCTTGTGATCTTGACGCCATCGTCAGTGACGGCGAGGCCGCTTTTGCCGAAGCTGTTCGCGGCAAGTCTTTTGCCGTTCGAGCAAAGCGTTCCGGCAATGGCAAAGACCGCATGGGGTTCACCAGCGTTGACATCGCCCAGCGCCTTGGCGCCGCCCTGAACCAGTATGGATCGGTTAACCTCGATTCACCGGATGTCGCGGTACAGGTCGAGGCGGAAACTACGCAAGTCAGGATGTATACAAATCGGCATGCCGGTCCTGGCGGGCTGCCACTTGGGGTCCAAGGCCGCGCCTTGGCTCTGCTTTCCGGGGGGTTCGATTCGGCGGTCGCGGCATGGCGCCTGATGAGGCGGGGCGTCGCGACCGATTTCCTATTCTGCAATCTCGGTGGCAGTGCATACGAACGGATGGTGCTGCAGGTTGCCAAGGTACTCGTGGAATTGTGGGCACACGGTCAGCGGCCGAAATTTTTCGTCGTCGATTTCAATCCGGTCGTCGATGAGCTTCGGACTAAAGTTCGTGAGACTTATCTGCAGGTGGCACTGAAATGGCAGATGTACCGGACTGCTGAATTGATTGCCGTCGAAGAGGGCCATGACGTCATCATTACGGGAGAGGCGATCGGTCAAGTTTCATCCCAAACACTCAGAAATTTGGCTAGCATTGACACGGCGACAACGGTGCCGGTGATGCGGCCGCTCATCGCGCACGATAAGCACGAAATCATCGCGGAGGCCGAACACATTGGTACGGCTCCTTTGTCGGCCCGGGTGCGTGAATACTGTGAGCTCTCAGATGCACGTCCTATAACGGCGGCATCCACAGCGCGCGTAAACGATGAAATACGGAAACTCGATTCGGAATCTCTGGTGGCGGTCGCCTCGAGTCGTCGCTGCTTGGATCTCAAGAAGCTGGGCGCCACCGAGCTGAGAACGCCATACCTCTTCGTGGATGGGTTCTCGGAAGAATCGGTGCTGATCGACTGCCAGCCCCGGCACATGTTTGACGCGTGGCATGCTCCAGATGCCGTCCATGTCGATCCCGCCTCATTTACCGACGGATTTCGAGCCCTCGATAAGGAAACGCCTTATGTCGTCTACTGCACCTACGGCACACAGTCGCCTTACCTCGTTGAGATCATGCAACAGGCGGGGTACGAGGCGTATGCGTTCCGCGGTGGCTTGACTGCCGTCAAGAAGGCCTGTGAAGGACGTATCAAGTAGAGAAACGGTCTTCGTTGGGTTCAGTTTTTGCCGGCGTGTGACACTCGAAACCCTTAATTTCAGGGCCAAATAGCAAAATTGGGCAATACTTGTGTGACGTATGTCACACCGCCCGCAGTTTGTCCCTTCCAAAGCCTTACGTGTCTGAAAACGGTCCTCTATTACTGGAGGTGCCCATGGTCATGCTTGGTAACGGGCGACGCGGCATTGCATCACTTCGATGTTTTGCCGCGTCGCCCGATTTTATTTTGTGCTACAGAAATATCTTGAGAGATGTTTGCTCGACGGAGTTGTTGCCCATGGGTGCGTCCATTAAGTCGACTACTATCAAAATCGTCATCTGGAGCCTGTTCATTGGCCTCGCCTTGTCGCTTGCGGGTGTAACGCCGGAATCACTGTTGTCGGGGCTGGGGAGCACCGTGCAGCGCATATTCTCGGTATTCGTGGACATGTTCAGGTGGGCGGTGCCTTACATCATCTTGGGCGCGGTCGTGGTCATTCCGATATGGGCCGTCATGTTCGTTTGGCGACTGTTCCGACGAAAAGGCACCACCTGATCCGATCTCAGATTTCATAGTGCCGTCAGTCGTGGGCGAGGGCGCGGCGCTCTTCCATTTCCTCCAGCGATTTCGGCCAATTGCCTTTGGGCAGTTTGGAGAGTGCGCGATCGGCCAATAGTTTGCCGTCTGTTTGACAGGTTGGGCAGTAGATGGACTCGTTCGACGCATAGACGATTCGCTGCACCGGGGACTGGCACACCGGGCAAGGTTCGCGATATTTCCCGTGAACCGCCATCTCTGGCCGGAAAGCTGTGACCTTCTCGGGGAAGTCGTCCCCGGTTTCCTCACGAAGCCTGGCGATCCACTCACGGAGAACAGAGCCCATGGCGTCGTGCAGACGCGCGATCTCGTCTTCGGTCAGGCGCTCAGTCCATTTCACAGGCGACAGTTGTGCCCGATGAAGGATTTCATCCGAGTACGCGTTGCCAATGCCGCTGAAAATGCGTGGGCCCGTCAAGGAGCGTTTGGCGGAGTAAATTTCGCACAACAGCGCTGCGCGAAAGGATGGCAGGTCCAGATCGAAGACTTCGAGTCCACCCGGGTCGTGCGTGGCTAAGGCGCCTTCTCCGTGCACAGGATAGAGGGAGGCGCGACGTCTGCCCGGCCTCCGTAAGAATGAGTGTTCCGGTCTCGAAGTTGAACGCCGCCAGCCCCCGGCGGCCGGGCGGTTTAGCACCGGTTGATGTCTTCCAGTGCAGGCGGCCGACGATCATCAGATGCAGGACGAGAAAGAAATCATCCTCGAGCGTCATGACGATCCGCTTGCCGATGCGGCGATACCTCATGACATTTTTTTCATGGGCTTCCGATAGCGGCGGATCGACTGACCGGACCAGAAAGGGATGCGTGACGCGCACCTGCTCAAGGCGCTGTCCGATGGTTCGCTTCTCCAGCGCTTCGATATAGACGGTTATGTCGGGAAGTTCCGGCATTCCGCCGTCATTACCCGCGGCCGATGAATGGGATGTTGGTCGCCATGATCGTCATAAACTGGATGTTGGCGGAGAGGGGGAGGGCGGCCATCGAGACAATTGCATTTGCCACGTCTTCGACATCCATCGTGTCTTCCGGCTCGATGCTGCCGTCGGCCTGCGGCACACCTTTTTGCATTCTCTCAGTCAAGGGGGTCAGTGCGTTGCCGACGTCAATCTGACCGCAGGCGATATTGAAGGCACGACCGTCGAGCGAGATCGTCTTGGTCAGACCGGTCACCGCATGTTTGGACGCGGTGTAGGGCGCTGATCCCGGGCGCGGTGCGTGCGCTGAAATGGAGCCGTTGTTGATTATGCGCCCGCCTTGCGGATCCTGGCGGCGCATGAGCTCGAAGGCATGCCGGGCGCAAAGAAATACGCCGGACAGGTTGACGTCGATTACATGTTTCCATTGCTCGAATGTCAGGTCACCGAAGTTTGTTGACGGTGTGTTCGCGCCCGCGTTGTTGAACAGCACGTCGAGCCGGCCATGCGCGCCTTCAATCTCCGTGAACATCTTCGCGACACCTTGCGGCTTGGCGACATCGCAGATGATCGGCGTGATGCTCTCGCCGTCAGAACCGGCCATGGCGACCGTTGCTTGAAGAGATTCTTCCCGCCGGCCGCAGATGGATACGGCGTAGCCAGCCTTACTCAAGGCCAGTGCAGAATGGCGGCCGATGCCCGATCCGGCGCCTGTTACCAACGCGGTCTTGGTCATGCTCGTCCTCCACTTTTGTCTCCGCCAAATGGAAGCCGCGACTCAGCGCCGACGTGACTCCTGTATGGCAACGTACATCGCGGCCGAAAAGATCACCACAGCGCCGATCAGGGTTGAGATGCCAGGTATCTCGGCGAAGAACAGGAACCCGATGAGCCCCGCCCAGATGAGACGCCCGAAGTCGAAGGGCATGACAGCTGTCGCGTCCGCGTCTTTCAATGACTGCGCAACACAAAGATGTCCTACGGTGCCACAACACCCCACGGTAATCAGCCAGCCAATCTGAGTCAGGGTTGGCCATTCCCAGACGAACAAAGCACCGATGAGCGAGAGGGGTGTGAGATACAGCATCATGTAGAGCGTGATGGTGAGGCTGGATTCTGTGACTGTAAGCCGCTTGATCGTGATCAGCACGACGCCCCAGATCATCGACGAGAGCAATATCATCAGGGCGCCGGCATTGAGGATGGCGGCCCCCGGTTGCAGGATAATCAAGGCGCCCACAAATCCTGCGATCAAAGCTATGCCCCTGTTAAACCCCAGCTTTTCGCGCAAGAACATAACTGCTGCCACCGATGCGAACAGCGGTGCGGTGAAATTGAGTGCGGCCACCTTGGCCAGCGGCGTGACGCTGAGTCCGTAGAAAAAGCACCACATCGAACATACGTGGAGGGCTCCGCGAATGCTGTGAAGCCCGAGGCGGGTCGTGCGCAAAGGTTCTAAGCCGGCCCGGAATAAAACGGGCATCAGAACGGCCAAGCCGAACAGGTTGCGGAAAAAGACGACCTCGAAAGGGTGCAGCTCGAATGACACGTGACGGATAATCCCCTGCATCACGGAAAGCGAGAGCGTCGCAAAGATCATGAGCCCCATGGCGCGCGGGGCCTTCGGCAGAGAATCAAACCAATTGCGGATGGCGGAAGGCACGGCGGGTGAGTGCGGCTCTTTGATGTTGGGCGGGACGTCGAGGATGGACGGAAAAATCGCGTAGTCCCGGCCATAGCACGATTGCATGCCTTCCTGATATGGGGGCTGCATCCCCGTATATAGTGTGGCAGTTTGCGCCCTCGCCTTATTTTCCGTTTCATCTGCCGTGAGTTGAGATGTCCGAGATCAAGATCAGCCGAGTTGAGTGTTTCGTATACCGAGCCCCGATAGATGTTCCGGTCGTCGCCGCATTTGGTGTCTTTTACGATCGGCCCGTCGTCCTCGTCAGAATTGAGGATCAGGATGGTGCTGTCGGCTGGGGTGAAGTGTGGTGCAATTTTCCCAACAGCGGGGCCGAACATCGAGCGCGGTGGATCGAGACGCTCTTGGCGCCCCGGATTCTAAATCGGACGTTTGAGTCCCCTGAAGCCGTGTTCGATGCATTGACGGCCGAGACGCATGTTTGGACTATCCAGTCCGGCGAACCCGGGACGATCGCGCAATGCCTTGGTGGGATCGACATTGCGCTGTGGGACCTGGCTGCCCGGCGGAAGGGAACCTCGCTGCGCAAGATGCTGTCGGCCGCGGCGCTCGATGCAGTGCCCGCCTACGCCAGCGGGATTAATCCCGACGGTGCCGCGGAAATGGTGGCACGCAGCCGCGCCGCTGGGTTCAGGAACTTCAAGCTCAAAATCGGCTTCGGAAAGCAGAAGGACCTCGCCAACATCGTCCAGATCGTTGACGGACTCACCGATGGTGAACGCTTCATGGCTGATGCCAATCAGGCGTGGAATCTCGCGGCGGCAACCGACATGGTCGGCGAACTGGCCGAACTGCCGTTGACTTGGCTGGAGGAGCCGTTGCCCGCCGATCGGCCCGTGGAGGAGTGGCGCGCCTTGCGCTCGGCCTCGTCCACTTCACTGGCTGGTGGTGAGAATCTGCGGGGGGAGACGGCTTATCGGGAGCTCGTGAGTGCCGGATGGTGCAGTTTTGTGCAGCCCGATGCCTGCAAGTGGGGTGGGATCACAGGGAGTTGGCGCGTCGTTCGGATGATCGCCGCGGCGGGATTGACATACTGCCCGCATTTTCTGGCGGGCGGCATCGGACTTGTGGCTTCTGCGCACCTCCTCGCGGCCGCCAACGGCGACGGGCTCCTTGAGGTCGACTTCAATGCCAATCCGTTGCGCGAGGGACTGGCGAGCCCGTATCCGGAGCTGGTAGATAGCGCGTTTGTCTTGAGTGACTCCTCGGGCCTCGGCGTCGAACCCGATCTCGCCGCCGTTCAAGATATGCAGATACTGCACGTCGAGATCGCGTAGGAAGAAAATCAATAGGCTAGTGGCGGATCGGCAGCGTCTGGGACCGGAACCTCAAAACCGTTCAGCGTTAGCGCGACGAAGATGTAATAGCCGACGATACCGACCAGATCGACGACGCCGCGTTCATCAAAGTGCGCCAGCGCGTCAGAATAAGCGCTGTCCGACATGTGATGGGTTTCAAGCAATTCCTTGACGGCGGTGTAAATCGCGCGCTCATCATCGCCTACAAAGTCAGGTGTCTGGCGCTCTTTGATCGCCTCGATGACGTCAGCGGAAACGCCGGCGTCCCGGGCTATCGGCTCATGCAGATACCACTCGACCTGGCAGGTCATGTGGCGCGCGACGGTGAGGATCGCAAGCTCCGACAAACGCGAGGGCAGCGACGAGTTGAACCGGCAGAAGGCACCTAACTGCTGGGCACGGCCACATAATTTGGGGCTCCTGAGCCAGGAATTGAAGGGGCCTTGGAGTTTGCCGCGCGGGCCGCTGATGATGTCGTCGTAGACCTGCCGCTGTTCGGGCGACATGGCCTCAGGATCAATTGCCTGAAGTCGGGTCATTCGGGTCTCCAGTTCGGTGATCAGGAATTTAGGACGCGGATGGGTTTATTGGCCAACCACGCTTCGATGTCCTCTACGATTTCGCTGAAGAACATTCGGTAACTGTTCTCCGTCACGTAGCCGATGTGCGGGGTGAGCACGACGTTGGGCAGCGTGCGGTATGGGTGGTCAGACGGCAGAGGCTCGGTATCGTAAACATCAAGCCCCGCACCCGCGATGACGCCTTGCTCGATGGCTTGGATCAGGGCGCCTTCTTCCACGATCGGCCCTCGAGAGGTGTTGACGAGGTAAGCGCTCGATTTCATTCGGTTCAACTCATCGGGACCAATCAGTCCACGGGTGCGAGCGCTCAACACCAAGTGAATGGTGACGAAATCGGACTGGGCCAGGAGTTCGTCCCTGCTGACTCGCGTTGCCCCGCATTCGGTGGCCCGATCATCCGTGAGATTCTGGCTCCAGCCGACGATGTTCATGCCGAATGCCGTGGCAACTTGCGCCACGCGGCCCCCCAGCCTACCAAGACCCATAATCCCCAGGGTCTTGCCTGCGAGATCGATACCGACAGTCGTCTGCCAACGCCCCTCTCGTACGTTAGAAGACTCGAGAGGTACGTGCCGGGCCAATGCCAGGATCAAAGCCCACGTGAGTTCCGGTGTTCCCGTCGGGACCGAGGCCGTATGGCACACCGTAATTCCGCGCTCGTTTGCCGCGCCGACATCGATCGACGCATTACGCGGCCCGGTTGTGACCAGCAATTTCAGATCGAAAAGAGCTTCGATGAGATCGCGGTCAAACGGTGTCCGTTCGCGCATGGCGCAAACGATTTCGAAGCCTTTCAAACGTTCAGCGACGGCAGCCGTATCTGTGAGATGATCGTCAAAGACGACGACGTCGGCCTGGGTCGATACTTGGCTCCAGTCGGCCATCTTGAGGGCCACATTCTGATAGTCGTCGAGAATTGCAATACGGACCATTCGCGATCTATCCTTTGTATCCAGTGAGGTTCAAAGAGGGAAGCACGAGACGAAGCGTATCTGGGCCGGGTGCCGGGCTACAAGGTACGCCGGGTTTGCGGGCCGACCGTACGGGGGCTACCGAATGGCTGAACCTGGCGGTTGCTGTCGGTGCCGCTGCGATTGAGTAACGATCTGAAAGGATCGGTTATCACAATGAAAGGCTTCTCCATCCTGCGAACTTGCTGCGCAGCGGTAGGAATACTTATCGCCGGATGTTTCGCAAATCCGGAGGGCGGCCGTGCTCTCGCTCAAGCGAGCCTTACTGCCTTGACGGTCCAATCTCCCGGCACAGTCATCAAGTTTTCGCCGTGCCGGGTGGCGTGCTTCTTCAGGCCGGGCGGGGCCGTGTATATCGCGTCACCGTTTCTGGTGATTGGGTCAGCCTGCAGCCCGATACGGGCGCGCTGCTACCGCGAGCCGAACTCTTGGCAGCTATGATCCCAAACGGTGGAATACCGGCTGGATGCTGCGTCGGTCTTCGAGGATTTGACACCCCGGTTGGTCGATCTCGATGCGGATGGAAAGGATGAGATCGTCGTCGTGCGCTCTTATCTGGGGCGGGGTTCCTCGTTGGCTGTGTTCTCTGCCGAAGAGAACGGTATGCGGCTGTTCGCCGAGTCGCCACCGATCGGGGCGACGAATCGTTGCCTCAATCCCATTGGTGCCGGGGATTTCGACGGCGACGGAGAGGTTGAGCTCGCGGCGGTCGTGACGCCGCATATCGGCGGCGTGCTGACGGTCTATAAGTACTCGCGAGGCTCATTGCGGCCGATCTACTCGCGCTTGGTTTTTCCGACCACGCCATGGGTTCGCGGGAACTCGGCCTGTTCGCAATGACGGATGGGGATGGCGTCATCGACATCGTGCTGCCGGATGCATCGCGTCGCAACGTAAAAGCCTTGACCGTCAGGGGTGGTCGCTTCGTAGAGTTTGCGATTGCGCGTCACGCGACCGAGGTGAAGACGAATATCTTGGCCGCTGAGCTCGACGGTCAGCCCGGGGAAGAAGTGGTCTACGGTCTCGAAGACAAAACCGTCGTGGTGCTGCGATTCCGCCCCTAGATCAGATTTTGATCATTCGCGGTCATATTC
>Ga0315339_1003725_pt1 | contig 10493 bp, 10 predicted proteins | sample ASW17metaG_FD_204514 | JGI IMG/M metagenome (GOLD analysis project Ga0315339, IMG submission 204514) | Ammonia-oxidizing marine archaeal communities from Pacific Ocean, United States - ASW #17 | ecosystem: Environmental > Aquatic > Marine > Oceanic | place: USA: California | collected 2016-12-05
CCGGTGAGCCGGTAGGCCAAGGGCGGCACAATGGCCACGATCTTATCGACATCGCCCGGCGCGAAGTCTTCGCGCGCCTTGATCTGCTGAACCCCATCGACGGCGCCGTGGGTTAGACGTCCCGACGGAAAGGGCTTGTGCGAGACATTGTTGATCTGCCATTCGCTCCCCAGCTTGGCGAACACGGGCTCCCAATCGTAAGCGTCCTCGCCTTCGAAGAGCGGGAAATAGCCGTACTGGCCGTCCAACACGTCATGGGGGCCGATCAAGCCGCGCTCGGCCAGATCGCAAGCCGTGATGGCACCCCGGGCGCAAAAGCCAATTTGCATGCCCAAGACCGGCGAACCCTCTTTGTGGGGCTGCAAGGTGCCGGAGATCTGCCCGTAGATCGCGCCGAAGGCGTTGATCGTGGTGTCCACATCGAAGCCGCGCAACTTGGCGATCGCCGCGGTGGCGCCAAAGGCCCCGGCGGTCGATGGACGGAAAAACCGCATGGCCGCATTCGACGAGAGGCCGAGAACGCACGACGAATCGACGCCCACGGCAACGGCAGTGATGAGATCGCGGCCGGTGACGTCGCCGCGGCGATCGGCTTCTGCACTGACAGCACCCAAAATGGTCGCCATCGGATGGATGACGGCGCGCTCGTTGACGCAGTCGTATTCCAGGCAATGAATAAAGTAGGCATTGACCACCGCCGCCGATGCCGCGGGCAAACATGTGCCATGGACGAAAATGCGCGAATCCTCACCGGCGCCCCATCCTGCCACCGCGTCCAGCAACTCGGGCACCCACGGCCCGGCGCTTCCGGCAACACCGACGCCGAGCGAATCCAGGATAAAGGTCTTCGCCGCCTGCACGGCCTCAGCCGGCAAGTCCTCGTAGCGCGTGCCCACCACATGGGCCGCCAGCAGGTCCACCGGATTTGTTGTCATGGAAGAAGCGCCGTCATTTCGTCGAGGGTGCCGCCGGCGGCGAGAGCGCCCGTGGCGCCAACGATCGCCGCGATGTTTTGCTCAAGCATGCCGCCCGCCGCCATCAGCTCGCGCGCCTTGGCGGTCACGGCATCTTCGCTCACAGGATTGGCGGGATCGCCGAGTGCATCGCGCACCGCGGCGCTGACGACACCGCCCGAAGCCAGCGTCGCCTCGACCTCGGCGCCGTAATGCATGGGATAGGCGGACGCGTAGGGCTCTGCCGCCTCGATAGTCACGCGCGCCCGCGCCGCAGCCAAATCGGTCCGCGCAATCGCTGGCGGGTCGAACGATGCAAGGGTTGGCGGTCCGTCGACGAGGACAACCGCAACCACGTGCTGGGCACTGAATTTTGCTTCGACGGTTGTCGCCGGCTCCGGCCGGTCGCAAAACGCGACGGCGTCGGCGTAACTGCGGACGGCCACGCGCGCCACGTCTGCCGGGTCCACCTGTTCGCGCAACAAAAGCGCCGCGTCGGTAATGGCATGGGCGTGGCGGCAGGCAGCCCACGGCTTGAAGCTTGTATCGAAAATACGCCAGCGGTCGCCCGGACCGGCGGTGACGAGTCTAGGGTCGGCGTCCGGGCACAGGGCCGCGTAGAAGCCGTGCTCGCCTTCCAGGATAAAGGCCGGGCCGGTGAAGCCCCGAGCGGCAAGCTGTGCGGTGACGAGACCCGATTGGGCGGCCCGCGCCGTGTGCAGTTGCTTGGACATCGCGTCCTCGTGACGCACCTGCCACAGGCCGCCGGCGGACGTTCCGGCGTTGCCAAGGGCATGGACAAGCCCGTCGTCGTCAAGGCCAAGCAAGACGCCCGCCGCAGCCGCCGCGCCGAAGGGCCCGCACGTGGCCGTGTTGTGGAAATATTTGTAGTGTCCCAGCCCGACAGAAGTGCCGATACGGATGACCGCGTCGTAGCCCCGCACGACGGCATCAAGAAAGCTTGCCGAATCCGCGCCGACGGCTTGCGCGCAGGCGAGCGCGGCGGGAATCACCACGGGCCCGGGATGGAGGATCGACGGGCCGTGAATGTCGTCCATCTCGAGGACATTGCCGTAGGCGCCGTTGACGAACGCCGCCGTTTCGGCACGCACTTCGCCGACGCCGATGGCCTTGCACGGCCCCGCCGGTTGCAGCGCGCCATAGTCTTTGGTAACGGCCCCAACCGGTGTTGCCGCGCCGATCACGGCGCAACCGATCCAGTCCAGCACATGGAGAGCCGCACGTTCCCTGTCGCTTTGCGTGACTTCGCGGCGCAGTAGTGCGGCCAAGTCTTGGGTCAGGCTGGGCGTGGCGGAAGCCCGCGCGGCGATATCGGTGTCTTGGCGCATACAGAAACTTTATCGAGGACGGCGTTGCCGAGCGCCTTGGAGAACCGGTCAACGCTCATGCTAACATACGCGCTGGCAAAGACAATCGGCACACGGCACGTCTTGACCCAACACATTACCGCCCACGAAGCCGCCGCTCTCTTGCGGCCCGGCGCCACCGTGCTCATCCCCGGATGCGCCGGTGAATCGTTGTTGTTCGCGGAGGCGCTGAAGGCGAACCCGGACGCCTGCGCGGGGGTTCGTTTCCTTGGCGTCCTCATCCCCGGCGTCAACCGCACCGATTACGCGGCCTTCCATGACACCGCCCACCTCACGATTTTTTTCGCCAACCCCGACATCGCCCCGTCAGTGGCGGCCGGTAAAGTCGATTTCCTGCCGCTCCATTTCACCGGGATTACCCCCTACTTGCGCGAACGCGCGAAGATCGATTGGGCGTTCATTCAGGTCTCGCCGGCGATGGCGAACGGCGAGCACAGCATCGGCATCGGCGCCGACTTCGTGCCCTCGATCCTCGACGTAGCGGATCGGATCGTCGCCCACGTCAATCCCAACATGCCGGCAGTGCACGACGGGCCAAGCGTTTCCGCCTCGCGCCTCGATTACATCGTCGAGGAACCGCACGCGTTGTTGCAATACGACCTTGGCCGCGTGCCGGACACGATGACCAATTTGGGCCGCAATATCGCCAGCCTGATCGGCGACGGAGATACAGTTCAAATCGGTCTTGGCAAGATTCAAGCGGCGGTGCTGGGCCCCCTTCACGACCGAAAGAATCTGCGCCTGCACGCGGGCATGATCTCGAATCCCTTGCGCGAAATTCTTGAAGCGGGCGCTTTCGCGCCACGCCGTGCCGGTGAGCGGCCGCCGGTGACGACGGGCGTCGCCTTGGGCACCAGTGAATTTTACACGTTTGCCGGCGAGAGCCCCGACATTAGCTTCCGGCCCGTCACCCACACCCATGACATCAATGTGCTTTCCGAAATCGACAACTTTGTCGCCATCAATTCGGCGATCGAGATCGATCTTCTCGGCCAGGCCAATGCGGAAATGGTACGGGGCCGCCAGGTCTCTGCGGCCGGCGGGCTCGTCGATTTCATGCGCGGCGCACGGCGGTCGAAAGGCGGACGGGCGGTTCTAGCGCTCGCGTCCACCACCAGCGACGGCAAGACAACGCGCATCGTGCCGACACTTGGCCCCCGCACCGCCGTCACCTGCAGCCGCTATGACATCGATTTCATCGTCACCGAAAATGGCGTTGCCGATTTGCGCGATGCGACGCCCGCGCGCCGCGCCGAGTCGTTGATCGGCGTCGCGGCGCCGCAGTTCCGCGATGAGCTTGGCGACGCCCTGGCAAGCAGTCTGTGACGACGGGCGAAGTTCAGCGAATCACCGTGCCGGCGGGCAAGATAGCCACCGTCGCGACCCATCTTGAAATGCGCGCGGCGCCCGCTCCACGGCCCGGACCGTCGGATGCGAGCCTGTCGGTGCAACTGGTGGCAAAGCCGGACCTCGACTGGTACCGGGCCATGTTCCGCGCCGTGGGCACCGATTGGCTTTGGTTCAGCCGGCTGGGGCTCGGCGACGCCGACCTGGGCGCGATTCTGGGCCACGACCGGGTCGATGTCTACACGCTAACCCGAGACAAAAGAGAAATTGGTTTTGCCGAGTTGGACGGGCGGCAATTCCCCGACATCGAACTTGCCTTCTTCGGCCTCGTCGCGGAGGCGATCGGCACCGGCGCCGGGCGCCTTTTGATGAACGCGGCCCTGGAGGCCGCGTGGGCCTTCGGGCCCCAGCGCGTATGGGTGCACACGTGCACCTTCGATCATCCGGATGCAGTGGCGTTTTACCTTCGCTCCGGCTTCACCGTGTTCGCGCGGACGGTAGAGATCGAAGACGACCCGCGCCTCACCGGCACACTGCCGCGCGGCGCGGCACCCGACGTGCCGATTGTTTGAGAGGAGCCCCCCATGGCGCGAAAACCACGGCCCGCCGTCGAGATCAACCGCATCGACCACGTCGTCCTGCTGGTTGCCGACCTCGAACGATCCGTCCGTTTCTACACCGACGTTCTAGGGATGCATGAGGAGCGCCGCCACGAAGACCTCGGCCTCGTGCAGATGCGCGCCGGGGCCAGCCTCGTCGATCTCCAGCAGGCCAAGGGCCGCAAGCGGGCCGGGCGGAACATGGACCACTTCGCGCTCAATCTAGCCCATTTCAACGAGCGCAGGCTGCTCGCCCACTTCAAGGCACAGGGCATCGCGGTTGGCAAAGTGCGGCCGCGCTATGGCGCCGACGGCCGCGGCAAGACCCTGGATTTTAGGGACCCGGACGGCAATCTCATTGAACTGAAGGGGCCGTCGAATGCGCGGGCACGGCACGAAATCGGCATCCGCAAACGCGCCGCCAAGGCAGCGAACACGACCGGGTCGAATAGGGGCTAAATCGCGCCGCTTTCCTTCATGGCGGCGATTTCGCCGACGGAGAACCCGAGGGTCGCCAGGATCTCTTCCGAGTGCTCGCCGAGGCCCGGCAGGGCCAAGTTGGGCCGCGCCGGTTCATTCGCGTATTTGATCGGCGCGCCGACGTGGTCGTTGCCGTCGCCGTCCTTCAGGCGCATGTCGCGGGCGTAGACCTGCGGGTGCTCCCACGCCTCGTTGAGATCAAGCACCGGGGCGAAACACACATCCTTGTCAGCGAACCAGTCGACCCATTCGGCGCGCGTCTTTTCCTGGAAGGCCCCGCGCAGGTATTCGATCGCCGGCCAATGCTTCTCGCCGGGCAATCCCGACACGGGCTCGATGAACTCGGGCCGGCCAAGGGCCTTGAACAGGTTCTGCACGAACTTGGGTTCGGACCCGGCGAGCACGACGAACTGTTCGTCCTTGGTGGGGTAAACATTCATCATGGCCCCGCCACCGAGCGAGCGCTCCTCATTCAGGCGCGGCGGCCTGTTCTCGGCAAACACCGGACCCATGATGTTGGGCGAAGCGTGCAGGATCGAATCGTGCATGGCGATGTCGATGAAATCGCCCTCGCCCGTCGTGTGGCGGCGGTAGAGCGCCATGACGATGCCGCCGAACGCGAGGTGCGAGGACAAAAGATCGGACGCAGCGATACCGATGATCGCCGGGTCGCCGCCCGCCGAGCGCGTGATCGAGGTAATACCCGCCAAGGCCACCGTCGCCAGATCGTGCGCAGGGCGGTCGCGCATCGGGCCGGTCTGGCCAAACGCCGCCAGCGAGCAATAGACGATTCTGGGGTTGCGCTTGCGCAATTCGTCGTAGCCGAAGCCGAGGCGCGCGGTCACGCCGGGCCGGAAGGACTCGATAAAGACGTCGGCGGTGTCGGCAAGGCGGTACAGCGCCTCTTTGCCTTCGTCCGACTTGAGATTGAGCGTGAGGCTTTTCTTGCCGCGCTGGGTCGCGCGGAAGAATACGGTCTCGCCGCCCTGTTCGTAGCCGATGTAACGTCCCGGCTCGCCGCCCTTGGGGTTTTCGACCTTGATCACCTCGGCGCCGTGGTCGGCCATCATCATCGTCACCGCCGGGCCCGGCAGGAACAGCGACAGATCGACGACACGCAATCCTTCAAGCTTCATTCGCTTTACCTTTCGCCTCGCTTCCCCTCATGCTGAGCCTGTCGAAGTATGAGGCCGCATGCCCAGACTTGCGGACGGCCCCTTCGACAAAGGGCGAAAGATAAAAACCAAACACCCCCTCCCTACCTCCCCCTCAAAAATGGGAGGGGACAAATTTGCTGAGGCCCATGCGATTGCGTCACACCACCCGCGCGTCGTGTAGGCGAGCAATGTCTTCTGCTCCGTAGCCGAGTTCGGCGAGAATATCGCAGGTATCGGCGCCGAGCGCCGGCGCTGCCTTGACCGGCAGCACCTCGCCGTTGTCACGGATGGGGCTCGACAATACGCGCAACGCGCCCTTGACCGGATGGTCATAGCTCTGGATCGACCCGCGCTCTTCGAGGAACGGACTGTCGAGCGCGGCATCAAGGCCGTAGACCGGCGCCACGGGCACATGCCCGGCAAATATCCCGACCCATTCGTCGACGGTCTTTTCCATGAACACGACGTCGAGCACTTCGGTCAGCGCATCGCGGTTGGCGAGGCGTGCCGGGAAACCGATGAAGCGCGGGTCGGCGCCTATATCGGGTCGGCCAATTTTGTCCACGATCAGGTCCCAGAACTTGGCTGTCAGCCCCATAAGATAGAGGTAGCCGTCCTTGGCGGTGTAGAGCTGCGCCGGGGCGAGAGAGGGATGGCCGGAGCGCGCGACACGTTCGGTGACGTCGCCTTCGTTAAGGTACCACACGGCCGGATAGGTCGTTTGAAAGAGGGCGGTATCGAACAGGCTCACGTCAACGTCACGGCCCTCGCCGGTTTCGCGCGCCGCCATTATCGAGGACACGAGCGCTAGCATCCCCGTCACCCCGGTCATCCAATCGACGATCGAAAGGCCCATGCGGGTGGGCGGGCCGTCGGGCTCACCGGTCAGCGCCATGAAGCCGGTCTCGCCCTGCATCAAATAGTCGTAGCCCGGCCACGCGGCGCGGCTGCCGGTGCGGCCGTAAGCCGAAAGATGGGCGCAGACGATGCGCGGATTGGCGCCCCTCAGGTCGGCATAGGTCAGGCCGAGCTTGCCCGGCTGGTCGCCGCGCAGATTGTTGGACACGCCGTCCGCCGTGGCCACCAGTTTGAGAAAAACTTCACGCCCCGCCTGGGATTTGAGATCGAGGGTGAAGCTACGTTTGTTGCGGTTGAGCGTCTGAAAAAACTCGCTATCGCCGTCGCCCAACAGGTGCGGCCCGACGATGCGCGAGGTGTCGCCGCCGACCGCCGGATTCTCGATCTTGATGACATCGGCCCCCATGTCGGCCAGATGCATCGAGCCGAAGGGCCCCGCGCCATAGTGCTCGACCGCGAGAATGCGGACCCCTTCGAGTGGCCGCATCAAATGGGATTCCGCGCGACCAACTGCTTGGCGATGATAATGCGCTGGATTTCGTTGGTGCCCTCGCCGATGCACATGAGCGGCGCATCGCGGAAATAACGCTCGATATCGAACTCGCGCGAATAGCCGTAACCGCCGTGGATGCGCATCGCGTCGAGGGAATTCTCGACCGCCGCTTCCGACGCGAACAGCTTGGCCATGCCGGCCTCCATGTCGCAGCGCAGGCCGGCGTCGTAGGCTTCGGCCGCCTGTTTGGTCAGTAGGCGCGCGGCCTCGACGCGGGTCGCCATGTCGCCGAGTTTCAGTTGGATGGCCTGATGCTTCCAGATCGGCTTGCCCATGGTCTCGCGCACCTGGGCGTAGGCAACCGAGTCCTTGAGCGCCGCGCTCGCCAAGCCGACACCGCGGGACGCCACGTTGATACGGCCGATCTCCAGGCCGCCGGCGGCTTGATAGAAGCCCTGGCCCTCCTCGCCGCCGACGAGCCGGTCGGCGGGCACGCGAAAGTCATCGAACACCAACTCGCAGGTATCGATCGCCTTGTAACCCATCTTCGGCAGTTTTCGGCTGACGGTGAAGCCCGGTCCTTTCTCCGCGATCAGGAACGACATGCCCTTGCGCGGCGGGTCAGCCTTCGGGTCGGTTTTGACGAGAAGCGCGAAGCACGAACCCTCGGCGGCATTGGTGATCCACATTTTGGAGCCGTTGACCACATAGTCGTCGCCGTCGCGGACTGCGCGGGTGCGGATCGCCTGCAAATCGGTGCCGGCATTAGATTCGGTGAGACCGAGCCCGCCGCGTAGTTGTCCCGTCGCAAACCGCGGTAGCAGGCTTTGCTTCTGGTTGGGCGTGCCAAAGCGCTGCACCAGGGTCGCCATGATGAGGTGCGAGTTGAAGACGCCGGTCAGCGCCATCCACACTTCGGTGATCGTCTCGACGACCTTGACGTAAGTGGTGGCCGACAGGCCGAGGCCGCCGTATTCGGGATGGATGACGGCGCCAAACAGGCCCATCTCTTTCATCTGTTCGACAATTTCGTGGGGATATTCGTCGGCGTGGTCGAATTTTTTCACGTGCGGGCGCACATCGCGCTCAAGCCATTTGCGGATCGAATCGAGGATCTGCTCCTCGTCTTCGGCCGAGATTCTGTTTTCGGTTTCGGCTTCCTGCACGCTCATCGTTGTCTCCCTCTCGGCGCCCCGCGGCGCATCCGGCATCCGGCCTAGTAATGTTCCGACGCATCTTCGACCGCGTGGCCGCGCTTTGCCATCAGAACCGTGCGCTCAAAACTGATGACCTCGGCCCCGTCTTGATTGCGGCCCATGGTCCTGACGGTGACGATACCTTGTGTCGGGCGCGACTTCGACTCGCGTTTTCCCAGCACCTCTGATTCGGAATAGAGCGTGTCGCCGACGAACACCGGCGCCGGCATCTTGATGTCGCCCCAGCCGAGGTTTGCGATCGCCTTCGCCGAGACATCCGCCACGCTTTGGCCGACGACAATGGCGAGCGTCAGAGGCGAAGACACGATGCGTTTTCCGAACTCGGACGATTTCGCGTATTCGGCATCGAAATGAAGCGGGTGGGTATTCATGGTCAGAAGCGTGAACCAGGTGTTGTCCGATTCGCTGATCGTGCGCCCGGGGCGATGCTCGTAAACGTCCCCCTCCTTGAAGTCCTCGAAATAGCGCCCGGCCGATTCGCGGTAGCGATTTGGCCCCACTTTCTTGGCTGTCACGACCATCTTACCCTCTCTTTTTGCCCGATTTGGGCCGGGGACCATAGCCGTCCGGCGCACCCGCTTCAATGGACGGGACCCGGTCCCGGACGTTCTCCCCTTGACCGGGTGGGGGTATCGCCTATATTTGCGGGTACGTTTCGCATTCGAAGAGCGCTACCGAACGCCCGGCCGTGGGCCGGCTTAGATAACCCCCTGACATTGTGAGCGTACGACCGGGCCGCCACACGCTGTGACGCCCACAACCCATTATTTGCTACTAAGGAATACGACATGACGACAGGAACCGTGAAGTGGTTCAACGCGACCAAGGGATACGGCTTTATTGAGCCCGACGACGGATCAAAAGATGCCTTTGTCCATATTTCAGCGGTCGAGCGCGCCGGCCTGACAACCCTGCGGGAAGGTCAGAAGGTGACTTTCGAGCTTCAGTCGGGGCAAAACGGCAAGTCTTCGGCAGAAAACCTCGTCGTTAGCGACTGACGAGACGGCACGGGCGCCGTCAGCAGCTGCTGGCGGCCGCTCGGCCCCTATCGTTGGGGGCCCGGCAATTTCCGGGAAAACGCCCGGCCGTGGGCCGGCTTAGATAACCCCCTGACATTGTGAGCGTACGACCGGGCCGCCACACGCTGTGACGCCCATAACCCATTAATTGCTACTAAGGAATACAACATGACGACAGGAACCGTGAAGTGGTTCAACGCGACCAAGGGATTCGGCTTTATTGAGCCCGACGACGGATCAAAAGATGCCTTTGTCCATATTTCAGCGGTCGAGCGCGCCGGCCTGACAACCCTGCAGGAAGGTCAGAAGGTGACTTTCGAGCTTCAGCAGGGGCAAAACGGCAAGTCTTCGGCAGAAAACCTCGTCGTTAGCGACTGACGAGACGGCACGGGCGCCGTCAGCAGCTGCTGGCGGCCGCTCGGCCCCTATCGTTGGGGGCCGGCAATTTCCGGAAACTGATCCGGACCGCGGTGTGCGATCCATAGGGCGCATGCGGTGTCGGCGAACGCCCCCAGTACATCCAAATCGACCGGCCGATAAGTGTGGCGCGCTTGCGCGCCGCATATGAGCTGGCCGAGCATCTGCCCGCGCCAGTGAAACGGCGCGTAAATCGCCGATCCCATTCGTGAGGTCGATAGAACCTGCTCGAAATCGGCGTGATCATCGGTGTTGGAAAGCAGCAACGGCCGCCCGCTCGCCGCCACTGCCCCCGGGTGGCCGTGGCCAATGGCGATCCGCATATCGATCTGTTCGGGCGGGAAATTCTGTTGCGCCAAAAACACGTTGTGCGCCCGGTCCGGAGAAATGAGAACCACCGCCGACACGGCGTATTGGCGCTCCCCCTCCTTCAGACCACCCGGACGAAGGTGCGCCGTCTTATCGCCGAGAAGTTCGACGACGTGCTCGGTCACGCCGGCCAACGCCGCCTCGGCGTCCTCCGCCGCAAGCCCCTGTTTGAGCACATGGGCAAGCGCCTCTTGCG
>Ga0315339_1003726_pt1 | contig 10491 bp, 8 predicted proteins | sample ASW17metaG_FD_204514 | JGI IMG/M metagenome (GOLD analysis project Ga0315339, IMG submission 204514) | Ammonia-oxidizing marine archaeal communities from Pacific Ocean, United States - ASW #17 | ecosystem: Environmental > Aquatic > Marine > Oceanic | place: USA: California | collected 2016-12-05
CATATTCGGTACAGACAACTCCCCACCCACCTTCTGCCTTGACACTCCTCATTGCTGCAAGCGTTTCGGGTAGTGAGTAACCCATACCCGTACAGTGGGGGACTTGATAGAAGCGATTCGGTGCCGTGACCGGGCCAATCGCTAGTGGCTCGAATAACTTTGAATAACGGGGATTAATTGGCATCTACTTAAAGCTTCGTGGAATTTGTTCGTTCCATTCCCTTGAAAATATACAGTCACCGGCATCAAAAGCTTCCAATTTTGCCCATACATGGAATGCATTTTCTTCACAGGTAAGTTGGAGATGCTCGATAGTAGAAGCACTCCAATTCTGTCGGAATATTCTAGACGTTCGATGCATCTTTACTTTTGCTGAAATAGGCTCGTCGTCTCGAATAATGTAATGATTGTCGGCTGTTCTCTGAGTTGAGAGGTCAATATCGGGGTAGTACGTCACACCATCGTCCGTTTGGTAACCCAAATTGGTTTCTCTAGTAACGACATCATAGTTAATGTTCATCGCGATTGATTCTGGAGAATCGATTCGTACTGGTAGTTCGGGGGCTCCCTCTGCTTGCTCAAAAAGATTATCACGCGTTGTGACCTCAACTCCGTTGGTAGTCGGAAGTTCAAGCTTTGCGGAGCCGGTAAATAGGGTAACTGTTTCACGTTTCGGTGATGGCCATACCATTGGCCAGTAGTTTGTTGAGATAGCCAAACGAATACGATGACCTTTGCGGAAGCGATAGGCGACTGACTTGAGCTGAAGACAGACTGTAAACCGCTCTCCTGGTGTAATGTGTTTGGGATTGTCGTAACCATCGCGATCACAGAGATTGATTAGACCGAAAGTGATACGGGATGATTTACCTGTTGGTGTGACATCACACAAACGAACTGCCAACATAGCGACTGGCATATCAACTGCAATATCAACCTTAATGGTTGGTTTGCCTAGAATTTCAAAATCTTGATCCAATAAGTCAGTATCGAAACAGAGCGCACACCCATCATCTCCTCTTTGGTCGGTCTGAAATTCTGGACCAAGGCCACCACCATCTCTGGGACACCACTCACCCCCATTAAGAGCAGAGGTCGTAGGCGATTGAAGTTGTAGAGGGACTTCCTTAGTAGAATTGGAGCTAAGTCTGTTACTGCTAAGCCAATAAGTATTCATGGTTTGTTTGGTGGGTGGCCAGTTCTCAAGACCAAACCAATCGCCCTCAACTGTTGGATCAGATGCGTCAGCTTTGAAATTGTCTTGCATCCAGATGTTCAGCATTGGTTCTTTGTCTATACCATTGTTATCTTGTTTGAGCCATCGGTCCCACCATCGTAAGGCGTCTTGTAGGAAGCCGATTGCAGGACCTGGAAATCCAAAGTGGGGATAGACGTGAGTCCACGGTCCGACTAATGCTCGGCGTGGACCTTTAAGGTTCTCCATGAGTCTAAAAATGGCATCTGTATATCCATCAGTCCACCCGCCCACTGCGTAGACTGCACAATCAATGGCATCGTAGTCCTCGCACACAGATCCGTGCTGCCAAAATTCATCTCTTTGCTGATGTTTGAGCCACGATATGAGGGGCACAGAGTTTGATTCGAGCCTTTCGCGCCACATGTCGTGCCACTTGTCTCCGACAACTGATGGATCGGGCGGCCGGTGCTTTACGCCAAAAATTCCAGCACCCCAAGAGACGCTAGATGTTAGAAGGCACCCACCCATCCAATGAACGTCGTCCGTATAGCGATCATCGGTTGAGCAAACGGTGATTATGGCTTTCAACTGCGGTGGCCGTAGGGCTGCAATCTGCAGGGCCGCAAATCCACCCCAGGAGATACCTATCATCCCTATACTTCCGCTGCACCATGGTTGGTTTTCAATCCACGCAAGAATTTCTAGTGCGTCATCCTGTTCTTGTTTAAGATATTCATCGTGGAGTACGCCTTCCGAGTTACCACTGCCCCTGATATCTACACGAATTGCAGCATAACCATGGCCAGCAAAATAAGGATGTGTTCGAGCATCTAATGTGGCGGTTCCATCGTGTTGTCGATACGGGATGTACTCAACAATAGCGGGTACCGGGTTCGCTTCCGCATTTTGTGGTAGCCATAACCGTGCTGTTAACACACAACCATCAGACATCGGTATTCGTAAATTTTTGATTTCACGGATAGGTAAAGGAAATTCGTGGCGAGTCAACATTTCATATATCCTTAATTAAGCGGTTTAAACCTTTACTTGACTTAGCGGAAAAGGAAAATGACAACTGACAAAACGGCGTGGCTCGATTTCTTGACGTATCGGTGATTCTTGCAGACACTTTGCGACTGCAAATGGGCAGCGTGTATGAAATTCACATCCAGTGGGTCGTCGTGACAGTGACGGTAGTTCTCCTTCTAGTTTCAGTTTTTCTCGTCGTTTGTTTGGGTCTGGTTGGGGTACCGCAGAGAGGAGACCAAGGGTATACGGGTGGGCGGGATTTGTAAAAATATCCTTCGTAGATCCGATTTCGATCACTCTGCCGAGATAAATTATTGCAAGATGGTTACTAAGATGCCGAATCACTGGTAAATTGTGGGTGATGATCAGGTAACTTAAACCACGGTCGACTTGAAGCCGTCTCATCAAGTTGAGAATCTCACCTTGAACAGAGACATCAAGGCCGGCAGTCGGTTCATCCGCTATAACGAGTTTGGGGTTCAGTGCGAGGGCTCTGGCTACGCCCACCCGGCGGGCTTGACCACCGGAAAGTTGATGGGGATAGGCTCCAAGAAACGCTTCGTTGAGCCCTACCATTTCGATCAACTCTCTTGCTTTTTGATTCTGATTGATTTTGTCAATTCCGTGAATCTTAAAAGGTTCTAGAATAAGACTTCCTACTGTTTTTCTCGGACTTAGGCTTGCAACTGGATCCTGAAACATCATAGAAATATCTTTTCTTAGAGTTACTAAGCGGTTTGAAGACATACGACCGATATCTTCATCTTCGAACATAATAGTACCGCCTGCAGGATCAACTAAACGAATGATAGACCTTCCTATGGTTGTTTTACCCGAACCTGATTCACCGACTAGCCCTAGTGTTTTACCGCGTTCAATTGATAAGCTGACGTCTAGCACAGCATCAATATATGGATCTTGATTTCTATCTATAAATGCTCGTACCGCGCCATCCGTACGGAACCGTACCCGTAGGTTATTTATTGAAAGAATATTACCCATCTTGGCTAAGAAAACAGCGCACTTTGTGGTGTTCGTTTACGACAAATTCAGGGGGCGGTTGGGTGGAGCAGGGCTCAAATTTTGATACACAACGAGGGGAGAAAATACAGCCTGGAGGTAATTCGATTAGATCCGGAACCCGCCCCGAGATTGTCGGTAACTCGTCAGTAGACTTTTCTATCCGGGCAGGGTCACATTCAAGCAGCCTCTGGGTATATGGATGAGCTGGGCTATGAAATAGATCGAAAACATCCCCTTGTTCGACCACTTCACCCGCGTACATTACAACCACTTCATCACAGAGCTCAGCAATCAGCCCTAAATTGTGAGAAACAAATAGTATTGAGCATTGAAAACTATTTTTTAATTCTTGCAACAAATGAATGACTTGTGCTTCCAACGTTACATCGAGAGCAGTCGTAGGTTCATCTGCAATTAAAAGAGCTGGATTCATCATCAGAGCCATGGCAATACAAATTCTTTGCCGCATTCCACCAGAAAACTGATGTGGGTAATCATCCAGCCGGTCTTCGGCGTCTGGAATTCCGACCATTTGCAACATGTCGCGAGCTTTCTCTCGCTTAGCATTACGAGAGTGCGAATCCCGAAAAAGAATGTCGATCATTTGCTTGCCGACCGTAATTACAGGGTTAAGCGCTGTCATAGGATCCTGGAATACCATTGAGATTTTCTGACCTCTCAGGTCATTGAGTTCAGAATCTGTCATTTCTAGAATATTTGTATCTAGAAATCTTATTGATCCTGAAGTTATTGATGCATTTGACGCTAGAAGTCGAAGAATTGAGTTGATGAGCGTGGACTTCCCACAGCCCGATTCTCCAACAATACCCACGGTCTTGTTTTGAGGGATGGTCAAATTAACGTTACGCAACGCACGGACATCGCCACGTTGAGTCTGAAAATCAACGCTGAGATTAGAGATATCTATAACGGGGTCGTTATTAAAGTTGCTCATTAGTCTTTTTTTAGTTTGGGGTCAAAAACATCTCGGAGCGCTTCTCCAAGAAAAGTGAATCCCAATGTTGTAAGTATGAGCGGTACACCGCCTGCAATGACCATCCAAGGAGTGTCCCGGATAAATGAATACCCGAGGCTCAGAATAGATCCCCAGGATGCTGTTGGTGGTTTCACGCCTAACCCTAGAAAAGAAAGGCCGGCTTCGATCGTTATCACTACGGGAATATCCATGCTGGCTAGGATCAGTAATGGTGCAATGACATTAGGCACAATGTGCGAAAACATGACCCGGATTGGTTTAGCACCTAACGAGCGTTCGGCGAGGATGAATTCGGTATGTTTTAGTGCCAATGTTTGAGTTCTTGCAATTCGCGCGTAGCCAGGAACCGTCGTGATAACCACGACTGCAATAACGGTATTTAGACTGGGTCCAACAATTGTAATTACTGCCAACGCAAACATAATGGTTGGAAACGCTCGAATTGAGTCGAATATGAGAACCAGCACGCTGTCTAAACGACGAGGGCCATAACCTGCCAGCATACCTAGAAATAAGCCAATCAAAAGTGAGAGACTGACTGAGATCAAAGCAACTGACAGCGCTACTCTGCCTCCATATAGACTTCGACTAAGAGTATCTCTACCGAGGTTATCAGTACCCAATAAATGATCCCAGGTTGGTCCCGAGAGCCTGGCTTTGATATCAAAAGCTTTGTAGTCATACGGTGCGATCCAATCAGCACAGATTGCGCTGAAGACAATGGTGATCACTATGATGAGACCTATTAGTCCAAGCGGGTTCTTGACTAATTGAATTAGGCTGGAGAACCGTGACTCTCGACGAAAGTCAGATGAATCTGAAAATATTTTCTTAGCTTCCATCTGCTTAAAGGTTCTCGCGTACCCGTGGATCCAAAGCAGCTGTAATAAGATCTGAAATTAATGTGCTTGCGGCATATAGAACGGTAGTGACTAACACGCCGCCCATGACAATCGGGTAGTTACGGGTCATGACGGCGTCATATACAAGTTTTCCGATTCCCGGTCTCGCAAATACAATTTCTGCAAACACGGCTCCAGAGAGTAATCCACCCACACCAACGCCGAGTAGGGCAACGGTGGGTAAGATAGCTAGTTTTAGTGCGTATACATATGTAATTTTTGCCGTGGGAAGACCGTATGCTCGGGCCATTCGGATATGGTTTTCGCCCATCGTTTCTAACATTGATGCTCTAACTAAACGGGCTAAATATCCTACCCAGCCTAGACCGATAGCGAATGATGGTAGTACCAGGTGCATGAATTGATCCCATGGGTCGCCTTTGTCCCCGGCCCCGATTGCCGGGAACCATCTTAAAGTCACCGTAAAAAGCAGCAAAGAGTAAACAGCAATAATAAATGAGGGAACAGCTATCGCAGACACTGATATCACACCAACTATACGGTCGATCCAGCTATTCGGGCGTATTGAAGACCAGCACCCTAGCGGAATACCAACGACAATCGCCCAGCCCAAGCCTAGCAGGGTTAGTTGTAGCGTATGGGGGACCTGTGCACTGATGATCGAAGATACAGGTTTATTGGACCAGACATCGACGCCCAAATCGCCAGTAACGACATTTGCGAGAAATTTTACATACTGGATTATAAATGGTTGATCGAGTCCCATGCGTACCCGAAAGGCTTCTCGCATCTCGGGAGTGGCCCGCGGTCCAAGAGCAACGCCGGCAGGGTCTCCCGGCACAAGATGAATAGCCGAGAGTAATAACAGCATTGCCACGCAGACGATCAATACCGCGAGAAATATTCTCTTGACGATGTATATAAGCATGTTGCTCTAATTAAAATGTTTGCAGCGCATTATGAATGGGCAACGAACCATGCGGAAATCAAGCCGGCATGGGCCTAGTCAACGTGATTTGTCAAATCATCCAGAAGCCAGTTAATATATCACCCGTGGAACTAATAGCTCAGTATTACTTTTAATGTCACCAAATAGGGAGGGATTTTGTATGAAAAATAAATTCACTAGACGTCAGGTGCTTCAAACAGGATCGGCAGTCGCCGCCTCGACATTTGTTGGTAATCTCTTTAGCCCAGCTTTTGCAGCTTCGGCTGGTTCAAAGTCACTCATAATTCGATCAAATCGTACGATTGTGTCGACAGACCCTGGCTACATGATCGGTGGATTTGAAATGGTCCTCCAGTTTGCGTGTCTCGCTCGGTTGTCAAGTTATACCGATGGCGATGGATGGGGCTGGAAACCGAGCATGTTTGTTAACTCCATTGAACAACCAGATGCGAGTACCATAAAGTTTGAGCTGAATAAGGGCATTATTTGGTACGACGGTGAGACCCACGAGGCAATTAGCGAACTGAATGCTGAAGACGTTAAGTATTCACTCGAAAGGATGAAAGTAGCTGAATGGAAAGATAAAGCAGTAGCATTGGATCATGTAGAGATAACTGGATCTCACTCAGGAACGATTCATCTGAACGCTCCGTTCGCACCGATTTGGTATACCTGGTTATGTGATGGTACCGGCGCGATTCTGTGTAAAAAAGCCGTCGAAGCGGCTGGTGGCAAATTTACCGGTATGTTTGACCACTATTGCGGACCCTATAGAGTTAAAGAGTGGGTCCAAAAGCAATTTTATAGCTTGGAGCTGAACCCCAACTGGAACGGCCCGAAGCCCCATATCACCGATGTCAAATTTGTAATTATTGATGATGAAAAAACTGCAGAAATTGCTTACGAGGCGGGCGAGGTTGACATTACTCATATATCGACAGACACGCTTGCTCGTTATCAGAAAGACGGTCCTCCTGATAACACAGTAGTTAAAGCCTATCCGAGTACGGCCTGGATGTGGATGGGAATGAACACTGACCACCCGAAACTTCAAGATATACGTGTCCGTCGTGCAATTCAGCATGCAGTAGATGTCGAAACTATCCTCGATGCTGCATTCGCAGGCATCTCTCCTCGGTCGCGCGGTATTGTTGCACCCGGAATCGTAGGACATCGAACTGAAACGAAGTTTGAGAAGCCTGATCTCGACGCAGCTAGGGCTTTGATGGCTGAGGCGGGCGTAAGCAATTTGTCCCTCGAACTCAAAACGATGAACAACACGGCTCGGATGGCTGCTTCAACCATAATACAAGCCAACCTTGCAGAGATTGGAATCAATGTGGACGTAATTCCTGTTGATGCCGGCCCATTTTGGAACTTGGGATTGGAGTCACAAGGAGATGAATGGAAGGATCTCCAGCTGTATATACATCAGTACCTAGATTCACCCGATCCGAGCCAGAGTAGCCAGTGGTTTATCTCGGACCAAGTCGGTGTCTGGAATTGGGAGCGTTGGAAAGACGCAGAGTTCGATGAGCTGTATCACAAAGGGTTGACGGAGACTAACGAAGAAAAACGTAGCCAGATGTATGTTCGCATGCAGGAAATCATGGAAGATACTGGCGCTTACGTTTGGATTACCCATCAACCACAAGGTTTGATGTATAAGGACAATCTCCATGCATCAATCCAGCCTACTGGCTGGCTATGGTATCTTGATAGATATAGGTGGATGTAGCGGGATTAGTTCTTCTAAAACCAAATAGATTCTATTTATTGAGAGCGGGCCAAGGCCCGCTCTTTTATTTTCTAGCTTACTTGTCTTGCGGAACTTATGAGTCATAAAGAACTGACTTATCTCTCGGCTAGTGAGGCTTTGGGGTTATTTCGGAGTCGGAAACTTTCCCCGGTTGAGTTGCTTGATGCGATTCTTCAACGTTCAGAAGACATATCACCGCTTATAAACCCCTTTGCCGATTGTTATTTTGATGAAGCGAGAGCTGCGGCACGCTCTGCGGAATTGGAGTATGCGAAACCGAAGGGCTCTCCCGGTCCTCTTCTGGGCGTTCCATTAGCCGTGAAGGACGCGGTAGAAATTACCGGAAAGCGCAGTACGAGTGGCTCTCTTTTGAATAAAGAGCATGTCTCCAAAAGCACTGCGCCACATATAGATCGCCTATTAAAGGCAGGGGCAAATCTATTTGCTCGCACTACTTGTCCTGAGTTTTGTTGGTTGTTTACTACCCATTCAAAAATGTGGGGTGTAACAAGGAATCCCTGGCGGCTTGATATCACTCCTGGCGGGTCGTCAGGTGGGTCGGCAGCTGCATTAGCGGCTGGCGTAACTACCATAGCTACAGGAAGCGACTCTACTGGATCGATACGACAGCCTGCCGCCCAATGTGGTGTGGTTGCCTATCAGGCCCCTTATGGTCGAATTCCTATGCCTGGGGAGAACTCGTTTTCAACGTTTGTGCACTATGGCCCAATGTCTCGCAGTGTTGGAGATGCTGCATTGATGGCAAATATCATGTCAGGGCCACACCCTTTAGATCATAACAGTCTAACGGGGACATCTAAAATTCCGCAGAACCTTCCCGGTGTTGATAACTTAAGAATTGCCTACTCAATTGATATGGGATTCCACGAAGTAATCAACGATGTTCGAAGAGAAACATTAATTGCACTGGATGTTTTAGCAGACGCAGGGGCGCTGGTGGAAGAACTACCGGTTGATTGGGCCACAGAACCGATTCGGCTGGCTCATACTAGAGAGGAATTTATGTTTGCACCTGAAATATCGACTGCAGTTCGTGACCATCCTGAGTTGGTGAGTGATTATGCAACCGAATTGGCGCAGACCGCACTGTCGGCGACTGCTGACGAATTTCGTTTGGCACAACGAGTGGCAGGCCAGGTCTGGCAAGATCATTTAGGACCAATGTTCGAACTGTTTGATGTGTTGATTACGCCAACGGTATCAAGTCCGGAGGTTCCTGCTGAAAACTGGCAGAAGAGCAAACTGGTAATTAACGGAAAAACAGTCACTGATACAGATATTGCGATGACCGGTTTATGGAATATGTTTGGTCATTGCCCCGTACTGGCAATACCCTCTGGGATGACTGATAAAGGCTTACCTACTGGTATTCAAATCATTGGTCGACCATACGATGATGTGACTGTCTTTCGTGTTGGTGCAGCTCTCGAGTGCGTGAAGCCATGGTTCGATAAGGCTGATCGTCGACCGAATATCTAATCGAAATTAGTTTGTCGCGTAACGTACATCGTTGTAGCTACTAAATGATCTAGAACATTCAACTAAGATTTAGTCGAGGATTAGTTTGCTAAGTAGAAAAGTCAATTTGAATGTGACTGTTGTTGGTTTGTCTTGGGTAGTGCTTGCAGGTGTCAATTTCGTGGGTTTCGTAGTGTTGATAAAGTATGTTGGTAGTGAGTTACCGCCAGTTCAGGCCGCATTTATTCGGTATTTGTTTGGGTTCGTTGTATTGCTACCGTTGTTTATTCGAAATGGAACCCATATTTTTGATACAAAGCATATTCACCTTCATGGTCTTAGAGGTTTCATTCAAGCGCTGGCCGTAATGCTTTGGTTTTATGCTGTAACAAAGTTACCAATCGCTGAGGTAACCGCACTTGGGTTTGTCTCGCCGATTTTTGTAGTTTTTGGAGCGGTGTTCTTTCTCCGTGAGCGTATGAATAAGGCTCGTATTGCAGCAGTTGTACTAGGTTTAGTTGGCGTTTTTGTGATACTGAGACCGGGGTTTTCGGTGATTAATAGTGGGTCTGTTGCCATGTTATTAGCGGCACCATTATTTGCCGCGTCTAAGGTTCTAACTAAATACCTGGTGAAACATGATTCTGGAGCCACTATCGTGGTCTATCTATCGGTGTTTGCAGCTCTAACCATGGCGATTCCTGCGATTTCAGTTTGGACACAGCCTTCGGGACTGAATTTGCTTTTGCTCGCAGGTACGGCCTTGTTTGCCACAATGGCCCATCTTTGCATGGCAAGAGGATTAGCACTTATTGATGTGACAGTTTCTCAACCAGTCGACTTTCTACAATTGGTATGGTCAACATTGATTGGAATAATGCTTTTTTCAGAAACTCCGGTTGTATGGATTTGGATCGGTGGTGGTATCGTTGTGGTGAGCGCTTCCTATATTGCCCGATTTGAGGTTAAAAGGACGTACTGAACTCAAACGTAGTTTAATACTGGGAATGAGTGAGGGACAACCTATTACCCGAGGCTTTCCAGGTTGGCTACAACCCCGGCTGCCGTTTTTTTATGGCTGGGTGGTGCTCACCGCTGTGTGTTGTGCAGGGTTTGCTCGGCAGGGTCCTGCGGTGGCGACCCTCTCGATCTTTATCGAGCCGATGACTGGCGAGTTTGGCTGGTCTCGGACGG
>Ga0315339_1003728_pt1 | contig 10487 bp, 8 predicted proteins | sample ASW17metaG_FD_204514 | JGI IMG/M metagenome (GOLD analysis project Ga0315339, IMG submission 204514) | Ammonia-oxidizing marine archaeal communities from Pacific Ocean, United States - ASW #17 | ecosystem: Environmental > Aquatic > Marine > Oceanic | place: USA: California | collected 2016-12-05
TAAATTAATCCATATGATAAAATTCGCAATCCGGAAGAGTGGCAGAGCGGTTTAATGCACCGGTCTTGAAAACCGACGTGGGTTCATACCCACCGTGAGTTCGAATCTCACCTCTTCCGCCATATTTAGTTCTTTTCTATATTAATCGGTGAGAATTCACTTTTAATTGATTTAATCAGACCATTCAAAGACTCTTGTTGTAAATTTAAATTGTTCTTATGCAATATATCCAAGCTGGTTTTAAGCTTATCTGTAAAAGTTGAATGTGTAAGAATATTATTAAAATCTTCTATTAGAGGCTTAAAATTCTTATATGTTTGCATTTCAAGTTTTGATGTAAATTCTTTTACCATGTCTCCTTTTGCCTCATGACCGGTAAATGGATCATAAATTTTTGGAATGTATACAATATTCCAAGGAGCAGTAAATGCATATACATTTTTTGTTCGCCCATATATATGTGATATTTGATAGTTTTGTATTAGTTTAGATTGAGTGGTTTTAATTTTAGAGTAGCCCGATAATTCTTTAATCATTTTAGTTGGATGACTATTATTAGTTGGGTCTTTTTTTATATGGTTATTTCCAAGTAGGTGTTTATAAAACTCTATAAATAAAGATGTTCCTTTTGCATCTCTCCCAAATCCACGAATAAATACTTCATCGTCATTGTTTATTTTATCTTTTAATAAATTCCAATTTTCTTTTGCTTTATCAATGGGGATATAAATTACACTCTTGAGACCAAAATCAAGGAATTGATCTTCGGATATTTTAAATTCTGATAAGAACTTATTGTAGGAATCAAGCATTTATTTAATTATAGGGTTTATTTTAGAAAGATTTCATTTTTTACATAAGCAGAATTCAACCAAAAGCTATAATTTGTGTATTCATAAGCCTTGGTATATTTATCTTGAACTGGCAAGGGGTTAGTATCTGTTGTGTCGTTAGTATGTGGTCGAACATGAACATTACTCTTTAATTTCTGGCTAATTCTTGCTCCTGGTAAATTCGTAACTCTGGAAATCTTATTTTTTTTATTTGTTTTATACCCTTTTACTATATTGCCTTTATTTACAATATTTCTAGCATATTCCCATACAACTTTTGTTTTATTAACATCTTCATCTGACATATTCCAAAGTACTGGTTTTTTTAGAATAATTTCATCATCAATCTCTTGAAAAAATACAAATAGAAATTTTGTTGTTTCAAATAAATTTTTCAAATTCGATATCTCCCATTCTTCTTCACATAAATCTACCCATTTAAATGCGGGGAATGATGTTGCTTGTGTTGGAGTAGAGTTTTTGTTTAAAACAACGGCTTTCACTTTAATATTTGCTTTAGAAAACTCATCAATATAAAGACCAATATCTTTTTTAGTAGCTTCTTCTGGAATACCAAAAATATTTTTCGTGATTTCATTTGCAATACTTGCTGAATAGTTTTTGCTATTTGTATTTTTGTTTTTAATATGAAATATTTGTATGAGTTCTTTATCAGTTTTGCTTAGATAGGGGGAAAACTTCTCTGTAATTTTATCTTGAAGTGACAATTTGCTTGCTTCAGCTGGTGATGAAAATAACCTTCCCTTTTGTTTATATTTACCTGTTCTTTGTAACTCTAAATTCCTAAAATATTCATGCATAAATGATCTTGAAAATGCATGCTTTCTTTTTTTTGGCTTTTCTGCTGTACCTATTTGCCCACCTTCACCACTAGTTTTTGCTTGTAAATATTCCGTGTCACCCTGAGAGATAGTGTTCCCACCATTTGTCTTTATGTTGTTTTTTATTGTCTCCCATTCTTTTTTGATTTTAGCTTGGTCGAAAGGGTCAAGCTCTGAAAATTTTAAGGTTGCAATAAAGTTTATTTTTTTATCAACATGATGAATTTCTTTAGAATATATATGAAATATAAAAAGAAGATGTGAATTTTTATTTATGAAAGAGCTTGTATGGAAATCTTCATAAATTATTGTTTTATAATCTATGCTACCTAATGCCATATCTTCTTTAACAATAAAACCATTAAGAATTGGTTTGTAATCTCTTTCATTGCCTGTAGCTTCTTTAAAACCCCCTGTCTTTAACTCTAAACCTACTTCAGAAAAATCAGGTTCTTTAGAATTATTCTTTACAATAAAAAAATAACCTTGTTCAACATAGCTCCCAAGGCTACCTTTATCTATTTTGATATTTTTTGGAGGCTCCTCTTGAACTCCCATTTCTCTTAAATTTTTATCAAATAATAAATTAGCATAATCTAGAATAGATTTTAGGTCTAAAGGATTGTAATTGAGCTCTGATATCGGTTTTAAAAAATCAGTCATTTTTTAACTACTCTTTTCTTTAAAGTTTCCCCCAGCTTTTCTACAATTCCTATTACCAATGCATTGCCCATCAAGAATGCTCTTTTATTGTCAGTAACATCTTTAAACTTTGTGTGATTATCTGGAAACATATTAAGTCTCTCAAGCTCAATAGGAACAAGTCTTCTTAGTCCTTTTTTTATTTTAATAACATGTTTAAATCTAGAAGGAGAGGGGCCACCTTCACCGGTTATGATGGTTCGAGAGGGTTTTTCAAGTGGATCAGGAAAATTCATCGCCCCTTCTTTGAAATCATATTTAAAGCCAGATTTGGTCTCTCGAGGTTCTGCTTTAGAACCTTTTAAATAGCCCCATTGATTTTTTTGTTTTTTATCTAGATAAAATTCATCAGGTATCTTGCCCTTATAAATAATAGATTTTAAGGTGCTTAACTTTCCTTCATAGGTGGGTTTTGTTTTCATCGTTGAAATATTGCCATTTATCATTACGCCAGAATTTAAGAAGATTCCCTTACCTCCTTCAATATTAAATTTCTCTGATATTTGAACGATATCACCATGTAATTTGAATTCGTTTAGCTTATGGTTTTTTGGGTCTGGTGTGACAGGAAATGTTTCAGCAATTAACCCTTCTTTCAAAATCCAGTTTTCTGATTGAGTATTTTTAAGTTTTTTATAGATTGAGGTTGATGAGTGGTAGGCAAAAATAAACACGCGTCTTCTTCGCTGTGGCATCCCATAATCAGCAGCATTAATGACTCTCCATTCAACAGCATAACCCAGCTCATTTAAGCTCTGTAGGATGATAGCGAAGTCTCTGCCTCTTTGCTTGGAAGGCGATATTAACAAACGATCAACATTTTCTAACAATAGATAATTTGGCTTATGTTTAACCTCATTTAATATTCTCTGAATTGACCACCATAAAATACCTTTACGACCAATTAAACCCTTTGAATTTTTTAATGTTGTAGCAACTGAATAATCTTGACAAGGAAATCCCCCAACTAATAAATCAAATTTAGGTAATTTAGTTACATCTATATCGGCAATATCATTATTGCTATGTTCAGAATTAGGCCATCTTGCTTCATATATGGCTGATGCGTGCTGAACTTTGGTTAATGGTTCCCATTGGTTACTCCATACAACCTCAAATGCACTTGATAGGTTTTTTGTATAATTTGAAGAGGGAGATTTTCCTTTATAGCCTTCCAGGCCAAGTCTAAAACCCCCAACGCCTGCAAATAATTCTATAACTTTTAATTTTTTCATGAGAATTTAGTAGTTTAGATGCTTATTATTATATGTGATGAACCACCCATTTGCCCACTTAATTAAGTGAGGGTAAAATTTAATTTATGAAAAATAAGGAGAGATAATATGGAATCATTAGAGTCAACTAATTGGTTATTATTAATTCTGATAATTGCAGCTTATTTGTATTGGAAAGCATGAGCGATAAATAATATATATTATTACCTTTGTTCGAGATTCTATTAAATTGAAAAGTATTCAAAGATACTTTGAGTTATTATAAAGACTGAAGCCATCATAAAAACTAGCCATAAATAACCACATAAATCACAAACAAAGTTTTTAATTTTTTCTGACATTAAAATAGGATGAGGATAGATACCAACTTCTTCCTCCCATTCTTGAATTTGTGTTTCAAGAGCAGGTAAAGCAGGCGTATATGATATGCGAGCGTCTAACCCAACACTAGAGGCTATTGCTTTAAACTCTCTACCATGAGGCTGACAATCATCCCCATGCAATTCATATTGGACTGCATGGCATAATTCGTGAATTAACGTTTCAGTTGCACGAATGCCATTGTCGATTTTAGAATCAATTACAATTTTATGAATGTTTTTATTTGGATAATATCTATAATTATTTTCTTTATTGAGATTAAAATTATTATTTTGGGTTAGTTGATGATAACCATCCCAGTTTTGTTTTACATCACGACATCGTATATCTATATTTTTTTTTATTCCTGATAGATTAAAACCATTCTTATCAAATAAAATAATTACCTTTTTTAACATCGCCTTTAGATAGGCTGATTTAGTCTTCATTTATCATGGTTCTGATTTTTTTTATTTTTTGGCGAAATTGAGCAAAATCCTTAGATTCCTCTATTAACAATATTCCTTCCTTTAGTGCTGATAAATATGTTTCATCAGCTTTTCCATGACTGCCTCCGCAAAAACAAGATCCTCCAGACAAACTTAATTCTGTCCTTATATATACTTCAACTTCTCTTTTTGATTCAGCAATAAGTATAAAAGTTTCAATTAAGCCTAAGTAAATTGGATTTTTTAAATGTTTAATTTGAGTCATACTAGATAGACGAAATATCTAATCAAAAAGTCAGGTTGTACCTATTTGCCCACTTAATTGAGTAGGGGTAAAATTTAATTTATGAAAAATAAGGAGAGATAATATGGAATCATTAGAGTCAACTAATTGGTTATTATTAATTCTGATAATTGCGGCTTATTTGTATTGGAAAGCATGAGCGATGAATAACTATTGAATAAAGGGTAAACTGGTTTTATGAAAAAACTACTCCTACTCTTATTCTTTAATACCTAATCTGGTGATGAGGATATATCTTTGATGTTATTCTTAAAAAATACAAAAAAAATTAACTGGCTTCATGAAAAAATATACTGCTAATTATAGCTTTAGTAATCATAATTTTATATTTATAAATAATGATTTCGAAAGAAAAGTTAATAAATATACTCCAGCTATTTGTATTATAAAAAATATATTACAAAGGGGTAAGCCGACTGCAATGTCTACTTTTCTCCAAGAGACATTAGGAGCAATACATAAGAAAAAAGATTTTATAAACTCAATAGCATTTATTGATAAAAATCCGCCAGTATGGAAAACCGTAATTAAAGGGAATGTTAAAAAAAACGACTTCCCAGCACTAGAATTTTTTAATGATATACCAAAAAATTTTCCAAAATTAAAATTCATTCAACAATTAATTATTCCTGAAATTGCTATAAATGATATTACCCAAATCCCAGTAGAGCAGTTTAATAACCAAACTGTAGACTTTTACTTACCACAAGCATATTTGGTTATTGAGATAGATGGAAGTCAGCACCAAGAAAGTAGAGTTAAGGATAAGGTTAGAGACGAGTATCTAGAAAAATATAAGATTAAAACAATTCGTATTGATACAAAAGACCTCAAAGCAAAAAATAAAATTTATGAAAATAAAATTTATGAAATTAATAAATACCTATTACTTATATTAAATAGTTTAGCTTTGCGAGAAATTAAAAACCCTAAACTCAATACATTTCTCAACTATAAAGAATCATTCAACAAAAAAATTATTAATTACTCAGAGCCAATATATAGATCAACAGCAGTCATGAGGTTTCAATTATTGATTCTTGATTTGATTGATAATGGCCGTCTAAGTTTAGATAAAAGATGGGATATAGAATTATATGAGTATGACGTTTCAGGTTTTTCTAATCTTGCTATAGATGATATCTTTATTTGGCTGGAACATATCCTTAAACTTCAAAAAATTTCCTTCACTAAGCCAGAATACAAAATCAAAAAAGTAAATGCATTAATTAAATTTACAAATATTAACAACATTAAAATTGATTTTAGCTTGTTAAAAAGACCCACTGATGAATCTATATATCATTCATCCATTATTTTTGTAAGAACTGATCCATTAGATGTCTACCCAAAAATTCCAGAGGGCGAGGAAAACAAACCAAATCGTAAAGTAACGCTTAAACAAATAGATCACTTCGAAATTTCTACTACAGAATTATCAGTAATAAAATACAAAATAAAATTAAATTCACAAAGTTCAGACATACAATCACTTAAAAAATTAGCATGGGATATTTTTTTACAACATAACAACAATCTAAAAGAAGAAGATGCTGATTTTAGAGATGGCCAGATTGAAATTATAAGAAACTGTCTTGAGGGAAATGATACATTAGGATTGCTACCAACAGGCTCTGGAAAGTCTATTTGCTATCAATTAGCATGTATTTTAAAACCCGGAATAAGTTTTGTTGTTGCGCCTATCAGAGCATTAATGCTAGATCAAACAGAAGACCTTAAAAGTGCTTTTTTTGATAGAGTTTCATTTATAAATAGCGACCTTACTCCACAGCAAAAGACTGAGACATTAGATAATTTTCAATCAGGAAAATATTTTTTTATTCTTATTTCACCTGAACGATTTCAAAATTTACAATTCAGGGAGTCATTCATATCAGTAGTTAATAAATTTCAAATTTCTTATGCAGTTGTGGATGAAGTTCATTGTTTATCAGAATGGGGTCATGATTTTAGATTATCTTATTTAAGTTTAGCTAAAACAATTAGAGACCTTTCTCATACAAAACACAAAATTATATTTCTTGGCTTAACTGCTACTGCTTCAACAAAAGTAATTAAAGATATTCAAGTTGAATTCGACCTAAGTGATGATAATATTGTTACCCCTTCAAGCTTTACGAGACCGGAATTAAATTTTGATATTGTAAATGATAAAGGAAGTAAGAAAAATGAACTTATAAAAAAACTAAAATATTTAATAGATAAGCATGACATATTAACCTTAAAAGATTCTGAAACAAAAGCTGGAATAATTTTTACCCAAAACGTAGGCGGGGTTAATGGTTGCTACAGTATTTCTCAAGACCTTATAAAAACACTAAACCAAGATGTTAGATATTACTCTGGGACGAAGCCAAAGAAATTAGACATTAAGCTAAAACAATTTAATTTATATAAAAAACAAGCACTTCTTGATTTTAAAAAAAATATTTTCTCTCTTATAGTTGCTACTAAATCTTTTGGCATGGGGATCAATAAACCTAATATTCACTTTACTATACATTATGGTATTCCATGCTCAATGGAGGCACTTTATCAAGAAGGAGGCAGAGCTGGTCGCGATAAAGTTATCTTCAATAAAGCTAACCCTGCTAAATGTATCACTTTGTTAAGTGAGTCTAACATTGAAGATGAAGACAATCTCTGGGGTTCTGAATTATCGGTTGACGACTTTAAAGATAAGGAAACTAGTGGTGATTTAGAAACTAATCTTTATTTAATGAAAATGGGCTTGGAAAATGAAAAAAAAGAGTTCGAGCGAATTAAAAAAATATTTATAATATTTGGAAAGAGCACTAAAACTCGAGTAACTTTAAATGGAAAAGTTATAAATGAATCAAAGACCCATTTAGAAAATGCTTTATATAAGTTAAAACAACTTGGGTATGTTGAAGATTGGACTATTAGCGATTGGGGTATAGGTACCTCTAAAGGTGGTGAATTTGAAGTCACTTTAAATAAAATTACAGATGAAGAAATCAAAAATCAATTATTCAAAACAATTCAGAAATATGATCACAATTTTACAGAGGAAAATATAAATACAGACGAAAGCTTAATTTGTTATAAAGAAATCTTAGGTACCTCTGAATCCTCAACGGATAAGTATATTAAAATTATCATTCGCTGGACATATAGAACTTTTGTTTATGCCAGAAAACAGTCTTTAAAAACGGTTTATGAGAATTGTGTTAAAGTTGCTAATCAAGAAATTTCAAGTCAACAATTCAAAAATTCATTAGAATCCTATTTTAAATTTACAAATACCAGCAATGTCTTTCAACAAATACTAGATGGACAGGTAGACTTAAATGATGTTTTTCAAGTTTTTTATTATAATCATAAATTACTAACCCCTACAACATTAGAATCTAGAAAGCATAGTTTAAGCAGGTTTTTAGAAAGCCAAAATGATAATATAGGATTAAATCTTGTTAGTGGTTTATTAAGACTTTTATTAGATGAGTATGACAATGCTGACGGAAGAAAAAGACTAGAGAATGCTTTACAAAAAATTCATAATCTTTCTTCCAAACAAAGTATTATGGAAAGCATTATCCATATAGGCAAACAATGTGATCTAAAAAATAAAAATTATTTATCAGAATCTATATATAAAACTTCTGAAAATACTTATAATTTATTTTGGTTAAATCACAAGTTAGAAGATACATATTCAAAAATAACATTATTAACAGATATGAACCAAAAATTAAGTAAAATTAATGAGGAACATTATGGCCAACTTAGAAAAATTAGATAAAACTATTACTGAATTAGAAGAAAATAGTAATAAATTAAAAAAATATACGGATGTATATAAAGAGCTTGAAAAACTAAAAGATGATCTTTCAAAAAACTTGGTTAACATTAAAGCTGTTAAAGATGATCTTTCAAAAAATTTAGTTAATGCTAAAGCTGTCAATAAAAGTCTTGAGGGTACATTTTTATTAATGACCAATGATCTTAAAGACTTTCAAAAAAATCTTAATGATAATTTTTCTAAATTATCACAAAATCAAGAAATGCTAATAAAAAAAATTAATTCAATTGAATCTCAAAATAAAATATTTAAAACTGAAATAGAAATGATGAAAGAAAAGAAAAAAATTGTTTGTTCTATGATGAATGAATCATATGGCTTTGGGAGCTATCGAAATAAAATCTGGCTGGCACAGTCTCAAAATTTAAATCCAGCTTACCAAATTGGCTATCACAAATTATTTTTACCCTTAGTAAGTTATGCTAAACATCAAGGTATTATGAATAAATTAGTTAAGCATATTCTTGAACATATTGCTCGACATCGTACAGTGGATATCTGGAAAAAGAGGAAAGGAAGCAGGGATTTGTTAGGAATGTTTTATCGCAATATTATTGAACCTATATGCTTTATTTTTGGAAAATTTTAAAACTGCTTAAAAAAAATACTCCTACTCTTATTCTTGATACCTAACTCATGAAAATCTTGATGAATAGCACTTAATACAGTTATATAATTTGCGTATAGGTGATTTAAACCAACTTGCTACACCTAGACAATTGTCAAAGTAGCTAAAGAGGAGAAAGACATGCACGAACTAGATTATTTCTGGGTTGAGAAGAATCCAGACAAACGCTTCACAAAATACCCCTTCGTTGTTATCGCTAGAGACAGTTTATACCAGCAAGGTACGATTGATCAGACAGGATTAACTTTCAAACAAGCAACACATGAAGCTAGCTGGCGTAATGCTTATGCTACAAGTGAATCTCGCTTATGGCGTTCCAGCCCAAATTATGAATACCTCAAAAGAAAAAAAGAACTAGAGACAGAAGGGGGTGATAAGTGGCGTAAAAAGGTTAGGGCAGATTTAATACATCAAATCTGGTGGGCAGAAACTAATCAAGAAGAAAAAGAAATAGAAGAAAATAAAAATTATGAACTATCTCAAAAAGAAATAGATAGTCGTATAAAAAGTTACACTAAATGGAAAGTAAATTATTTAAAAAAATTTCTAAAAGTGTGATAAATGGAGGTACTACATGAAACCAATTGTTGCTGTATCTTGGATAATGCTATTATTTATATTTGCATACAGATTTATTAGAACATTAAAATCTTAATATGGTTTTGAAAAAACTATTCCTATCTCTTATATCTAATTAATTCTAATCATCAGCTCATTACGTCGAAAAAAAGGTAACGTCCATGGCGGGTTGTACCTAGCTATTTGAACCAGTCCTATAGTTTTTAATTTTCTTTTAACAATAAATTTTTCAAGCAGGCTAACCTGTTCGTCGTAGTTTGATTTTCTAACTAGCCCTGAAAAAACTATAACTGCATACTTTTCTGCTGGCAAGCTAGTAATAGTTATATTCTTATTATTAGGTTTTGGTAAGGTGTCCAATGAGTATTCTTTTGGCATTACGAAAGAGACAATCCATTCTTTGTTGGCACCCTCGGTTATAACTGGTGCTGTCATATTAATTATTTCTGACACAGGCTCCATAACCACCGGGGCTGTCATATCAATTTTTGAGCTACCATCAACGCTAATATTATTGCCAAATATAAAGTCTGCAAGCAGTTTAAATCCTTTAGAGGATGCTTCATCAAAGTCACCTTTCACAGTAACTTTCGCTAAAATTTTTGGGGCATATTCCCTTATTTCTAAATTGTTTTCTTTAAAGGTTGAGTTAAATTCTGGTTCATCAACTGCCATAAGGTAATTTGAAAGTAATAATAAAGTGAGTATTGA
>Ga0315339_1003729_pt1 | contig 10486 bp, 6 predicted proteins | sample ASW17metaG_FD_204514 | JGI IMG/M metagenome (GOLD analysis project Ga0315339, IMG submission 204514) | Ammonia-oxidizing marine archaeal communities from Pacific Ocean, United States - ASW #17 | ecosystem: Environmental > Aquatic > Marine > Oceanic | place: USA: California | collected 2016-12-05
CCTTGCCGCCCGCCGCGGTGATCCGGGTGACCACGGCATCCGCCTTTTCGGCGTCGCTGCGGTAATTGACGCAGACCGCATATCCCTTCGCCGCGCCGGCGATTGCCGTTGCTTCCCCGATGCCACGGCTTGCGCCGGTGACCACTAGGACTCCTGTCATGCCAAGGCTCCTGTCACGTCTCACTCCAGTATTCGGTCCAAATTTGGCGGCCGAGTGGACCATCGGCGCTGGGGTGGGTCAAGGTGAGTACCGCAGACTGCGAGAAATGCGAACTGTATCCGGGCCTGATGAGGCTATGATGGTGGCTATAGGTGTGATCGGGTGCGCGGCGGCCGGACGGGGATTACTGCGGCCAAACGGAGGTATGCCGTGTCGAGAGAGGAACTGGAGCAACGGCTTGCCCAACTGAGTGAGGGATTTCGCGATGAGCTTCCTCAGCGCCTCGATGACATTTCCACCGCGTGGCGCACTCTTCAGGAATCCGGCTGGAATGACGACGATGCCGAGACCCTCGAACGCCTGGCGCATTCGTTGGCCGGCGCGGGAGCGACCTTCGGTTTGGCGTCGATCAGTGAAGCCGCGAAATCCCTCGAGCACGCCGTGAAAGCCCTGCGGGCGGGAGAGGCGCCTTCCGATGATGAGCTGGCACCTGAGTTCCGCAGTCCAGCAAGCGTGATGTGTATCTTTCATCTCTTGACTCACTGTTCTCTCTGAAATAAGAACAAAACAAGAACAATCAATATTCTTGGCCTGCCCAGCTGACAGGGCCAGTCAACAGGAGGAGAACGTTTTATGACGGGACACCGATGTCCCGCGGTGATCGAACAGCTCCGTGCCCGTATCGCCACCATCGAAAGGATGGGGGCGGGCGAGGAAGGTGAGGTGAGGCCTGTGCTCGCGTTCGGGCAGCCGGCGATCGACATGGCGCTACCCTGGTCGGGGCTGCCGCTCGGTTGTTTGCACGAGATCGTGGGGCAGGGAACCAGCGGGTTTGCCGCTGCTTCCGGCTTCATGTGCGCCCTTTTGGACCGGCTCGGCGGTGGTGAGTGCGATATCGGCGACATGGTGGTGACCGGTGTCACGGTGTTGTGGTGTCTTCAAGCTCATGAAGTGCGTGAGCACGGTGTCCCTTATGCGCCGGGTTTTGCCGCGCTGGGTCTCGATCCGGCCCATACCATCGTGACACGCGGGCGAAATGACACCGACATTCTGTGGGCGATGGAAGAGGGCCTCCGCACACCAGAGGTTGGGGTCGTCATCGGAGAGACCAGCGCCGTCGACTTCACCTACAGCCGTCGTCTGCAACTCGCCGCGGAGGCGAGCGGTGTGACGGCTTTCATCTTGCTGCGCGGCGTGGACATGCTGCCAAGCGCGGCGGTAACTCGCTGGCGGGTCGTGCCCGTACCGGGCATCAGCGCCGGAGGTGCCCGCTGGCAGCTTGAACTACAGCGTTGTCGGGGTGGTGCACCGAACGAATGGTTAGTGGAGTGGAATGATGAGACGGGTGATTTCGCTGTGGCTCCCGAATTTCGCCACGGAATGTCTCAGCCGCAGAGAGCCTACGCTTGACGGGCAGCCGTTTGTAACGGTTGCCGCGGTCCAGGGCGGCTTGCGTGTGGCGGCACCAAGCGCCGCGGCTGCGGCTGAGGGCATCGTGCCCGGCCTGCCGCTGACCGATGCCCGGGCCCAATACCCGGGTCTCAAGGCATTTCCTGCCGATCCGGTAGAGGACGCCAAGACGTTAGTCCGCATCGCCGAATGGTGTGGGGCCTATACGCCGTGGACGGCCCCCGAGGCCGGCGGAGAGGCCTTGGAGGGAGGCGGGGCCGGAGCTGGGGTATGGCTGGACGCCACGGGCTGCGCGCATCTCTTCGGGGGCGAGGCCAAGCTGACCCGGATGCTGATCGCCCGAATGCGGCGGTTGGGGTTCACGGCCCGCGCCGGATTGGCCGAGACGCCGGGAGCGGCCTGGGCGGTGGCCCGTTTTGGTCAAACTGACAGGGGCAAGGCAACAGATCGAAAGGACGAGGTTGGCCGAATCGTGCCGCCGGGTGGCGTGCGCGCGGCCCTGACACCGCTACCCATCATGGCCTTGCGCCTGCCGGCTGATGTGATCGATGGCTTGTACGGCCTCGGATTGCGCCACGTCGGTGATCTGTTGAACGTACCACGTGGACCTCTCACCGCACGCTTCGGCGAGGTCATCACCCGGCGTCTCGATCAGGCTCTGGGCCGTACGTTTGAGCCGATCTCGCCGCGTCTTGAGACCTTGCCGATGCGGGTTCGCATCATGCCGGCTGAGCCGTTGGGGCAGTCGACGGACATTGTCATCGGGCTCAAGCGGTTGCTGCGGCAGCTTGAAGCCCGGCTCCGGCGCAAGCACCTTGGTGTCCGCAAGCTCGTGCTCAGCCTCTATCACGTCGATGATGAAGTGAGTCGGGTATCGATCGGCGCCAGCCGTCCGGTGCGCGATCCCGATCATCTGTTGCGCCTGTTCGCCGAACGTCTCGAAGACCTCGATCCCGGTTTCGGGGTCGAAGTGATGGCCCTGGCCGCGTCCGTCACCGAGCCGTTGTCACCGGAGCAGATACCCCTTGCGTCTCGCCGGGCGAGCGCGGCGCCTGCGGAACTCGGTGCTCTCGTCGATCGCCTGCAGAACCGGTTGGGGGTGGAAAACGTCATGCGGTTCGATCTGCGCGAGAGCCATATTCCCGAGCGGGCCACCGCACCGGTTCCCGTCTTCCACACCGGGCCGTCCGCGTCACCGGCACCGTCCACTTGCCGGCGGCCTGTACGTCTTCTGCCTCAACCGGAAACCATCGAGGCCACGGCCATGATTCCCGACGGCCCGCTGGTAATGTTCCGGTGGCGCCGGGTGCTGCACCGGATCACCTGGGCGGAAGGGCCGGAGCGTATCGCCCCGGAATGGTGGCTGAAGGCGGCCCCCTGGCATGCGCCGTGGGATCTTGAGACCCGCGATTACTATCGCCTCGAAGACGTCGAAGGTGGTCGTTTCTGGGTTTTTCGCGAAGGGCTCTACCGCATGATCGGTGAAATGCCTCAAGACCCGCCGCGCTGGTATCTGCACGGCCTGTTCGCTTGAAAATGACTGGCATAAACAGGATCATGGCCAGGGACGGGATCTTGTGACCGCTTACGCCGAGCTTCAGGTCACGACCAATTTTTCGTTCCTGCGGGGGGCGTCGCGTGCCAAGGAACTGATCACGGCGGCGGCCGAGCTCGGCCATACGGCCATTGCGGTGACCGACCGCAACACCCTCGCCGGCGTGGTACGCGCGCATGTCGCCGCCAAGGAAGTTGGCCTCCGTCTCGTCGTCGGCACCCGTCTCGACCTTCAGGACGACCTGAGCCTGCTCGTTCTGCCACAGGACCGGGCGGCGTATGGGCGGCTCTCCCAGCTCCTCACGCTCGGCAAGCGGCGGGCGCCGAAGGGCGGTTGCCATCTCACCCTTGACGACATGCTCGGCGCGGAGAACGGCGCGGGTGAAGGACAAGTCTGGATTGTCCTTCCGCCCGAAGGGAAGTCACCCGGCGCAACCTTCGCGGAACGTCTGAGCGGCATCCGTGAACGCGCCGCCGGCCCGGTCTATCTCGGCGCCTCTCACCTCTACCACGGCGACGATGGCCGGCGGCTCAAGCACCTCGCCGATCTTGCCATGACCTGCCGCACACCGCTCGTCGCCACCAATGACGTTCATGCGCATGCCACGTATCGCCGGCCTTTGCAGGAGGTCCTCACCTGCATCCGCGAGCACGCCACCATCGATGAAGCTGGTTACCGGCTCTTCGCCAATGCCGAGCGTCATCTGAAGCCACCGGAGGAGATGGCGCGTCTTTTCACCGACTATCCGGAAGCCGTGGCCCGTACGGCACAGATCGCCGAGTCCTGCACGTTCAACCTCGACGAGTTGCGCTACGAATACCCCGACGAGATCGGTCCGGATGGCTGCCCGCCCCAGGAGGTGCTCGTCCGGCTTACCTGGGAAGGGGCCCGCGGACGCTATCCCGGCGGCATCCCCGACAAGGTGCGCGGATTGCTTGAGCGCGAACTCGGGTTGATAGAAGAACTGAACTACGCCCCTTACTTCCTTACGGTCCACGATATCGTCCGGTTCGCCCGGGGTCGGGGCATCCTGTGCCAAGGACGGGGATCGGCAGCTAATTCGGTGGTCTGCTATTGCCTGGGTATCACAGCCGTGGATCCCGATCGCATCGGCCTCCTGTTCGAGCGTTTCATCTCCGCCGAACGTGGCGAGCCGCCCGACATCGACGTCGATTTCGAACACGAACGCCGCGAGGAGGTCATCCAGTACATCTACGGCCGTTACGGCCGTGACCGGGCCGGTATCGCTGCGACGGTGATCACCTATCGCACTCGAAGTGCCGTGCGCGAGGTGACCAAGGCATTGGGATTGTCGCCCGACATCGCCGGGGCGGTGAACGGCCTGGTGTGGGGATCGGGCGGGGGCAAGCCCATCGATGACGATCGGATTCGCGAGGCTGGTCTCGATCCGGCCGACCGGCGGCTTCGGCTCGCGCTCACCCTTGCGGAAGAGCTGAAGGGATTTCCCCGGCACCTGTCGCAGCACGTCGGTGGATTCGTCATCACGCGCGGCCCGCTCTCTGAAGTCGTGCCCATCGGCAATGCCGCCATGGAGGAACGCACCCATATCGAATGGGATAAGGACGATCTCGATGCCCTCGGGATCCTGAAAGTGGATGTGTTGGGTCTCGGCATGCTCACCTGCATCCGCAAGGCCTTTCAGCTCATCGAGCAGCATCACGGGAAGGTGCTGACGCTGGCAACCATCCCGCCGGAAGACCCCGCTGTCTATGACATGCTGTGCCAGGCCGATTCGATCGGCGTTTTTCAGGTCGAGAGCCGGGCGCAGATATCGATGCTGCCGCGGCTCAAGCCCAAGAATTTTTACGACCTTGTCGTTGAGGTCGCGATCGTTCGCCCGGGACCAATCCAGGGCGACATGGTGCATCCCTACCTGCGTCGCCGGAACAAGGAAGAGCCAATCGAATACCCGTCGGCTGAGCTCGAGGAAGTGCTTGGCAAGACGTTCGGTGTCCCACTGTTCCAAGAGCAGGCCATGCGGATCGCCATCGTCGGCGCCGGGTTTTCTCCGGCTGAAGCGGATGGTCTGCGCCGTGCCATGGCGACCTTCCGCCGTACCGGGCAGGTCGGCAACTTTCGGGAAAAATTCATCGACGGCATGATCACGCGCGGCTACGAGCAGGACTTCGCCAAGCGTTGTTTCCGGCAGATCGAGGGGTTCGGTGACTACGGCTTTCCCGAATCCCACGCCGCGAGTTTCGCGTTGCTGGTCTACGTTTCAGCGTGGATCAAGTGTCATTATCCCGCAGTATTCGCTGGTGCGCTCCTGAACAGTCAACCCATGGGCTTTTATGCGCCGGCACAGATCGTTCGCGATGCTCGTGATCATGGGGTTGAGGTCCGGCCTGTCGACGTCACGTTCAGCGATTGGGATTGTACGCTGGAAGCCGGAGAAACCGGTGAGGTCGCGCTCCGTCTGGGATTCCGTCAGATCAAGGGACTCAAAGAGGGGCATGCCACCGTCCTCGCCGCAGCCCGGACCAAGGGCCATCAAGACGATGGCTATCAAGAAGGGGGCTATCACGACATCCGCGATATTTGGCGGCAAGCCCGCCTCGGGAAACCCGTCCTCGAACGACTGGCCCGGGCTGATGCCTATCGTTCGTTGGGACTCAATCGTCGTGAGGCCCTCTGGGAGGTTCGGGCCCTTGGTCCCGAACCGCTTCCGCTCTTTGTCATGAACCGTATGGCCGGGCGGCCTCCCGAGCCGGCGGTCCCTCTTCCTTCGGCGTCGCTCGGAGAAGAAGTGCTTGACGATTATGCGGCTCTGAAGCTCACCCTGCGATCTCATCCATTGGCACTGTTGCGGCCCGAACTTGCCGCGCAAGGTGCTGTTCCTGCTTCCACCCTGCCGGATCGTCCTCCGGATACGAATGTCACCGTGGCCGGTCTGGTGATTTGCCGGCAACGGCCGGGAACGGCAAGCGGTGTGATTTTCGGCACGCTCGAGGATGAAGAAGGCATTGCCAATCTCGTTATCTGGCCCAAGGTCTTCGAACGCTATCGCAAGGTGGTGATGCACGCACGGCTGCTGCTTGCCACCGGACGCCTGCAACGTGAAGGCCTCGTGATTCATATCATCGTCACACGACTCGTCGATTTGTCGCACCGCCTCGACGCCTTGGCCGAGGGACATGGTCAACCCCTCGACGTCCCGGCGGCGAATGCCACACGTCACCGGGTCTCAGTACGCACCTCTTTTCCGTCGCGCGATTTCCATTAGGCCGGCACCCGATGAACGACAGTTCTGCGCCCGATGACTGGTCGCGACCTGCGACGCTTGCTATAACCCGGTCTTCCACCGCCACGGCAAAGATTGGTTAAATACGTTGTCGAGCGCAGCTGAAAATCTTACCGAGGCCGCCCGCCAATATCAGGCAGGCAATCATGAAGGCGCAAAGGATCTCTGCGAAAAAATCGCTGCCGCAGAGCCTGATAACGCCGAAATCCTGAATTTTCTTGGCCTGATCAATCATCAAGCAGGGGCACACGCGGTGGCTGCCGATTGGATCGATCGGGCGCTTGTCGTCGAACCGGAGAATGCCGCTTTCCACTACAACCTTGGCGAAACGCTGCGCGCGCAAGACAAGATTGAAGAAGCGATTGCCTCGTACTACCGGGCGCTCGGCTTCGACCCGACATTCGCGAATGCTTATACGAACATCGGCATACTGTGCCTGAACCAGAATCGCCTGCCCGAGGCGGTCGACGTCTTGCGGCGTGCGGCGGCGTACATGCCGACCGATGGTGCCGCATATGCCCGGCTGGGTGCCGCGCAGGCCGCGCGGGGTGAAGTTGACGACGCACTCACGACCTTCGCAAGGGCGATTCGGTTCGATCCCGGCAATGCTGCGTACATTCAGCATTTCGTTGAGGCATTGAATGCCTACCCCTTTCCGTCCATGCCGCCCGGACTGCTCATGGAGCTGCGAATCTGCTTTGACCTCGACAACATCGCACATCAGACTCTGGTCCCCGCCGCGACAGCCGTACTGAAAAAAGACGAGCGGTTCGCCGGGCTGCTGGCGATGGCGGAAAGCGATGAAATCGAAGCAATCATGGCAGCGGCCGCCGCCGGCGGCGTATTTGACGACTTGCTCTCCGAACCCTTGCTGCTGGGGATGCTCGCCAACACCATCATCATCGACGACGACCTGAACAAGGTGCTGACGACGCTTCGCCGTGTGATCGTGCTGCAGGGTGAACGGAGAACGGCACCGGGTGATTTTCTCGTTGGCAGGAGACGACAGTTTGTCGTGGCACTCGCGCTGCAATGCTTCGCAACCGACTACGCTTGGTATGAAACCCGCAGAGAGGCGCTTGCGGCGGGATACATGATCGCAGAGATCCGTCGAGGCCTGGAGGCAATCGGTAGCGGCAGCGAAGAGAGTGCCTGGGACTTGGAAATGTGGAATCGGCTGGCAGTGGTTGCGACCTACCGCCCGATATATCGCATTGAGGGAATCGAAAAGCTCCTGACCTTGGGATTGCCTGCCGAGTCACCGTATCGGCGGATGCTGATTCAGCAGCAGTTGATCGAACCGGTGAAGGAGCAGGAAATCGCGACTCGGATTTCTGGCGCTGCTGGACCTTCAACGGATTCGGAGCTCGACGGCATCGAACGATCGCCTTACCCCCGGTGGCATCGCTTGCCGTCTGTCGAGCCTCGGAACTTGGCGGATGGATTGGAGGAATTGATTCCAGGATTTACCGCGCCGGAATATACGCGCGGCCCTGTGCGCCTCCTGTGTGCGGGCTGCGCCACCGGACAAAAAGCGCTCGGGTTTGCGGCGGGTTACGAGAACGTCGACATCATGGTGACGGATCCAAGTCTGGTTAATCTTGCCTACGCTGCCCGCATGGCTCAGAGAATGAACATTGCCAACATCGAGTTTCGTCAATCGGCGCGCGATGAACTCGACCAACTCGATGGGCAGTATCACCTGGTCGATACCGGCGAGACTCTAATCTGGACGGAAGACGCGCTAACGCCCTGGCAGGCACTCGTGGACCGTCTCATGCCTTCGGGTCTCATGCATTTCCAGGTGCGTGCGGATACCCACAGGGAAGGTCTCGTCATGGCGCGTGAATTTGTTAAACAGGAAGGTCTCACTGGAGATTCTGAAGGCGTGCGCAAGGCGCGGCGCGCTATTATTGAGCTTCCGGAAGGTGAATCGGCACGCCGTGTCGTCACGGCGGACGGCTTTTACAATTTGTATCAGTGCCGCGATATTCTGTTTCCCGACTATGACGAGGCACGGTTCAATATCGGGCGTGTGCGCGAGTTGATGGCGGAAATGAACTTGGAATTTCTGGCTTATGAAGTTCAGAAGCCGTCAACGATGGCTGGATTTTTGGAGGAATTCGGCGATGCCGCAGATCCGTTCGATCTTGATCAATGGGCGGTGCTGGAAGCACGGCAACCGTTGGCACTGACCACGACACATCGCATCTGGTGCCAGAAATCCGCCTAGCGACTTAACTCTCGCATGCCGCGGTCAAGGCCTTCGACGGTCAACGGGAACATCCGATCACCCATCAGTTGCTTCGTCATTTGTATGGATTGTGAATGCGTCCAGTGTCGTTCGGTCACCGGATTGAGCCAGATTGCGCTGGGATAGGTTGTCAGCAGGCGATCGAGCCAAATCTGTCCAGGCTCTTCGTTCCAGTGTTCGACGCTGCCACCGGGATAGGCGATTTCGTAAGGACTCATGGTCGCATCGCCGACGACGATCAATTTGTAGTCTGACGCGTATGTGTGCAGGACTTCCCGGGTCGGTACCCGTTCCTGGTGGCGCCGCTTGTTGTCCCGCCACATGAACTCGTAAACGAAATTGTGAAAATAGAAGTACTCGAGGTGTTTGAACTCGGTTCGGGTTGCCGAGAATAATTCCTCGCAGGTCCGGGTGTGGTCATCCATGGACCCGCCAATATCGAGAATTAGGAGCACCTTGACCGAATTGTGCCGTTCCGGGATGAGCTTGAGATCGAGGTAGCCCCCGTTATTCGCTGTGGAGCGGACAGTATCGGGAAGGTCGAGTTCCAGCGCCGCGCCTTCGCGGGCGAACCGCCGTAGCCTCCGTAACGCGACCTTGATGTTGCGCGTGCCGAGCTCCACCGAATCATCGAGGTTTCGGTACTCTCGCCGGTCCCAGACTTTAACGGCACGGCGGTGGCGGGAACCGTCCTGGCCGATCCGCACGCCTTCCGGATTGTAGCCAAAGGCGCCAAAGGGTGAGCGGCCAGCCGTACCAATCCACTTATTGCCGCCCTGATGACGTTTTTGCTGCTCTTCCAGGCGCTTTTTCAACTCTTCCATGAGTTTGTCGAAGCCACCCATCGCCTCGATCTCAGCCTTCTCTTCTTCCGTCAGTGTGAGTTCGGCGAGTCGGCGGAGCCATTCCTCTGGGATCTCGGCAGCATCTTCGTCTTCGAGTGCTTCGAGACCCTTGAAGACGTGTCCAAACACGACATCGTATTTGTCGAAGTTCCGCTCGTCCTTCACCAGCGCCGCGCGGGACAGATAGTAGAATTCTTCCACGCTCATGTTTGCGACACGTGCTTGCATGGCCTCGAGCAGAAGGAGGTATTCCTTCAGGCTTACCGGCACCCTAGCTTTGCGAAGCTCGTAGAAGAGTTCAGTGAACATCTATCGTCATATGCGTCAGCGTAAGTTGCGGGAGAACCCGGTTAGGCTCCTCCTTCCCTCCGCGCCATAAACGCCAACCGCTCAAACAAGTGCACATCCTGCTCGTTTTTGAGCAAAGCACCATGAAGCGGTGGGATCAGCGTTTTCATATCCCAATTGCGTAAGACCTCAGGCGTCACATCATCCGCGACGAGCAACTTGATCCAGTCGAGCAACTCTGACGTCGACGGCTTCTTCTTCATGCCGGGGACGTCGCGGATTTCGAAGAAAATATTCAAGGCTTCGGAGAGGAGGGTAGGCTTGAGTTTCGGAAAGTGCACGTCGACTATATGCTGCATCGTCTCGCGTTCTGGGAAACGGATGTAGTGAAAAAAGCAGCGCCTAAGAAACGCGTCGGGGAGTTCCTTTTCATTGTTCGATGTGATGAACACGATCGGTCGGTGGGCGGCTTTGACGGTCTTCTTGGTTTCGTAAACGAAGAACTCCATCCGATCGAGTTCGAGCAGCAGATCGTTGGGGAACTCAATGTCTGCCTTATCGACCTCGTCGATCAACAATACGGGTCGTTCCCCCATTTCAAAGGATTCCCACAGCTTGCCGCGGACGATGTAGTTGGCAATGTCGTGCACCCGCTCATCGCCCAGCTGTGAATCGCGGAGCCGTGAGACGGCATCGTATTCGTAAAGCCCTT
>Ga0315339_1003730_pt1 | contig 10486 bp, 10 predicted proteins | sample ASW17metaG_FD_204514 | JGI IMG/M metagenome (GOLD analysis project Ga0315339, IMG submission 204514) | Ammonia-oxidizing marine archaeal communities from Pacific Ocean, United States - ASW #17 | ecosystem: Environmental > Aquatic > Marine > Oceanic | place: USA: California | collected 2016-12-05
CCATATCTCTGATTGTAGGGAAAAAACCTGGCATACCCAAAGATTTTAGTGAATATTTAGATAAACAAATTGCAGATGGTGAATTAAAATCGTCTATAAGAAAAACTTGTGATGTAAAAAATACTTACACTCCTATGAAACTAAAGAAGCTTCTTCAAAAATTAAAAAATTAACTAATAATGAAAAAACTATCTACTTACCTGTTTTTAATTCTCTTCAGTTTCTCAGCACCCTCTTTTGCTGACGATATCCGAGACTTTCAGATCGAAGGAATTAGTATAGGAGATAGTTTATTAGATTATTTTAATGAAAAAGAAATTAAGAAAAATAAAAAAGACTACTATACCAATGATAAATTTACAGCAGTAGATTTTAGAGGTAAATCTTATTTTAAAAATTATGATGGTGCTCAAATTCACTACGAAACAAAAAGTAAAAAATATATTATTTATGCATTAGACTTTATGTTAGAATTTGAAAACAACATTAACGAATGTTATAAAAAACAAGATAAAATAGTAAAAGAATTATCTGATATGTTTATATCTGTAAAAAAAGAAAAAAGAAAAAATGTAAAACATTCAGGAGATAAATCTGGCAAAAGTACGGTAACTTCAGTTTATCTAAATTTTGATTCTGGAGATTTCGCAAGTGTAGAATGTTACGATTGGTCTAAAAAAATGGGATATCCAGATCACTTAAGAGTAGGCATCACTCTAAAAGAACTTAATGATTGGTTGGATACTCCAAATATCTATAAATAAAATCTCAGAAGTTTTATGAGTCTGCTCCCAGCGTAGGTGTATGCTAAAGTGTATGCTCTTAAAATTAAAATAAGTTAATAGAATCAACGTGGATTAGTAATTAAGGGGCGTTCTGTTGCCAGGTGCCCCGGACCCCGCGTAACTTAATTAATAAATTAATTAAGCTGCAAGTGCGTAACTTTCGTTAGCATTTATAAATTAGCCCATTGCGGCGGAACAATACCGAACGAAAGAATAACTTTTAGACACTCGTCGAATCTATTTCACCCCCGCAAGCTAAAAATGGTGGAGGTGGTGGGTACTGCCCCCACGTCCGCAATGGTTATTTCGAAATTCGTTTATCGTCGTAGTTGGAAAACCAACATAATTAATATATTAATTTAATAGCTCAATAACAAGAAATAAAATTATTTTACTTAAGTTATATGAAAAAAAATAAGAGAAATTTTATTAAATTCATGGTTACGATTATTTTTATCCCATTGTTTACGGAATTATCTTTTATAAAAAAAAAGTATATTAAAAAAATTATTAAAAAAAAAAGATTTTCTAAAGTTTGGTTGTTGGATATTAATGATAATTAATAATTTATCCAATATAGAAAAAAAGAAATTTTATGTAATCATTATTGGAAGTGGCCCAGCAGGAATATCCACCGCTCTCCGATTAGAAGAAAAAAAAATCGAAACATTGTTAATAGAAGCTGGAGACATCAATTATCGTCCTGAATCAGCAGAATTTCTAAAAGTAAATTCAATAGGAGATCATTACGGTGATTTATCAGGAAATAGACTAAGACAATTTGGTGGCACATCGGGTTTGTGGGGAGGAAACTGCAACCCAATGAATTATAATAATTTTTTTGATTGGCCAATTAAAAAAAGTGATTTAGACAAATATAATGATGAAGCAAGCAACATTTTAAATTTAAAAGAAAAATTTTTTTTAGAAAGTTTAAATGAAGAATTAAATATATATAATTTAGCCTGGTCAAATGTAAAATTTGGAAAAGACTATCTAGAACATATTCGAAAATCAAAGTTTATTCATTTATCATTAAATTCAACTTTTTTAAGTTTTAATGGCAAAGAAAAAAATATCAGCTCAATAAATTGTAGAAAAGGCAATAAAGATTTTAAATTAATGTCTAAGTTTTTTATTTTATCATGTGGAGGTATAGAAAATTCAAGATTGCTATTATGGTCAAGATATAAAGATAACAAATTATTCAGTTCAAAACTTCCAATAGGTAATTACTATATGCACCATCCCTACCACTTTGTGGGTAACGGTATTATAAATTATAAAAAATTAAATAATTATTATAGTGAAAAAAATATTGTAAATTATCCCATTGTAACTTGTAATAGCAATCTCTATGTTGAAGCAAGCGAACAGCTTCTCAATGAAAAAAATATAATAAATTCTGGAATTTACATAAACTTTAAAAATATAAATAAAAATAATGATTTTATAAAACAATTGAGTTGCGTAGCTCCAAAATTTATTAAAAAGTTATATGACGATATAAATGCAAAAGATATTTATGAAATTGATGTGTGGACAATGCAAGAACAAGAACCAATTAAAGAAAATTGTATAAAACTAAGCGATGAATTAGATCCTTACAACATTCCATTAACTAAACTTATTTGGAAAAAACTTCCATCAGAAATCAAAAGTGCAAGAATTATTATGGAAGAAATAGGTAATTTTTTTATTAAAAAAGAAATTGGAAGATTGGCATTGGAAAATCATTTATATGATCAAAATGTTAATTATGAAACTGTATCTGGCAATCATCAAATGGGAGGAACTAGAATAGGAATAAACGAAGAAGATTCTGTTGTTGACGAAAATCTAAAGATTCATGGTCTAAACAATTTATTTGTTACTGGCAGTTCGGTTTTTAGAACCTCAGGACACTCTCATCCCACTTTTACCATAGTTCAGTTATCTTTAAGACTTGCAGATCATATTATTCAATATAAAACTAAAAAAAATTTTTAATATTTATGATTTCAAAAAAAGATGAAAAATTTTTAGTAAAATTGATTAATAAGGTAGAAAGTTTTAAATCATCAAAAATAAATCAATTTCCATTATTAGAAAAAGGATTTACCAGTCAAGATATTATGAGAGGTATTGAGGTGTTATTAAGTCGAAATATCACTATGTCAAATCTTACAAAGAAATTTGAGAACGAATTTGCAAAATTTATAGGATCTAAGTACGCTTTAATGGTTAATTCAGGCTCATCTGCAAACCTTCTCGCTTCTTTTGCTCTTGTAAACCCAAAGAAAAAAGACAGATTAAAAGCTGGTGACAATTTCATTATACCGGCAACATGCTGGTCTACATCTCTTTGGCCATTAGTGCAATGCGGCCTTAAACCTGAATTTATAGATGTTAATATTGAATCTTTTTGTTTGGATGAAAGTTTATTAAAAAGAAATAACAGAAGAACAAAAGCAATAATGAATGTTCACATTCTTGGAAATTGTTCGAATATAGAAAAAGTATACAAATTTGCCAAAAAAAATAAAATGTTTTTAATTGAAGATACCTGCGAAGCGCTAGGATCAAAGTTTAAATCAAAATATCTAGGTACTTTTGGAGATTTTGGAACTTATTCTTTTTATTATTCTCATCAAATTACTTCAGGAGAGGGAGGCATGATAGTATGTAAAACAAAAGAAGATTATGAATTAATTTATAGTATGAGAGCTCACGGGTGGGATAGAGGATTAAATAAATTAAATAAAAAAAATAGCTTTAATTTTATAAATTCAGGATTTAACCTAAGACCATTAGATTTAACAGCTGCTATTGGTTTAAGTCAACTCAAGCGGTTAAAAGATATGATGAAAACAAGAGTAAAAAATCGAAACTTAATAATAAATAAAATAAAATCATCAGATAAATGGAATGATCAATTTACTTTTTTCAATTCCACAGAAAATTTAAAACCAAGCTGGTTTGGTTTACCGATTTTAATTAATAACAAATACATTAAAAATAAAGAAAATTTTTTAAAATATTTAAATGCCTCAGGGATAGAAACCAGACCTATATTGAGTGGAAATTTTTTAAATCAACCATCAGCAAAACTTTATAAATTTCATATTAATAGAAAAAAGTTTAAAGTTTCTCAAAATATAGAAGATAGAGGTTTTTTTATTGGCTTGCCTACAAAAAATATTTCAATCCAAACATTGCATTTTTTAAGTGAAAAATTATTAAACATTAAAGATTATTAATGATTAAATGTGGATTAACAGGTTTTAATGGAAACTTGGGTAAAACATTTACAACTTTAAATAATAAATTTAAATATATAAATTTCAAAGGTGATATCAGTAAAAAGAATGACATAAATAAGTGGATTAAAGAAAATAATTTTGATTTATTGATTCATTTTGCTGCTTTGGTGCCTACCTCAATAGTAAATAAACAATACAGAAAAGCATTAAAAACAAATTATATAGGAACAAAATATTTGGTTGATGCAATAATAAGACACAATAAAAGCATTGATTGGTTTTTTTTTGCATCAACATCGCATGTGTATCCTCAAAAATTTTATAAAATTAATGAAAAACATAAAACTAAGCCATCATCAAAATATGGAAAAACTAAACTTTTAGCAGAAAAATATATAGAAAAAAAATTAAATAAAACAAATATTAAATTTTGTATAGGTAGAATTTTTAGTATTATTGATAATAAAGGTGAGCAATTTTTATTAAATGGTCTTTTAAACAAAATTAAAAAAAAAGAAAAAATAATAATTTTAAAAAATTTAAATCATTATAGAGATTTTTTAACTACAGAACAAATTTCTAGAATAATTTTAATGTTATGGAAAAGAAAAATTACAGGCATGATTAATATAGGAAGCGGCATAAAAATAAATTTGCAATCAATAGCTAAAATTTTTGCAATAAAAGCAAAGAAAAGATTAATATTTAAATTTAATAAACCAACTTATTTGGTGGCAAATATTTCTAAATTAAAAAAAATAGGATTTAAGCCAAAAAAATTAAATTTTGTAAGATTTTTTTATTAAATATAGTTTAAATAGACCAAACAGAGATTCCAGTATAAGTTTTAGATTTACTGAACTTTCTCCTCTAATTCTATTTCTAAAAATAGATTTTATTTCTGAAATTTTAAAATGATTTTTCCATAAAACCAAAATAATTTCTGATAAAATTATGAATCCTCCGCCAGTTTTATTACATTTAGTAATTATAGTTTTTGTAGCAGGCTTAGAATAAAATCTATAACCATTGGTATAATCATTTATTGGTACACCTAATAAAAATCTTGCTAAAATATTCGAAAACTTAGACAAAATTCTTCTAGACAGAGGCCAGTTAATAATTTTACTTGTTTTCAGGTATCTACTTCCAATTAATAAATCTATTGAGTTTTTGTAAAAGAAAGAAATATTTCTTTTTAGCTCTGAAGGACTATGAGACATGTCCGCATCCATTTCTATAAAACAATTAATATTTCTATTAATTTTAATTAATTTTTTAAAACCAAATAGTACAGCCGATCCTCTTCCAGATTTTTTTCCTCTATTAAAATATTTAATATTTTTAAATTTATATTTAGCTATAATTTTTTTTGTATTTAAGTTTGTTGAATCATCAACAATTATAATTAAGCAATTTAAATTTTTTCTTATATTTTTTAACAACCTTATAATATTTTCATTTTCGTTGTATGCAGGGATAACTATTCCAATTGATTTCATTAACAGTATGTATTTGCAAAATATAAACTATAAAAATCACCATTAAAAGCATTACAATATTCATTCATATTTAGTTTATAATTATTAAAAATATTATGTCTTAAATCCATCACTACTATGTCAGGAAAAAAATTTTCATTTTTATCTATTAAATCAAATTTATTTACTAGTCTTTTTATTTCAAATCTAGGAATTGCAAATTGATGTGCATAAAAAGGAGATGATTTTCTGATAAAATCTAAAGTTTCTTCTTCGAAGTCATCAGAGTCTTTGTAAGTAAATAAAGAATTAGCCTGGTATCTTTGCCAAAATATTTGCCTAGCATCATAGTTAATAAATCTATAACCTTTTTTTTTATTAGAAAGAAAATCAATAAAATTTTCTTTTTTTAAGTTTAAAAACTTAAATGTTTCTATTAAATCAGCCTCAGTTAATTTATTGTCTTTAATTGAGAATGTACCATCGAGTATTTTTAAATATTTTGTATCATTTAAAATAGCCCAAATTAAAATATCATTATCAAAACTCAGTAGATTAGAATTTTCAATTTTTAATTTATTATTTTTTTTAATTAAATTAATTATTTTATTTTTTTCATATCTAACTTCATTATTTTTAATTTTTTCATAATTATCAAAATAAAAAATAATATTATAGCTAGCTACTAATAAAATTATTATTAAAATTGGAATTTTATGAAAAAATTTAGAGAATTCATATTTTGAAAATATTTCAATTATAAAAGCAAAAAATATAAAAATTAAAAACAAAAATGTAGAAACAATTATAATGCTATTAAAATGTGCCAAAAATGAAACTTTATTGGCAAAAGTTATAAATAATATAGGTGACAATATAGATGACACAAATATTATTAGAAAAGTTTTTACTAAGTCTTTATTTTTTTTAAAATATTTTGTGTGAATTAAATAAAGTAATAAAATTATAAAATAAATCAACAAAGCTTTCAATCTACTTAATTTTAATAAGTAATGTTTAATAATAAAAATTTTGTCGTCTAAATTAATAGAAAAAATTCCAAGTCTTTCACTATAACTTTCATTAGTATTAATTAATAAAATAAAAAAAGGAGTGATTAAAAATATAAAAATTATAATACTAATTAAGATGTTTTTAAAATAGGTTTTAATTAAATTAATAATTTTATATTTATATTTTGTTAAAATGAAAATTATAAAACTAATAAATTGAGTAAAAAAAATAAAGAAAAAAGAGCTTAATGAGAGCCCAGCTATAATACTAAGTGGAAGCAAATATTTGATTTTAAAAATATTGTCTGAAGAAGCAATAATCAAGATATAAATAAATGAATAAAAATATAGATTAGCAATTAATGGTCTGGGAAATCTTAAACTGTAAAATGTATTAGCAAAAGTATTAATTTCTTCTATGTTAAAAATATTAATTTTAAACATAATTAATGGCAGCACAAACATTAGTGTTGCAAATAAAATTGATAATAAATTTGAGATTTCAAATTGTTTAAATATTAAAAAAAATATTAATAAAAATATAAAGATTGAAATTAATTCAAGAACAATAAAACTTTTAATGCCAAAAATCTTTAACATTGGAGCATGAAAAATTATAGATCCAATTGGAGACATTATATAGCTACTTCCAGCTACTTCTGGATGAAAATTATTCTTAAAGTCTAAATTGGCAAACGATTTTACATAATGGAAATACATTCCACTATCTTTGTAGCTGTCAGAGATTACTTTTAAAACCAGATCTTCTTCTGGAAAGATAGAAAATGAAACTGCCCATTTTCCTATAAAAAAAGCAAAAGATATTAAGCTTAAAATAAAAAAAATAATTTTAAATTGATAATCTTTTTCCATACAAAATATTTGTTCTACATAACATATATATATTAATATTTTAATTCACTACTATAAGTTGCAAACATTAGTTAAAAGTCTTTATAAAATAGTTTTATCTACTTAGTTGGAAAAGTGATGTTACTAATATAAAAGCAACTGAAAAAGATTTAATAATAGCCATGAAATTAACAAAAGAACAATCACAAGAAATAATAGATCAACAATCTCAACAAAATAATACTAAAAGGGTTGTTGCAACTGAACTTGAAAAAATTCTTTATGAAGCAATACCCATTTTAGATCATGGTTTTATAAGAGTTGTCGATTATATGGGTAATGATACATCTGTTGTTCAGGCAGCAAGAGTTTCCTATGGCAAAGGTACAAAAAAAGTTTCAACAGATTCAGGATTAATCAAATATTTAATGAGACATTGGCATAGTACTCCTTTTGAGATGTGTGAAATAAAATATCACGTGAAGTTACCCATCTTTATTGCAAGACAATGGATTAGACACAGAACAGCAAATGTTAATGAATACTCAGCAAGATATTCAATTTTAGATAAAGAGTTTTATTTACCGGAACCTGAACATTTAGCTGCTCAATCTCAAAACAATAGACAAGGAAGGGGAGATGTACTTCAAGGCGAACAAGCAAAAAAAGTTTTAAATCTTTTAAAAAGTGACGCAGAACAAACTTATAATAATTATGAAACGACACTTAACGAGCGTTACGACGGTACTGTGATAGATGATAAAGAAGTTGGCCTTGCAAGAGAACTTGCTAGAATGAATCTAACTTTAAATACTTACACTCAGTGGTATTGGAAAACTGATTTACTTAACCTAATGAACTTTTTAAGGTTAAGAGCAGATCATCATGCTCAATATGAAATAAGAGTCTACGCAGAAGCAATGTTAGATACATTAAAAAAATGGGTGCCAATCACATGCGAGGCATTTATGGATTACAGAGTGGGTGGCACAGAAATATCAGCAAAAGGAAAAATTATATTACAAAAATTAATTAAAGATGAAGATGTCAATATAGATCAATCAGGTTTATCAAAAAGAGAATGGAATGAATTAATGATTGCTTTTGATCTTAAAGATAAATTGATTTAATTTTTTTTGCAAAGTTAAGATATATTTTTGAAATTTCATGATCTGGTTTACTTTCTACAATTGGAGTTCCAGTGTCACCAAGCTTTCCAACTTCAGGATTAATTGGAATTTCTCCTAAAAATTCTTTATTAAATTCATCAGCAGTTCTTTTAACACCACCTTCTCCAAAAATTGGATATTTTTTTCCATCATCACCAATGAAATGACTCATGTTGTCAATTAAACCAATAATTTTTACACCAAGTTTATCAAACATTCTTATGCCACGTTTTACATCCTGTAATGCAATTTCTTGCGGTGTAGAAATAATAATTACTCCATCCATTTTTATCTCTTGTGAAAATGTAAGTTGAGTATCACCTGTTCCTGGCGGCATATCTACAATTATAAAATCCAAATCTTTCCAAGCAACTTTTTGTGTAAAAGTTTTTATTGCACTTGTTACCATTGGGCCTCTCCAAATCATTGGAGTTTGCTCTTCAGTTAAAAAACCAATAGACATACATTGAATGTCGTATTTTAAAATTGGAATTAGTGTTTTGCCATCACTTTTAGGCTTTTCATTTATTGAAAATAATTTAGGTAATGAGGGACCATAAATATCTGCATCAAGTAATCCAACTTTGCACCCAACTTTTTTTAATGCTAAGGCTAGGTTTGTAGCAAATGTAGATTTTCCAACACCACCTTTTGCACTTGATATAGCGATAGTATATTTTGTTCCTTGAATCGGGTTTTTTATAAAGGTTTTACCACCCAATTTTTTCTTCATTGCGTCACTTAGTTCTGGCTTTTCCTTTGGCATGTGTTCATCTTAACTTGTTTTTCCCTGTAAAGACATTATATAGATTGTCATATGAGCGATTTTAAAAATCAAAGTCCATGGGGATCGCCTCCAGGAGGTGGAAATGGTGATGGTTTTAGGCGAGGACCGACACCACCAGACATTGATGAAATTATAAAAAATATTCAAGATAAAATAAAAAGATTTTTTCCAGGCGGAAGTGCATCGGGAGGAAAACCAATAGTTTTTGGTTTAGTAATATTATTAATAATTTGGGCTTTAAGTGGTCTTTACAGAGTTTTGCCCGATGAACAAGGAGTAGTTTTAAGATTTGGTAAATTTGTAAAAACAACTCAACCAGGTTTAAATTATCACTTACCTTTTCCAGTTGAAGGTGTTCTTACTCCAAAAGTTACAAAAGTAAATAGAATGGACATCGGTTTTAGATCGGAAAGAGACAGTGGATTTGGTACAAGTGGAGTAGCGGATGTTCCAGAAGAAAGTTTGATGTTAACAGGAGATGAAAATATTGTGAACATAGACTTTTCTGTTTTTTGGGTAATTAAAGATGCAGGAAATTTTTTATTTAAAATTCAAGATCCAGCAACTACTGTAAAAGCAGCAGCAGAAACAGCCATGAGAGAAGTCATAGCAAAAAGTAAACTTCAATCAATATTAACTGAAGGTAGATCTAAAATTGAAAATGAAACACAAGAAATTGCCCAGGGTCTTTTAGATGAGTATGAATCTGGGATACAGATCACACAAGTACAAACTCAAAAAGCTGACCCACCTGATCAAGTAATTGACGCCTTTAGAGATGTTCAGGCTGCCAGAGCAGATATGGAACGTGCAAAAAATGAAGCTCAAGCATATGCTAACGATGTAATACCAAGAGCGCGTGGAGAAGCTGCAAAAATTTTACAGGAGGCCGAAGCATACAAAAAACAAGTAGTCGCAATAGCAGAAGGTGAAGCTAGTAGATTTATATCGATATATAATGAGTATGCTCTAGCAAAAGAAGTAACACAAGAGAGAATGTATTTAGAGACAATGGAAAAAGTTTTAGCCGATATTGATAAAGTTATAATTGATAAAAATGCAAGTTCAGGTGTAGTTCCTTATCTTCCATTGCCAGAACTTAAAAAGAAAGCGACAGAATAATGAAAGCTGGAAAAATAGTTTTACCTTTAATAATT
>Ga0315339_1003731_pt1 | contig 10485 bp, 11 predicted proteins | sample ASW17metaG_FD_204514 | JGI IMG/M metagenome (GOLD analysis project Ga0315339, IMG submission 204514) | Ammonia-oxidizing marine archaeal communities from Pacific Ocean, United States - ASW #17 | ecosystem: Environmental > Aquatic > Marine > Oceanic | place: USA: California | collected 2016-12-05
CAAGGCTATCTATATCTATGGTGTGATCGACAACAGCATCCAAGTGATCTCTGCAAAGTATTCCTAGATATCGTTCTTCCGGGTCGATTCCGATGGCGTAATCAGTATTTGCCCGGTCCATTTTCGCCCGCACAAGCTCATGAGAATCTGTTGGAGAGAACACAACATCGGGTTCTGAAACCACATGTTCAATATCGATGACTTTTGTTTTAGGAATCCCCTGTGTGAATTCTTTAACGAAATCATCCGCAGGTTGGGTAATAATCTCTTTTGGAGTACCGATCTGGATGATTTCGCCATCACGCATGATAGCGATCCTATCACCGATGGTGATAGCTTCATCCAGATCGTGAGTGATAAAAATTATGGTCTTTTGAATTTCGCTTTGCAGAAGAGAAAGTTCTTCCCGCATTTGACGACGTATCAGTGGATCTAGACCGCTGAACGGCTCATCCATCAACAATATATGTGGATCTACTGCAAGTGCCCGAGCCAACCCGACTCGTTGTTGCATGCCTCCACTGAGTTCCCTCTGGTTAGCGTTTTCCCATCCAGTCAACCCTACCTTGTCAAGCATTTCGCGTGCTGTCGAATATCGATCATCTCGGCCGACTCCCTTGATCTCTAATCCATATGCGGCGTTATCTAATACATTTTTGTGTGGCAACAAGCCGAAATTTTGAAACACCATGGCCATTTTAGATCGTCGGAATTCACGAAGGTCGCGTGCATCGAAAGCGGTTATATCATCTCCATCTACGGTTAGTTCGCCTGATGTAGCTTCGATTAATCCAATTAAACAGCGAACTAAAGTCGATTTTCCGCTTCCAGATAAACCCATAACAACAAATGTTTCTCCCGGATATACCTGGAAAGAGACATCGCGAAGGGCTACAACTAAGCCCAATTCTTGTTGTAGATCAGCACGGGTTTGGCTGCGATACGGTTCCTCTAGCGCAATTTGTGGCTTTTTCCCAAATACTTTCCACAATGAGTTTACGGAGATAATAGGGGGCGCTTCATGTGACTCATGGCCGTTCATAAGCCTCTCCTTCTGCGGGTTTCCCCAGTTATGCTGGCACATGCATCGATGCTGACAAACTGTTCTTGGAAATCGCTAGAATCTGTCTGTGCAACCGGTTTAAAGATCAGCTATAGCCATTAAGAGCTCAGATAGTGGCAGTGCTCTGTGTCATGCTCAGTAAAGTACAAGCAGCAGCGTCTACATCTAGATTTGTATGGACCTCGCTCGCGCGCATCACTTCTGTTATGGACTCAAGCCATCGATCCAGTATTTTATGCAAACGGTCTAACAAACCGATGCCCTCAAAGCTATAGGCAGTGTGAGGAATTGTCAACTGAGTGGTCACGCCTAAGAAAGCGAGGTTTAGGAGTGGAGCAAGTGTTATTGCGGGAATGCGACATCTAAGGATTGGACTTGGTTGGTTGAGAGCGACCAGCCTGAGGCCCGGCAGTTCTCAACGGTCCTGTCAACGCTATTGCTTTTAGGAATCACGATAACGTTGGGTCTCGATAGGCACCAATTGAGGGCGACTTGAGCTGGTGTCTTATCTACTTCCTTTGCTACTTGTTCTAATGTGGACTCTCCGCCAGCAGATCGGAAACGGGACTTGACCGAAAGGGACCCGTCAGCCAATGGGGTATAGGCGATAACCGTGATGTTGTTGTCCACACAATAGGGGATCAAGTAGCGCTCTATCTGACGTTGTTTTAGGTTGTAGAGCACCTGATTGGAGACCACCGGGTTCTTGGACATGGCCTGCTGGGCTTCCCTTAGTTCTGGCACCGAGAAATTGCTGACCCCGATGTAACGCACGATACCTCGGTCCACCAACTCTTCCATGGCGCCCATGGTCTCCGCGATGGAGACCGACCTGTTTGACCAGTGGATCTGGTAGAGGTCGATGACATCTTCGTTCAGCAGACGCAGGCTTTTCTCGGCGGCCTGCAGCACGGCATCGTGTTTCAGGTTGCTGCCTAGGACCTTGGTGGCCAGGAAGACCTTGTCACGCCGGTCCTTGATCGCCTCGCCCACAGCGTCCTCGGTCTTGTACATCTCGGCGGTGTCGATCAGGTTTGCGCCCAGGTCGATGCCCTTTCTCAGCGGCTCTGGTCCGCCGCTGTATTTCCAGGTGCCCAGACCGATCTCCGGGACCATCTCGCCGGTGCTGCCCAACTCTCGATATTCCAAGTTATCATCCCTCCATGGCTTGGCTCGGTGGATGCGTTGCCACCGCCTGATATGGTATACCAGAAGCCGTAAACCACTGCGTAGGCGATCGACCGAAAGAACGACACGGAATTATTCCAACGAGGTGCAGCCATGGAGTTTGAAGACGTAAAGTCCCATTTTGAGAACAATCATCGAGGCGTGATAACCACATTTCAGGCCAACGGCGCGGGCCACTCGAGCATAGTGGTCTGCGGTGCCTACCAGGGGAACGCGGCCTTCGTGATAGTCCGTGGTAATTCCGCCAAGACCAAGAACCTCCGGAAAGACTCCCGGTGCACGGTGATGTCGGTCGCCGATAACTGGCGGACCTGCGCGATCGTCGAGGGCCGGGCCACCCTGATGGACTACCACAACACCGACGCAGAGAAGATGCGCATCGAGCTACGGGAAGTCTTCCGGGCCTGCGGCGACAAGGACCATCCCGACTGGGAAGAATACGATCAGGCCATGGTCAAGCAGGACGCCGTGATCGTGCTGGTCAGCCCTGACCATGTCTACGGAAAGATGTCGTAGGGGTGCTAAAATTCTAATGACGGCTGAAAAAAAGACGAATCGACAATGAATGGCTGGGTTTAGTCGTGCCAAAAGTTAGGGACGCGATTCGATTGGTCGAGCGCGACGGCTGGTTTCTAGCAAGAACAAAAGGAAGCCACCGTCAGTACAAACACCCAAGTAAGATGGGAACGGTGACCATAGCCGGCAATCCAAGCAGGGATGTTGCTTCTGGCACATGGAGCAGTATCCTGAAACAGGTCGGTTTGACAAGAGAGGAAAGGGGATGACTTACGTTGTAGTGTATGAGCAGACAGGCAACGGTTGGTCGGCCTATATACCTGACCTACCGGGCTGTGTAGCCGCAGGTGGAACGCGAGAGGAAACAGAAACTCTTATTCGTGAAGCTATTGTTTTTCATCTGGAAGGGCTACGCGAATCCAATGAGGTCATTCCTGAGCCTGGGACATGGACCGAAATGGTTGAAGTTTCGGCTTAGTTTCCGTTATTCAGACTACAAAAACTGCATCCGACAGGCTAACCAGCTCACCCCGCTGGTTGATACCCTTCACTCGGAGCTCTAAGCGCTTCTTGCCGTGCTCTTCGCTCTTGCCGGTTATCTCGCCTTGGAAGGTGACTGTGTCACCGCTTCGGAAGGGCGTGATGGCGCGCATCAGCAGGCTGCCACCCGAGTAGAAGCTGCTGACCGGCAATGAAAGCTCCAGCATCTGGTCCACGTAAGACATGGTTGCTGGGCCGGAGTTGGTCGTGCCGGCGAAGATGTTTTGCTTGGCGAACTCCTCGTCCGTATGGATATTGCTGTCGTTCTTGCGGCCGGCCAAGCGGAAATCGTTCTTGCGGTTCATGATTTCCTGGCTTTCTGTGATGACTAATTCGGCTAACGAATCACCTACGGCTGCGCCCGGGAAGTCTAGCAGGGCAGGACGGGCTGGCAATGGCGTCTCGGTTGGCGTGTCAACTTGGTTGCTGGCAGACTGGACCGGCACCTCGCGCTGTCCCTGGGCATACTCGAAGATGCAGGTATAGTCGTACTCGGCGGCCAACTCGCCGCGTTGGTTGATGGCTTCCACCCGGAAGGTCACAAACTTGCTGCCGCGGCGCTCGTACTTCTCCAGGACCCACCGCCGTCCGGTGATGGTGTCTCCGGCGACCACTGGAATGAACCAACGCGCCTCGCATTTGGCGAACGGCGTCTGACTCCGGGCCGTCTTTGATACTTCAACCGCAACAAAGCCGTTGGCCTCGGCGATTTCCTCCCTAAGCAACGGCGCATAACTCAACACCATGGTGGGCATCGCCAACAACCCACTGCTGCCGGACTGGTACGTATCAGAAGGGTTCAACGCCAACTGTGCGTACTCCGCGATATTCTCGGCCGTGATATCAACCGTGGTCTCATTGCCGATCTGCCCGGCCTCCACCGCGTCAAAGGTCCACAGTCTTTCTTGCTGATCCACCATGCTTAATTACGCTCCAATCGAGTCCGATTATCGTTGGCACCATTTTACTGTATAGAGACCGTGTTGGCCCGATTGGAGCATTATGCTATGTTAGCCTCCGTTACACGACTACAGACAAGCGGGCATACCCCGCTGCGGAGGACAGGATGAAAGTAGGATTTATCGGACTGGGGACCATGGGCGGCCACATGGCTTTTAATGCCCTGGGCGGCGGCAACGATATGGTGGTCCACGACATCAACCCGGCTTCAGCCACCCGGCACCTGGAAGCCGGGGCGACCTGGGCCGACACCCCCAAGGCAGTGGCAGAGCAATCGGATATCGTTTTTACCTCGCTGCCCGGACCCACCCAAGTGGAAGCCGTGGCGTTGGGCGAGTCGGGCATCATGGAGGGCATGAGCGCCGGCAAGGTCTACTTTGACCTTAGTACCAGCACACCGGGCATGATCCGGAAGATTCACGCCGAGGCTGCTGCGCACGGAATCGAAGTCCTGGACGCTCCGGTGAGCGGCGGCCCCAGGGGCGCGGAGAGCCGCAACCTGGCAATCTGGGTCGGCGGCGATAAAGCTGTGTTCGACCGCTGCAAGCCCGTGTTGGACGCCATCGGCAATCAGGCCTACTACGTTGGCCCCATTGGCAGTGGCGCGGTGGCTAAATTGGTTCACAACTGCGCCGGGTACGTCATCCAGGCAGCGGTTGCCGAAGTGTTCACCATGGGCGTCAAAGCCGGTGTGGAACCGCTGGCATTGTGGGAGGCGGTCCGCAAGGGCGCCACAGGGCGGAGGGGACCATTTGAGGGTCTGGCCGAACACCTGCTCCCCGGCAAGTTCGATCCGCCAGACTTCGCCCTGAACCTGGCCCGGAAAGACGTGGACCTGGCAGTCTCAGTTGGGCGGGAGTTCGACGTTCCCATGCGGCTGGCCAACCTGGCATTGATGGAGATGACCGAGGCCATCAACCGTGGCTGGGGTGGACGGGATTCCCGCGCGGCCATGCTGCTTCAGGAAGAGCGTTCCGGAGTGGAAGTACGGGTTGATGAAGACGCGCTGAAGGCTGTTCTGGATGCGGAGAAGAACGCGTAGAACAGGAAGAAAAGCATTCACCGCTAGCTGATCAGCCTTTCGACAGGCTCAGGACGAGCGGTATCAGCACCTGATAGCACTGTAAAGTCTTAGTCTGCGGCTTCCGGTTGGTAGCGTAGGTCGGGTTGGCGGGCCGCTCGGGCCTCGTCCAGCCTGGCTACCGGGGTGGTGTGGGGGGCGTTGTTCACCAACTCGGTGTTCTCCGTGACCTCACGGTCGATGTCGATCAGGGCCTGAATGAAGAGGTCGATGGTCTCTTTGGTCTCAGACTCGGTGGGCTCGATCATCAACGCCTCGTGAACGATGAGCGGAAAGTACATGGTCGGGGCGTGGAAGCCATAGTCCAATAGTCGTTTGGCAATCTCCAGGCCGCTGGAGCCCCGTTCTTTCTGTAGGTCAGCCGAGAACACCGCCTCGTGCATGCAAGTGCGGTCATAGGGCAGATGGTAGACGCCGCGCAGGGCGTTCATCATGTAGTTGGCGTTCAACACCGCGTTCCCACTGATGGACATGATGCCTGCGCCGCCCAAAGTGCGGATGTAGGTATACGCCCGTACCAGAACGCCAAAGTTCCCATGGAACCCGCTCAGCTTTCCGATGCTCTTTTCCGGTGTGAACAAGGAATAAACGCCGTCTTTCTCGGTGACGATAGGGGCCGACATATATGGGGCCAGCTGGTCGGTGGCGCACACCGGTCCGGCTCCGGGACCGCCGCCGCCGTGGGGAGTGCTAAAGGTTTTGTGCAGGTTCAGATGGGCCACGTCGAAACCCAGGTCTCCCAGCTTCACCCGGCCCAGGAGGGCGTTCATGTTGGCGCCGTCGCCGTAGACCAAGCCGCCGGCCTCGTGGACGATGCGGCAGACCTCGATTATGTTGGTGTCGAACAAGCCCAGGGTACTAGGGAGAGTAATCATCACCCCGGCCAGGTCAGGACCGGCAACCTCGTGCAGCGCTTGCAGGTCGACATTGCCGTCTTTGTCTGAAGCCAACTCCACGACTTCGAAACCGGCCATGGCTGCTGAGGCGGGGTTGGTGCCGTGGGCGCTGTCGGGGATGGCCACCTTGGTCCGGCGGGTGTCTCCGTTGGCCAGATGGTGCGCCCGGATCATGAGCATGCCGCCCAACTCGCCGTGGGCCCCGGCCAGAGTGGAAAGGCCCACTGCCGGCAGGCCGGTGATCTCGCCCAAGAACCCCTGCAGTTTATGGAGCAATTCCAGCGCTCCTTGAGACTGCTCGATCGGCTGCATCGGGTGGATGCCCGCGAAACCGGGCTGGAAGGCGACTTCGTCGTTGATCTTGGGGTTGTACTTCATGGTGCAACTCCCCAAGGGATAGAAATGGGTGTCGATGGAGAAGTTCAGCTGGCTAAGCCCTGTGAAATACTGGACGACTTCAGGCTCCGACACCTCTGGCAGCAGCAGTTCGTCCCGCAGCAAATTCTGGTCGGGCATGGGTTGGGCAGGGACGTCCAAGTCAGGCAGTACCACGCCTACACGGCCCGGCACACTCCGTTGTAGGAGTAATTTCTCGGTCTTTCTGTTTCCGCCTTGCTGCATTATTTGAACTCCGAAAGCGCTGCGATCAAGGCGTCGATGTCTTCTCGGGAATTTATCTCCGTGACACAGAGCAACATGCCGTTGGGTGTCCGGTCGCTTACGTCCAGTCCGCCAAGGATGTTTTTCTCCATCAACTTACGGTTAATCTCGGCAGGTGATGCTGGGCACTGGATGATGAACTCCTGGAAGAATGGGTCGTTGACCGCCAATGAATAGCCGGGCAGAGCGTTTATCTGGGAAGATGCGTAATGAGCCTTGTGGTAGCAGAGCTCGGCAATCTGGCGCATGCCGTGCTTTCCCATGGCTGCCAGGTAGATCGTGGCTGCCAGGGCGTAGAGCGCTTCATTGGTGCAGATGTTAGACGTGGCCCGCTCCCGGCGGATGTGCTGCTCTCTGGTCTGGAGGGTGAGCACGTAGCCGGTCTTGCCATTCTTGTCCACCGTGCGGCCGGAAAGTCGGCTCGGCATCTGGCGAATGTATTCCTGTTTGGTGGCGAACAGGCCGACGTAGGGTCCGCCGAAACTGGAAGGTATGCCCAGGGGCTGGCCGTCGCCGGTGACTATGTCTGCGCCGTAATGGCCCGGCGTCTGGAACATGCCCATGGCTGTGGGGTCGGTTGAGATCACTGCCAGCGCACCCTGGGCGTGGGCCGCGTCCACCAGGCCCTGCATGTCTTCGATGTTGCCGTAATAATTCGGGTATTGCAGCACCAGACAGGCAGTCTCGCTGTCCAACGTAGGGTTGTTTGGTGAGGCCGTCTCCACGGCGATATCTTGGGACTGGCAATAGGTGTGGATCACGGCAGAATAGGCCGGTGAGACGGTGTCGGCCACCGATACTTTCTCGCGTTTGGTCACTCGGCAGGCCATCAAAGCGGCTTCGGCCAGGCTGGTGGCGCCGTCATACATGCCGGCGTTGGCCACCTCCATGCCGTAGAGGTTGCAGATCAGAGTCTGGAACTCGTAGATCACCTGGAGGGTGCCCTGGCTGGCCTCGGCCTGATAAGGGGTGTAGGCTGTGATGAATTCACCGCGAGTTATCAACGGTTTAATAAGGGCGGGGATAAAGTGGTCGTACGAGCCGGCGCCCAAAAAAGACGGGCCGCTGCCCAGAGAGCGGTTCTTGGCCGCCATGCCGCCTAATTCCCGCTGGATCTCCAGCTCGGACATAGGTGCAGGCAGGTCTAGAACGGGATTACGGAACTCATCCGGGATATCGGTGAAGAGCTGGTCGATGGAATCGATGCCCAGCGACGCCAGCATCTCGGCCTGCTCATCGGTGGTATTGGGGATGTAGTGTGACTGGAAGTGCCCTGTCGTATCGGGCCGGGTAGCGGTCATTAGTTGCCAGCGGTGAAGGCGTCATAGTCTGCGGCGGACATCAGGGAGTCCAGCGGCGCGGCGTCAGCCATGATGGCCTTGATCAGCCAGCCTTCTCCGAAGGGGTCTTCGTTGACCAACTCGGGGTGGTCCAACAGCTTCTCATTAATCTCAGTCACCACGCCGTCTATCGGTGAAAACAAGTCAGAGACGGCCTTAACGGATTCAACTTCACCCATCTTGCCCAGGTGCGCGACATTATCGCCGACGTTGGGTAGTTCGAAGTAGACGATGTCCCCTAGTTGGTCTTGGGCGTAGTCGGTAATCCCGGCCACGGCGGTATTGGCAGCCGAGGCATCGATCATCACCCATTCGTGTTCTTTGGTGTATTTACGGTCGTCGGGACTACTCACTTTAACTAGGTCCTCCTGGGGCAGGTGTAGAAGGGGAGCGCTGTAACGGTTACCGTCACGGTCCGGCCTCTAATATCCAGATCCAGCACGGCACCGAGCTCGACATAACGCTCCAAAACGTAGCCCATGCCGATGCTGGTGTCAAGGGTTGGCGAATAGCTTCCGCTGGTCACGGTTCCGATGGTCTCGCCCCGGTCCAGCAGGCTGTATCCGGCCCTGGGGGCGCTGCGCCCGGGAAGGGTGAACCCCACCAGCTTTCGCGGGACGCCGTTGTTCATTTGGCCCTGGAGTATATCCGAGGCTACGTACTCTGCCTCGGCGCGAACAAACCGGTCCAGACCAGCCTCGATGGGCGAGGTCTTTTCGTCGATCTCATGGCCGTGGAGCGGCAGTCCGGCTTCCAGCCTCAAGACGTCCCTGGCGCCCAGGCCACAGGGGGCGGCGCCGGCATCGGTGAGGGCGGTCCAGACACTGACCAGATCATTGCTTTGGACCAGCATCTCGAACCCGTCTTCTCCGGTGTAACCGGTCCGGCCCACGAATATCGGGGTCCCTTGGATCGTGCTCTCAGCCCAGGAGAAGGTCCGCATGGCCGAAAGCTGGTCATCGGCTATCTTATCAATCAATTCAGGCGTGCCCGGACCCTGCAGGGCGATCAGGCCGGTAGTTATGGTGACGTCCTCCATGGTGCAGCCGGGCGAGAACCTTTCGTCGATCCAACGCCGGAACCAGGCAACCACGGCCGCGCGGTTGCCTGCGTTGGGTATGAGCAGATAGCGGTCTTCGGCAAGGCGGTAGAAGATGGTATCGTCGATCACGCCGCCATTCTCGTTACAGATCAAGCAGTACCGCGCTCGGCCGACACGCAGGGTCGTGGCCGAGCCGGTGAGCACCCAATCCAAGAATTCACCGGCTTTGGGGCCTGACAGATATAGGCGACCCATGTGCGAGACGTCAAACACCCCGGCAGCGGTGCGGACGGCTTTCGCCTCGGCCAATATTCCGTCGGGGTACTGGACAGGCATGTCCCAGCCGCCAAACTCCACCATGCGTCCGCCCAAGGAAACATGGGTGTCGTAAAGGCCGGTTTGGAGGTTATCGGAAGTCACGTCTAAAGACGCTCCAAGTTGCGAATTCTCAGGTGTGCGCAGGCGCGGAGAGAATCATAACCGCTGACTGGTTTTGAGGCAAGTGGAGCGATGGGTATAATGGCCGATGCCGAGGGCCACGATTCAATGGAGATGAATAAAACATGGACAACCACATAGCCAGAGTGCCATCGGAGATCGATGCGATCACAGCTGTCGCTGAAGGCGGCCAGGACTTTCCGGTCCTGACGTTAAACCTCAATCGCTATACGGCTGCCGCCGGCTATCCAAATGGCGATGAATACCAAACTTAGGTGGTTCAAAATTGAGGAGTCGGCCGGTTGGGTTGGCGGCAAGGTGCTCTGGCGCACAGCGGTGGTGGGCCAACCGGTAGGCTGTGAGCATGACGGGGTCGATGAGATTCTAGCCGCCTGGTACCCGAGCCACGATGCGTTCCTCCGGCTTCGTGAAGGTCCGGGGTCCGCAGAGATGTACCGGCTGCGGCAGCTATGCGTTGCCAACGCCGTGATTCACCGCTGCCGCGGCGACGGGTTTCCCCTCCAACCATAGCTTTCTAGCCCTGTGCTACAATCGCCGCCAATCAGGCATATTTAAGGAGTCCAACTTTGACCGGTAGGCTGGAAGACAAAGTTGCCATCGTGACCGGCGGGGCCTCGGGCATCGGCCGGGCCATCTGCCAGCGGTTTGCCCGTGAAGGGGCCAAGGTGCTTGTTGCCGACCGGAACGTCGCCGGAGCCGAGGAGACCCTGGCTCTGATGAACGCCACTCCTGATAACGCG
>Ga0315339_1003732_pt1 | contig 10485 bp, 9 predicted proteins | sample ASW17metaG_FD_204514 | JGI IMG/M metagenome (GOLD analysis project Ga0315339, IMG submission 204514) | Ammonia-oxidizing marine archaeal communities from Pacific Ocean, United States - ASW #17 | ecosystem: Environmental > Aquatic > Marine > Oceanic | place: USA: California | collected 2016-12-05
GATGTTTGTTAAATCCCCAATCTAAGTTACTTCCCCAAGCTAATGCTTCAATGGTATCTAAAGGTAAATTGTTGTTAGTGATAGAAGGGACCAAGGTCCAAATTATCAAGTGTGTTGATAAAAAAATAAATAATTTTTTATTTATCGTCATTTATTTGCTTTTATATGCTTTATTATTAATTGACACTTAAAATTAGAACCCTATTATCCAGCGCTTTACAAATGCCAACAAAATTACCTAAAAATTACAAACCCACTTCTAAAGAGAAGTATATGTGTGCCAAACACAAAGCTTATTTTAAACAGTTATTATTTAATTGGAAAAAAGAACTGATAGAACAAAATAATAGAATTATGTTTAATGACATGGATGACAACTCAGCTTCTGCTGACATTGTTGACCAAGCTACTTCAGTGTCTGGAAAAACAGTGGAGATGAGAACGGTTAACAGAAACAAAAAACTTGTTACTAAAATAGATTCGGCTGTAAAAAAAATAGAAGAGGGAACCTATGGATATTGTGAAGAAACAGGAGAAGAAATAGGGTTGAAACGACTTGTAGCAAGACCCATAGCTAGTTTAACGGTGGAAGCTCAAGAAAAGCATGAGAAGCAAGAAAAAATTTTTGCAGACAACTAAATTCCAGGAATTGTTTCGCCTCTTTTTAAAAGATCATATCCTTTTATAACTGCTTCTCTTTTAGAAATATTCAAATACCATTTGCTTAAGTTTTTAAAATTTTTAAGACCAATGTCGTGGATTTCATGTCGCGCAATCCATGGAAAAGTCGCAATATCTGCAATCGTATAATTTTCTCCTGCCAAATATTTTGATTGACCAAGACGTTCATCTAAATCTTCATAAATTCTTTTAGCAATTCTAAAATACCTTTCTTCCCCAAATTCACTTTTGCCAGAATTGTAATGATGAAATTGATGGTGCTGACCTAGCATAGGACCAACGTAAGCCATTTGACCCATTAACCATTGGTTAATAATTAGTCTTTCGCTTTTATCATAAAACTTTTCACTTTTTTCACCTAGATATATAAGGATTGCTCCTGACTCAAAGATTGAAATCTCTCCATCTTTAATAACTGGAATTTTACAAAAAGGGCTAATTTTTTTAAATTCTGGATTAAACTGATCGTCTTTGTTAATGTTTATTTTTGTGATCTTGTATTCGAGCCCAATTTCCTCAAGCATAATTGAAATTTTTTGACCATTAGGTGTATTTGCAGTTAAAAGCTCAATCATATTCTTAATATATATTTAATTAACTTTAATTAAAGGTATAAATATCAAAATGAAAATAGAATATTATTATAGTGTGGCATCTCCTTATGCCTACTTAGGTGTGAATAAATTTCAAGAACTTGTAAAAAAATATTCATTGGAAGTAGATGAAAAACCATTTGATTTAGTGGGGACAGTTTTTCCAGCAACAGGAGGAGTGCCAGTTCCCAAAAGAGATCCATCAAGACAGGCCTATAGATTATTAGAGATAGAGAGATACGGAAAAAAATTAAAAATTAATATTAAAAAACAGCCTAAATTTTTCCCTCCGTCAGACCCTCATAAAGCAGCGTTGTTTGCTATTGCTGCAATTAAAAATGGCCTAAGTCTTGATTTTGGAAAATCGGTATTAGCTAAACTTTGGTCAGAGGAGCAGGATATATCTTCGGATTCAACGTTAGAAATAATTTGCAAAGATCTTGGGATGTCTTTTGCTGATCTTAAAAAAGATGCAGAAAATGAGGCTATTAATAGCGTCTATTTATCAAATTCAAAGGAAGCTATTAGAAAAGGTGTGTTTGGAGCCCCTTCATTTATCATAAATAATGAGCTTTTTTGGGGACAAGATAGACTTGATTTTTTAGAAGACAAGATTAAATCTCTTCAAAAGTAAAATGCGATTTATAGTAAATTTTTTATGTCTTTGTATTTTTATAACGCATGCATATGCGGAAGAGAATTTATTTGATTCTCTAGCCTCCTCCTATTTAAATAATCCTCAGCTAAATTCACAAAGAGAAAAAACAAAAGCAATAGATGAAACTCTCATTCAAGCCTATAGTAATTTCAAACCATCTATAGAAGGGTCTGCAGAGATAGTAGATTCAATAAATAAAAATACAACTAATTATAACGGTTCTGCCGTTTCAGATTCAAACTCACAGACACAAACAAACTCTATAACAGTAACTCAAAAGCTATTTCAAGGAATATCTAATGCAAAAAAATATAGTAAGGCTGTTGATATTTCTAGATATGAATTAAAAAATATAGAACAAGAAGTTCTTTTTAAAACAGTAGAATCTTTTACAGAAGTTTTATTATTTAAAAAACAAGTATTAATTAATAATGATAACTTAAATCTTTCCGATAAACAGGTTGAGCTAGATAAGGCAAGATATAACAAAGGGTTGTTAAAATTATCAGACTTAGCACAGTCTGAGGCTTCGTTGGCATCAGCAAAAGCAAAGCTTTTAAGTTCAAAAAATGATTTAGCAATAAGTAAAAACAATTTTAAAAATATTATTGGCTATGCACCTACAGACCTTAAGAATCCAAATTTAAAAAATATACAAATTCCCAAATCATTAAACGACACTATTTTCGAATCTCAAAAAAAAAATGTTCAGCTGCTAATCTCCGAGCTGAAAGTAAAGAAAGCAAAGTATGATTATAATAGCAATATTGAAGATGCGTTTGCTCCTAAGGCGTCAGTATCTTTTAAAGTTTCAGAATATGATGAGTTTAGCTCTACTTATGACAAAAGAACCAAAACAGAAGCCTCCGCAAAAATTTCTATTCCAGTTTATTCAGGTGGCAAGGGATATTCTTTAGTCAAAGAAAAACAGGCATTGAAGATTAGTGCAGAGCTTGATTATGAAGATGCTAAAAATAATGCAGTAAAAGTTGCTTCATCTTCTTGGTCTAATTTTAAACTTTCTGAAAGCAAATTAGAATTAGCTAAGGCACAATTAAAAGCATCAGAAATAGCTTACGAAGGTATTATTCAAGAGTATGAGTCTGGCCAAAGAACTACTTTAGACGTTTTAAACTCGAGAGGCTTATTGCTAGCAGCAAGATTGAATTTAATTAATTCAGAAAGAGAGCAGATCCTTGCAACCTTTAACTTGCTCAGAGTAACTGGAAATCTAACTGCCAGGTATCTTAATTTAGAAGCTAAGGTTTATGACCCAAAAGAAGTATATAAAAAAAGCTGGATTAGACACATTTTTTAGTAAAAAAACTCAATAAATCAGTTATTTATTTAATAGTTTGAAAATAAGAACAAAATGTGTACATTTGTTCTATAGATTCGTTTAATTAAAATATAAAAAAAAGGAAAAAAAATGGCAAAAAAAGAAGGAAACTTAAAAGTAGTAAATGAGGCTCACACAGATGACAAAGAAAGACAAAAATCATTGGATGCAGCGATTAGTCAAATAGATTCAAATTTTGGAAAAGGCTCTGTGATGAAGCTTGGTCAAAGGCAAGTAATGGATATTGAGTCAATCTCAACAGGTTCATTAAGTCTAGACATAGCCTTGGGAATAGGTGGATTGCCGAAGAGTAGAATTGTTGAAATTTATGGACCTGAATCTTCAGGAAAAACAACTTTAGCTTTACAGGTTATCGCAGAAGCACAGAAAAATGGTGGAACATGTGCATTTATCGATGCTGAGCATGCTTTGGACCCAAGTTATGCAAAAAAACTTGGTGTAAACACTACAGATTTATTAATTTCTCAACCAGATACTGGAGAACAAGCTTTAGAAATAACAGATACACTAGTTAGGTCTGGTGCAATTTCAGTACTAGTAGTTGATTCTGTAGCTGCTTTAACTCCTAGAGCTGAGCTTGAAGGAGAAATGGGTGACCATCACATGGGACTACAAGCTCGTTTAATGAGTCAGGCCTTGAGAAAATTAACGGGAAGTATTTCAAAATCTAACACAATGGTTATCTTTATTAACCAAATAAGAATGAAAATTGGAGTAATGTTTGGAAGTCCAGAAACAACTGCTGGAGGAAATGCTTTGAAATTCTACTCATCTGTTAGATTGGACATTAGAAGAATTGGTGCGATTAAAGATGGAGATGAAATTGTAGGAAATCAAACTAGAGTGAAAGTGGTAAAAAATAAAGTTGCACCTCCATTTAAAGTAGTTGAATTTGATATTATGTATGGAAAAGGTATAAGCAAATTAGGAGAGTTAATTGACCTTGGTGCCAAAGCCGACATTGTTGAAAAAGCAGGAGCTTGGTATTCTTATAAAGGAGAAAAAATAGGTCAAGGTAAAGAAAACTCTAAAGAGTATCTAATAAATAATCCTAAAATCTCAGCAGAAATTGAAATGGCTATTAGAGCTAACGCTGGATTGATATCGGACAAAATGATGGGAAATCCTTCTCCAAAAGAAAAAATAGAAACTGAAGAGGAATCTAAGAGTATCAAAGATACTAAAGAACTAGAAAAGTAAAAAACTTTATTATTAGCCATCTTAAAGCTAGATAGGAGCACCCATATAGGGTGCTTTTGTCTTGTATGGACTTCTATTTTAAAAACTGTATTTATTAAAATATGGGTAACAAAACACTTCAGGATGTAAGAAAGACTTTTAAAGATTTTTTTAAAGCAAACGATCATCAGATAGTTGATTCCAGCCCCCTAGTACCACAAAACGATCCTACCTTAATGTTTGCAAATTCTGGAATGGTTCAGTTTAAGAATGTTTTTACTGGTCTAGATCAAAGAGATTACAAGAGAGCCACAACCGCGCAAAAATGTGTTCGTGCAGGAGGAAAACACAACGACTTAGAAAATGTAGGATTCACACCTAGGCACCATACTTTTTTTGAAATGTTAGGAAATTTTTCATTTGGAGATTATTTTAAGGAAGAGGCAATCAATTATGCTTGGCAATTAATTACTAAAGAATATTCCCTGCCTAAAGACAAATTGTATGTGACTGTTTTTTCAGAAGATCAAGAAGCTTATGATTTGTGGCATAAAATAACAGGTTTTAATGAAGACAGAATAATAAAAATATCAACTTCAGATAACTTTTGGTCAATGGGTGACACAGGGCCATGCGGACCTTGTTCTGAAATATTTTTTGATCACGGAGACCATTTGCTTGGTGGATTGCCAGGAACCAAAGATCAAGACGGAGATAGATTTATCGAAATTTGGAATTTAGTATTTATGCAATACGAACAGGTATCAAAAGATAAAAGAATTAACTTACCCAAACCTTCAGTTGATACAGGAATGGGGTTGGAAAGAATGGCAGCTGTTCTACAAGGAACTCATGACAATTACCAAATTGATTTATTTAAAAAAATTATTCGAGATACGGAAAGTTTGTTTGAACAAAAGTTATCTGAAAAAAATACCTCCAGTTACCGTGTGATAGCAGATCATCTTAGAGCTTCTGCTTTTTTAATTTCGGATGGCGTGCTACCATCCAACGAAGGTCGTGGTTATGTATTGCGAAGAATAATGCGCAGGGCCATGAGGCACAGTAATGTTTTAGGCAAAACAGATCCAATTCTATACGAAGTGTTACCAACTATTATTGAATTAATGAAAGACGAATACCCTCAATTAGAAAATGCAAAAGACTTGGTAAAAGAAACAGTTGTTACAGAAGAAGAAAGATTCTCATCATTATTAAAAAATGGATTAAAAATTTTAAATGATGAAGTATCGAACATAAAAGATAAAACTTTACCAGGTTCAGTTGCGTTTAAGCTTTATGACACATATGGATTTCCAGTGGATTTAACTCAAGATGTTTTAAAAGAAAAAAATATAAATATTGATCACGATGAGTTCAAAAAAATAAGGGAGCAAAGCAAAGTAGAGGCTAGGGCTAGCTGGAAAGGGACAGGCTCAGTAGGAGTAGATAAAATTTGGTTTGAGATTGTATCTGGTCAAAAAAAAGAAAAATTAGTCGATACGGAGTTTTTTGGCTATGGATCTGACCAAATCGAATCTAAGTTATTATCTATAGTAAAAGAAAACAAAGCTTCTCTTGAAATTAAGGAAGGAGATTCTGCAAGTTTAATTTTTAACCAAACAGTCTTTTATGCAGAATCCGGTGGACAGATATCAGACACCGGTACAATTGAGTCTAATGGAGTTTTGTTTAAAGTCAGCGATACCCAAAAAATTTTTGGAACGTTTTATGTGCATTCAGGTGTGGTTAAAAAAGGAACCCTTAAACCAGGAGACAATTTTATTTTAAAAATCGACAAAAAAAGAAGAGACAAGATTAAATGTAATCACTCAGCAACTCACTTGCTGCATGCTGCACTAAGGGAAAAGCTTGGAAAACACGTATCTCAAAAAGGCTCTTATGTTGGGCCAGATAGGCTAAGATTTGACTTTAGTCACTCTAAACCAATTAGTGAACAAGAGATTGTGGAATTAAATGATAATGTAAATACTGTCGTAATCAATGGTGGAGAGGTAAAAACTACACTTATGACACCTAAAAAAGCTATTGAACAAGGAGCTACGGCACTTTTTGGAGAAAAATATGGGGATGAGGTTCGAGTAGTAACTATGGGTAATTTTAATAACAAGACTTTTTCAATAGAGCTTTGTGGAGGAACTCATGTAACGGACGTGTCTACAATTGGTAATTTTGAGATCATTAACGAGTCTTCCATTGCTTCTGGTGTGAGGAGAATAGAAGCATTAAGAGGAGAGGAGCTCTCTGTTTATAAACAATCTTTATACAAATTGGCTAAAGAGAAAGAAGCTAGTCTGAATTCTCAAATTCAAGATTTGGAAACTAATATTAAAAAACTAAATGGTAACCTAGAAGACCTTAAAGATTTATCGCCAGAAGTAAAAGCAGTTAAACTAAGGTCTTTATATGAGTCTTTATATAAAAAAACCATTCTTCAAGATTCTAAAAAAAATATTATTAAAGATTATCCATTCAAAGATATGACAGTTCGAATTCAGTATATTTATGGTCTTTCCGGAAAAGATTTGAGAACCATAGTAGATGATCATAAAAAAGAAATTGGCAGTTCTGCTGTTTTTACTTTTAGCGAGTTTGATAGCAAATTAAATATAGCAGTTGGTATCACCAACGAACTTACCAGTAATTTGGATGCCTCTTTTTTTGCTAAAGAAATATCTAAATTTCTCAATGGTAAAGGAGGAGGGGGAAGAAAAGATTTTGCCCAAGCTGGAGGAGACCCCCTATCTAATTTGAAGATTGTTTATGATTTTGTTTTAAAGTTAGTAGAAACAAAAATTAACTAAATATTCTTTTCAACAAAATCTATAATTTTTTGTGAGTCTAAATTGTCAATAGTTTCTTTATTTTTTTCACAATCATACACAAAAGAATTGTTTTTGATTGGTCTAAATTTATCAGAACTTTTATTAAAAAATGCAAATAATTTTGGATTTGCCAGGGTGAGCATATGCATAACTCCATTATCAATAGTAATATTAAATGCCATTTTATTTGCAATTGCAATTACAAGAGATGGGTTTTTTAATTCTGAACAAGCTAGGTGTTCAGGAAAATAAGCATTTATAATATTTTTTTTTATTATGTTAATTTCTTTTTCGTATTTTGGTTCTATAAAAAATACAGGTATGAAATTTTTTTCTACAAAGTGTTGAGCGGTCTTAATAATTTCTATTAATTCAAATTCTTTTATTCTAGTTTTGTGGCCTGCTTTAATAGAAAAACCAATGTATTTTTTATTATCATCAAGCAATCTTTTAGCTTCTTGATCATAATGTTGAGAAATTGTAACTTGAATATTATTTATATCAATTTTTTTTTTTAAAAATTTTTCTAAAGAATTAATTACTCTTAATTGAACATGCTGTTGTTTTTTTTGAAAAAATTTTATAGGCTTGCTTAGTATTCCTCTCAAAGAGAAGCTTATTAAAAATTTGTGAGGTATTCTTTTGTATATGAGTGTATTTCTAAACTTTGACTGATTATCAATAATTAAATCGTAAAACTTTTCATTTTTTATTTTTTTATCAAAAAAATGTTTTAATCTAAAACCAAAATGGATAGGAAAATGCTTGATTGTTTGAACATTTTTTATCTTTAGAGAGTTTAATTTATTCTCAAACCAAAAATTATCTATATCACAGGCATAATAATCAATATTTGGATTTTTAAATTCTTGATTAATTAAATGAAATATTTTTACAAACTGAATAGCATCTCCAATTCCACCACCTGTATTAATGATTAGAATATTTTTTATAGGAAATTGCAAAGTTAATTTAATTTGCTTTGTAGGTTTTTGTTGATTGCTTCTAAAAATTGGCTGGTCGTTAAAAACTTTTGTTCTCTACCAACTAAAACAGCTAGATCTTTCGTCATTTCACCTTTTTCAACAGTTTCTACACAAGTTTGTTCAAGAGCATGAGCAAAATCTATTAATTCCTGATTACCATCTAATTTACCTCTGTGTGCCAAACCTCTCGTCCATGCAAATATCGAAGCAACAGGATTGGTTGAGGTTTCATTTCCTTTTTGATGTTCTCTGTAGTGTCTAGTAACTGTTCCGTGCGCTGCTTCCGATTCAACAGTTTTTCCATCTGGAGTCATTAAGACACTAGTCATTAGCCCTAAAGAACCATACCCTTGCGCAACAGTATCACACTGAACATCGCCATCGTAATTTTTGCAAGCCCAAACATAACCACCACTCCATTTCATTGCACAGGCTACCATATCATCAATAAGTCTATGCTCGTATGTAAGTTTATGTTTTGCAAAATCATCTTTGAACTCACTATCAAAAATTTCTTGGAACAGGTCCTTAAACCTTCCATCGTAAGTTTTTAAAATAGTATTTTTAGTTGATAAATACACAGGCCATTTTCTTAACAAGCCATAGTTCATACAAGATCTAGCAAAATCTTTAACCGATTCATCCAGGTTGTACATTGTCATGGCTATTCCAGATCCAGGAAAGTTAAAGACGTCATGTTCAACTGTATCGTTACCATCTTCCGATGTCCATTTAACCGTAAGCTTTCCTTTGCCGGGAACTTTAAAATCTGTTGCTCTATATTGATCTCCATAGGCATGTCTTCCAATAACAATTGGATCTGTCCAGCCCGGAACTAATCTTGGAACATTTTTCATAATTATTGGCTCTCTAAATATAGTTCCACCTAAAATATTTCTAATAGTCCCATTGGGAGACTTCCACATTTTTTTTAATTTGAATTCTTCAACTCTAGCTTCATCAGGAGTTATGGTCGCACATTTAACACCTACACCATATTTTTTTATTTCATTAGCGCTATCTATGGTGATTTGGTCATCAGTTTTATCACGACTTTCCATTCCTAAATCAAAGTACTTTAACTCAACATCAAGATAAGGAAGGATTAGTTTATTCTTAATAAATTCCCAGATAATCCTGGTCATCTCATCACCGTCAAGCTCTACTACTGGATTTTTAACTTTTATTTTTGCCATGTTGCTAGTTAATTTAAGAAAATGTGTTATATACAAATCAAAAAATTTAATCAATTATAATTTAATGTTAGAAATAATTTTTCCAAAAATACATAAAGAAGGTAAAAAGATATTAATAATAACTCTTTCCATCAATTTTTTGGTATTTTTTATATCTGAGACATTGGGATTGTTACTAATTATTATTAATGTTTGGGTTTATTACTTCTTTAGAGATCCTGATAGAGTTTCTATAGGTGATGACAATTACCTTGTTAGCCCAGCAGACGGAAAGATTAGTATGATTACAGAATGCAATGGTCCGAAAGAAATAGGAATGGAAGAAAAAACATTTACAAGGGTTAGTGTTTTTATGAATGTATTTGATTGTCATGTAAATAGAGTTCCTACTAAGTGCGATATAGAAGAGATTTTTTACAAGCCTGGAAAATTCATCAATGCCTCCTTAGATAAGGCCAGTGAACACAATGAGAGAAATATTTTAAAAGTAAAAGGAAAAAATGGAGACGAATTTGCAATTGTTCAAATTGCAGGTTTGGTTGCTAGAAGAATTGTTTGCGAAACCGATGTTGGAAAAGAATTGAATCAAGGCGATAGATTTGGAATTATTCGCTTTGGAAGTAGAGTTGATTTGTATTTTGATAATAGTTATGAAATTTTTGCAAAAATCGGCCAAACAGTTGTTGCTGGCGAATCCTTATTGGCTAAAAAAAAATAAGTATATAAAATATACGTGCTATGAAAAAAGCAATTAGTATAAGATCAGTTATACCAAATATTATTACCGTACTGGCCTTGAGCTTGGGTTTAACCGCAATTAAATTTGCCTTAGTTCAAAATTTTCACAATGCTGTCATATGCATTGTATTAGCTGCAATTCTAGATGCGGCTGATGGTAGAATAGCGAGATTAATAAAAGGAACTTCAAAGTTTGGCGCTGAATTAGACTCTTTGGCCGACTTTGTAAATTTTGGTGTTGCTCCAGC
>Ga0315339_1003733_pt1 | contig 10484 bp, 8 predicted proteins | sample ASW17metaG_FD_204514 | JGI IMG/M metagenome (GOLD analysis project Ga0315339, IMG submission 204514) | Ammonia-oxidizing marine archaeal communities from Pacific Ocean, United States - ASW #17 | ecosystem: Environmental > Aquatic > Marine > Oceanic | place: USA: California | collected 2016-12-05
CTCGTCGACGATGCCCACTGCATCACCTTCCTCCCCGCGCCTTGATCTCTCCCGCAAATCCCATCTGCGATATGCAACGATCATCTGTTACAGGCCACTAGTGCTCGGTACGGGCTAACAGGGATCCAGGCCATGGCCCGCACGATCAGGAACATCCGCTGGCGCGTTGCCGGAGTCGTGACGCTCGATACGGTCAACAACTACATGGACCGCATGACCCTGTCGGTGGTCATCATCCAGGTGCAGGTGGCGCTGTCGATCAGCGAGTCGCAATACGCCACCCTCAACAGCCTGTTCCTGTTTGCCTACGCCATCATGTACGCGGTAGGTGGGCGGCTCGTCGATCGACTCGGTACCTACACCGGGTTCCTGGTGATCAACGTGTTCTGGGCGCTGGCGGTGATCGCCCACGGCTTCGCCAACAGCTTCGTTGGCCTCGCCGTGTCGCGATTCCTGCTCGGTGTTGGCGAGGGTGGGGGGTTCCCCGCCTCGAGCAAGGCGGTGTCGGAGTGGTTTCCCGCACGGGAGCGCTCCATCGCCTTCGGGCTGTTCAATACCGGATCGAGCATCGGGTCGGTGATCGCCGTGCCGTTGTTCAGCTTCATCATGATCGCCCTGGGCTGGCGCTGGGTGTTTTTCGTCGCCGGAGGACTGGGGTTGCTCTGGTCTCTGTACTGGGCATTGTTCTACCGGCTGCCGCACGAGCATCCACGCATCACTGCCGAGGAGCTCGAGCTCATTAGCACCGCCCACCGCGAAGAGGCGGAGGGGGCCGGCGACGGGGCCGAGGGCTCCGCCGAGGAGGCGCCGCGCTGGCTGACGCTGCTCGCGCACCGTGAGGTGCGCTGCCTGCTGGCGATTAAGTTCCTCACCGATCCTGTTTGGTACTTCTATATCTTCTGGATTCCGAAGTACCTATTCGATGTGCGCGGCTTCAACCTTGCCGAGGTCGGCTACTTTGCCTGGATCCCGTACGCGGCGGCGGGTTGCGGTAGCTTGTTCGGTGGCTGGCTGTCGAGCCGTCTGCTTGGTCGAGGACAGAGTCTTGATCGCGCCCGCAAGATCACTCTGGGGCTAGGCGCCGCGCTCATGCCGGCGGCGGCGTTGGTAGCCTCAGTGCCGGCAGGCGTCGCCATCCTGTTCATCAGCCTGGCGTTCGCCGGGCATCAGATCTGGAACGTCATCGTGCAGACGCTGCCCGCCGACCTCTACCCGAAGGGCCAGGTGGGCTCGGTGGCTGGCCTGATCGGCTCCGCCGGCGCTTTCGGTGGCATGGTCTTCGCTGCCGTTGTGGGCTGGATTCTGGCATCGTCAGGCAGCTACGCGCCGATATTCGCCATCGTCAGCTTGCTGCACCCGGTGTCCTTCGGCCTCATTGTCTGGGCCATCCCGAGGATCCGACGGCTGCACGTCTGAAGGGTGGCTCCTTCGTCGCGAGGGCTCGAAGCGACGTACGCGCTAGCGTCCGGTGTATCGGAGTCCGACGCGGATTGATCGAGAGGGCCCCGGAAACCCGATGAGCGTCTCGTAGGTAGCGTTGGCGAGGTTGTCGGCTCGTGCGACTACGGAGACCTGTGACGTCACGTCCCAGATGCCGCTCATCCCCAGCAGCGTATGACCGTCGACGCGGTCTCGATCGGGGACGGGAAGCTGGCGGTCGAAGCTGCCGCTGACCTGCTGGGCGTCGAGCGCCAGCAGCACTCGATCGTGTGCTTGCCAGCTGGCGCGGAAGCTCGACAACCACTCGGGACGTTGAAGCAGCGGTTCCGGGGAGCTCAGGTCTTCGACTTCCTGGTAGGTGACGGTGAGGTCGGCGTTGAAGCGATCATCGGCCCGCCATCCGAGGCTCAGCTCGGCGCCGCGCGTCTCCACGGCGTCGCGGTTGATGTTCTGGAAGGTCTCGAAGTCGAAGTCGATGAGATCGCTGAAGCGGTTGTAGAAGGCCGTCACTCCGAGGTTCACGCCAGCATCGCGCCACTCGTGTTGCAGGCCGAGGTCGGTGCCCCAGGACGTCTCTGGGCGGAGATCGGGATTTCCGCCGAGCGCTGCCGGGCTGGCGAGCGCGAAGAAGCTGGGTAGCTTGAAGGCGCGGCCGACCGAGGCGCGAATTCGCGTATCGTTGCCGATCCGATAGGCGATACCGAATCGCGGACTGACCTCCGCGTCGGTGCTATTGGAAAAGTCCACTCGAGTGCCGACCTCGACGATCACATCATCGAGCTCCAAGACGAGCTCGGCGAAGGGTCCGCCGACCGTTCGGGCAATGTCATAGTCGCCGGCGATGTCGCCACCCAGGAAAGGCGGCAGAGCGAGGACGCTGGCGACCTCGCCGCTCTCTCGGGTCACATCGAACCCGAAGCTGATAAAGCCCACGTCAGAGGTCCGGAAGACGGCCGCTGCACCGAGCCGGGCGCGAGTGAATCGGGCGTCCTCGACGATAGCTGGTACGAGCGGCGGGACCGCGGGGCTGGTTCGCTCCAGCGTGTGTCGATACACCGACGCGTTGACGCGGAGCTGCCGACGGTCGGTTGGGCTCAACGTGAGATCCGCACCCAGGCTGAGCTCGTCGTTGCGCGACGCTCGCAGCTCGCCAGATCCGAAGGCCGGTCCGCCGGAGGCGCTCGGGTAGTCATCGGCTTCCCAGGTGGCGAAGCGCCCGGCAAGCTGAAGGTCCGTTGTCGCCGAAGGCCGCAGGCCGAGCCGCGCCTGCGCGTCGAGCTGCTCGAAGCGATCGTCGCCGATACGGCCCTGCTCGCGCTCGAATTGCAGCGTCGCAGAGTAATCGTGCCTCTGCCTCCAATTACTGATCCCGGTCGAGGCGCGGATCAGCGAGGCTGAGCCTCCCTCGACCGTGGCGTTGATCGACGGCCCTTGGCGCGCCGGCGCCGCTGCGCCCGCCCTCGGTGATCCGGCGCGCGTGATGATGTTGATAGCGCCGGCTAATCCGGTAGAGCCGAAGTGTGCCGACAGCGGACCCGAGACCACCTCGATGCGATCGATTGTCTCCGTCGGCAGGCTATTGAGGCTGAACGCTCCGCCCTGCTGATCGTTGGTGTCATTGAGTGGGATTCCGTCCAGCAGCACGAGCGTGAAGTTGGGATCGCCGCCACGTATCTGCGCTGCCGTCGAGCCACCGCGCGAGCCGTCGGTGAGCAGGTGTAGGCCGGGCACGAATCGCAGCAGATCGGCGGCCGACCGTGCCGCCAGCGTTTCGATGGTCGCCCGCTCGATCACGAACACCGTCGAGGTCGTCGAGGAGATCGGACGATCGATGACCGTCGCAGTGGAGTAGATGCGCGGCAGCTCAGGCGGTTCGGAGCTGACGTCGTCAGTTTGTTGAGCCTCCTGGTTGCCGGTCTCCTCCGCCCTGGCTTCTCCAATTCCGAGCCCAGCCCCGAACCCGATCGCTACGCCGAACCCGATCCAGCTCGTTGAGGCAAGCAGCGCTCCCCGCGCCCACAACCAGACGGTGGGTGAACTAGCGCCCCGCACAGCCGTCCATCAGATCGCCCAGCGAGTCGGGCACGAACCGCTCGATGAGCGCCGTTAGCGTCGGGTCGCGCTGGCGCAACTCCTGGCGAGTGCCGGAAGGCGGCCCGCTGTCGCCGATTTGCACGTCGACCCACGGCCCCGGGAGCGACTCGTTGAGATCGAACCAGGCGTTGACGCTGTGGGTCAGGTACTCGTCGTCGCCGAACGCATCAGCCGGAGTGACGTTCTCGGGCTCGCCGACCGGGGCGTCGAACTCTCCTCGCGCCACCGCCGCCCGGTAGGCCGCGAAGATCTCGTCCTCGACTCCGGGGTCGGTGGTCGACCAGCCGAGATTCTGCATCGCATGAACGAATTCATGTAGCAGGAAGTTCGCCCGATACTCGGTGTTTCCCGGGTAGCAGATGCCGCGTTCCGAGACCAGGCTGGCCGGGTCGCCGGGCATCTGCCCGAGCCCCCACTCGCCATCGGCGCCGGCGTCGAACTCGGGCAAATCCGAAGCGGTCTCGGAGATCGCCATGATCGAGATGCGCGGTGCTTGCCGCAGCATTGCCTGATGTACGTCGGGGCGCTTGCTCAACAGGTGCAGTACGGTCCGCCGAGTCGCCACCAGCGCCGCGTCGGGAACCGCGTCCGAGCTGACGATCTCCACGCCCTGGGCGTCGAGGTACTTGCGGTAGAACGGATCGATGCCCGGCGGCGGCTCGGTCACCGTTTCGGCGTCGGCCGAGGTGCCCGGGGGTGTCGTGGTGGCAACGTCGTCCGGCGCTCTGCGTGCCGCCGATGAGTCACCGCGCTCCGGGGTGCCGCAACCGATGATGGACGCAGCTGCCCCGAGGATCAGGAGCAAGGTTGAACACCGCTGCGGGGTGTCCATCAGCGGACGATCAGGATGCGGGGGTTCGGCGGATACAGCCACTCGACGCCGTTTTCGGTGACGATCGCATTGTCCTCGAAGTTGATTGCCAATCGGGTCCCGTTGGGGATCGCCGTGTGGACGACGAACTCGAGCGAGAAGATGTTGTTCGGCTGGATCACCACGTGCGCTCGATCCGGCCGGAACGGCGCGAACGACGGACCCACCGCGACCTCGCTATTGCCGGTGTTGCCCACCGTGTGGCAGTCGATGGAGATGCCGGAGCGCGGATCATCCTCCAGCGCCGCGATAATGGCGCGGTCCTCGCGGCCGACATCGGTAAACGGTGTGTAAACGTAGTCGAGCTCCTCGAACACCTGGGCAAGATGGGCAAGCGTCTCGCCGGCGGTGCGACCAACCTTGATGTTGTCCTTGATCACCTGGCGCGCGAAATAGCCACGGTCCCAGGCATGCTGGATGAAGTCCGGTACCTTGGTCTCACCCTCCGGCATGATGTAGACATGGCGCTTGAAGTCGGTGCCGAAGTTCAGGTAGCGGACACCCATGTCGTACGACAAGAAGTCGCCGCGTCGGATGACGTCGCTGCGGCCGCCCCCATTCTCGGCAGCGGCCGAGTAGAGAGTTCCGGGGGCGCTGATACCGAACGACGAGCGCAGTCCCATCTCCAGCAGGCGGTCCTGCACCCACCAGGCGACGTCGTCTCGAGTGGTGACGCCCGGAATGATTACCTCGTTGCTCAGCGCCCTTTCGTTGAGACGGCGGGTGATCTCTCCGGCGGTCGAGAACGCGGCGATCTCGCGCTCGACGCGTCGCACGCGGAAGTCGGTAATCAGCTGCTCCGACGACACCAGGCGATCGGCGTAAGGTCCGAGCTCCTCGGTGATGCGCTCGTAGTCGGTGTGCGAGAGCCCGTCAGCAACCCCCAGCCAGGACGACATGTTGATGGCGATGCGCTGTGGCTCGCGCTCGTCGACCATGCGTCGCAGGTCGCTCGGCGATCCGAAGATATCGTAGGTTTCGCGCATGCCCGGCCCTCTGCCGAAGCCGCCGAGCACGGCGCGCTCGATGCGGTCAGAGCCGCGATCGGTAAACACGAAGGTGCCGAACTCGGCGCCCAGATCGAGCTCCAGCGGGTCAGGATTGCCCAAGCGGATCACATGGATCCACATGTCGACGTTGTTGTCTCGCATGGCGCCAGGCAGGATCAGGTCGAACTTGTCCTGCCGTATCAGGTGTAGCGTCTCGAAGCGAGCGCGGGCGTCGAGTATGCGCACGTCATTCTGGGCGCCGCCTGCCGCCAGGGTTACCGGCAGGGCCGATACCAAGAGCAACGGGATGAGTAGCAGCTGCTTCATTCGTCGCATCGCGGGCCGGCGCCTCCTTCAGTGGGTTTCGTGCGAGTTGGATACAATATACGAACTACATTCGTGTTCCGGAGAACCGGGCGCCCGTGGGGGCGTGGGCTCGAGCCGACACGACTCGAGGTCACACACACTGGAGGCGCTTGTTGGCATCATCCACTCGGGCCGCATCCGCCCGCGCCAGCGGCGTAGCCGTACGGTGCTAGCCGCGTCGCAGCGCCGCGCGGTACCGATCGCTGCGTCGATTGTTGCTGAGGTCCGCATCGCGGCATCTAGCCTCGTCGCTGGCCTCTTCGCCGTGACTCTCCTCGCGCTGCCGCTCGGGTGCGCGCCGGCCGGCGAACGGACCCACCTGGTGCTGCTCACCGAGGGGATTCCGCCGACCCTCGATCCGGTGGCGGCGCTCGATAGCCGCGTCGACAACCCGGTCATCAACCTCTACAGCGCGCTGGTGCAGTACGCCTCGGGCACGACCGACCTGCACCCGGACTTGGCCGAGTCGTTCGAGGTGTCCGATGACGGACGCAGGTACGTCTTCACACTGCACGCCGATGCCCGCTTCCACGATGGTACCCCGGTGCGGGCCGACGACGTGAAATACACCGTCGATCGAATGCTGGCCCTGAAGATCGGCGTCTGGGCCTATCTGACACCGGTGAGCGGTGCCGAGGTGCTCGATGCTCGGCGGGTCGCGGTCGACTTGTACGCTCCTTTCCCCGGTTTTCTGGGCGCCATGACGCGCCTATACATCGCCAACGCTGATCTGATTCGCGCCAATGAGCACGAAGGAGATTTCGGCCAACGCTGGCTGCAGACGCACGATGCCGGTGCCGGGCCTTATCGATTGGTGTCGTTCCAGCCGGAACAGCAGTTCACCCTCGAGCGCTTCCCGGACTATCACCGTGGCTGGGGCGAGCGACACATCGAGAGCGCCGTGTTTCGTGTCATTCGCGAGGAGGCGGCGCGGCGCATCGCGTTGGTCAACGGCGCCGCCGACTGGATCTATCTTTCGAGCGCCGACACCCTCGAAGCGCTCGCCGATGAGCCTGGCATCGTCGTAAATCGTGACCCGACGCTCAACCAAGCCTATCTTGGCTTCAACACTCAGAGCGAGCATTTGAGAGACGCGCGTGTCCGTCGGGCACTGGCGCTCAGCTACGACTACAACGGACATCTCGAGCACCTCATGCGTGGCAATGCCGAGTGGCCGTACGGGGTGCTGCCGACACGTGCCGAGTGCGTCAGCCTCGAGGCGCCCCGTCCGCGCACCGACCTGGACGAGGCAAGGCGGCTGATTGCCGAGTCTGGGCTGGATACCGATGGCGTCGAGCTCACCATGGCTTTCGAAGGTACCACCGGCGAGACGCCCATCTTCGAGATCATGCGCGACGGCGCTGCACAACTCGGTATCCGTGTGACTGCCGTCGATATCGAGTGGGACGCGAAGGTGGAGAACTACGCCCGACTAGAGACCTCCACTGACATCGGCACCATCTGGATGTTCTCGCCGGGGCCGGAGGCACATCACTTTCTCTACTCGTTGGTTCATTCAGGACAAGCGGGCAACGGTGGCAACAACTTCGCCTGGTACCAGAACGCCGAGATGGACGCGTTGCTCGACGCCGCTGCCGAGGAGCTCGACGAAGAACGTCGATGCGCGCTCTACCGGCGAGTCGAAGAGCTATGGCTCGAGGATATGCCGTTCGCAGTCAGCGTCACCATGGTCGGTTTGTCGGCGCAGCGCGACGATCTGCAGGGCTACTCCGTCAGCCTCGGGCACCCGTTGACCCAAGATCTCTATCCAATGTGGCAAGACCGGTGAGTCGCTATGTCGTTCGGCGCCTGCTGCTCATGGTTCCGGTGCTCATCGGCGTGAGCCTGCTGGCCTTCTGTCTCACCAACTTGGTCCCGGGCGACCCGGCGCGGGCCGCTGCGGGTCGGCTCGCCACCCCCGAACAACTCGAGGCGGTTCGCGAGCGCCTCGGCCTCGACCGGCCGCTAGCGGTGCAGTACGGTCTCTACATGGGGCGCCTGGTGCGCGGCGACCTCGGCACATCGCTGACCTCCAAACAGGACGTTTCTCGCGAGCTGCGGATCTTCTTTCCAGCAACGCTCGAGCTGCTGCTTGCGACGATGGTGCTTGCCGTAGGCATCGGGATCCCCCTGGGCGTGCGCGCCGCGACAGGCCGCGGCGGTTGGGTCGATCGCGGCTTCCTGGGCTTCTCCTACCTCGGGGTCGGCATGCCGGTCTTCTTCCTGGCCCTGCTGCTGCAGCTGGTCTTTGCCGGCTGGCTGCGGGTGTTGCCGATTGCCGGGCGGCTGGGGCTGGAGACCGTGCCGCCACCGGGTGTCACCGGCATGTATACGATCGATGCGCTGTTGGCAGGCAATTGGGGCACGTTCGTCGATGCCCTCCGCCATCTGGTGCTGCCGGCGGTAACGCTGGCGATCGCCGGGGTCTCCGAAGTCGGGCGTATCACGCGCAGCTCGATGCTCAGCGCGTTGAGCCAGGACTACGTCCGAACGGCGCGGGCGAAGGGACTGCCGGAGCGCACAGTTTGGCTGCGGCACGCGTTGCCGAACGCGATCTTGCCGACGACTACGGTCATCGGCCTTCAGGTGGCGTTCTTGCTCGGTGGCACCGTCCTCATCGAGAACCTGTTTTCCTGGGGTGGACTGGGAACTTACGCCTGGACCGGAATCTTCCGACTCGATATCCCGGTGATCATGGGGATCACGCTCGTCTCCACCACCGTGTACCTGTTCGTGAATCTCGGCGTCGATCTGCTGTACGCCCGGCTCGATCCGCGGATCGAGTATGAGTAGCCGATCGATGCTGCGAGATCGGCGACTGGTCGCCGGCGGCGTCATCGTCGGGCTGTTCCTGACGATGGCGGTGGTGCCCGGCCTGTTCACCGGCCAGGACCCGGCCGGTTTGCAGCTCGAGCGGCGGCTGGCACCGCCGTCCGCGGACCACTGGCTGGGGACCGACGGCGTTGGCATCGATATCTATGCGCGCGTCGTCCACGGAGCTCGGACGACGCTGGCCACGGTCGTGGTGGTGCTAGCGATCGCCATCTTCGTGGGTGTGAGCGTGGGTGCAGTGTCCGGGTACCTGGGCGGATGGCTGGACGGTCTACTCATGCGCACGACCGATGTTTTCCTGGCGTTCCCGCCGCTGATCCTGGCGCTGGCGACCAACGCCGTGCTCGGCAGAGGCCTGCGCCAGACGATGTTGGCGGTGGCCTTTCTCTGGTGGCCTGCCTACGCCCGTCTGGTGCGCGGCCAGATTCTCTCGGTGCGCAAGCAGGAGTTCGTCGATTCTGCACGCGTCATCGGCGCCAGCCGCTTCCGCATTGTCACGCGGCACGTGCTGCCCAACGTCATCGACCCGGTCATCGTGCGCGCCTCGCTCGACGCCGGGTTCGTGGCGCTCACGGCGGCGTCGCTCAGCTATCTCGGCCTCGGCGCCCAACCCCCGACAGCCGAGTGGGGGCGCATGGTGGCTGAGGGTCAGAAGTTCCTGCTCGACCAGTGGTGGGTGGCCAGCTTTCCAGGACTGGCGCTCTTCGCGTTGGTGATCGGCTTCAACTTGATCGGCGAAGGCTTGGGCGACCAACTGCAGGCCGGAGCTGTCACGACAGATCAGCCGTTCGACGGTGTAGCTACCGGTAACTTGACCGACTTGAAGGAGACGTAATGGAGTCCATAAGAGTCTGCGCCATCATCCCGGTCCGCAATGGCCTGCAAGCATGGGGGGATGTGCATCGCCAGCTGCTGGCGCCGCTTGAGCATCCAGGGGTCGAGTTCGAGCTGCGCGACCTCCCCGATGCCGCCATCGAAGCCATCGGCTGTGCCTACGACGCCGAGTCGCTGGCGATGTTGCACATCGACGCCGCCCGGCAGGCAGAACGCGAGGGGTTTCATGCTGTGGCGATGGGTTGTCTGGATGAGCCCGGCGTGCAAGGCGCCAAGGAAGCCCTCGATATTCCGGTGATCGGCGAGACCGAGGCGGCATTGCATTTCGCCTCGATGGTCGGGCGCCGGTTCTCCTTCCTGATGCCAGGCGACATCGACGGCAACCAGCGCGGCGGCTACGGCTCCCGCTGCATCGAGGATCTGGCGCGCATGTACGGCTTCGCCGACAAGCTCGCCTCGGTGCGCTCGGTGTCAGGCAAGTCGCTCGATTTTGCCGGCCGCGACGAGGGCCTGCCGGAGGCGATGATCGAGCAGGGGCGCCTGGCGATGTCGGAAGACGGCGCCGACGCAGTCGTGGGTTATGGCAGCCTCGACGTCATCGGGCGGCTGCAGAGCGAGCTGCCGATTCCGGTAATCGACCCAATCCAGGCCTCGGCGATGATGGCCGAGAGCCTGGCACGCCTGCGCATAGCGCAGAGCAAGCGCGCCTTTCCGAGGCCCGGAAGCCTCGAAGCGGAGGACTAGGCGCGATAGCCAGAGACTCGCGAGTTCCGAGCCTTACCGAGACAGCCGACCTGAAGAGACAGACACCCGGTCGCCCGCGCGGGACCAGCAAATGGAGAGATAGTCATGAAGTCGAGAGAGTTCTGGGACGAGTTCGCTGACGTAACCGTCAAGCGCCTGGTCGAGCCCGCGGCTGGCGAACCGCTGCTGGTGCTCGCCGACACGCGCAGCGAGTTGAACCTGGCGCACGCGCTGATGGCGGCAGGAGTGCGCTCCGGCGCCGACACGCAGCTGATCATCAAGCAGCTCGCCAAGCCTGGTGAGGCATCGCAGCC
>Ga0315339_1003736_pt1 | contig 10478 bp, 8 predicted proteins | sample ASW17metaG_FD_204514 | JGI IMG/M metagenome (GOLD analysis project Ga0315339, IMG submission 204514) | Ammonia-oxidizing marine archaeal communities from Pacific Ocean, United States - ASW #17 | ecosystem: Environmental > Aquatic > Marine > Oceanic | place: USA: California | collected 2016-12-05
CAATCGCCTGATGCAACCCTTCCGATAGACGTCTGCCAGCCATGGTGCGCCCTGTGTGCTCATCAATCAGCACCGCCTGGCCATCCTGCACAATATACTCGACATCTTTATTAAACAGATGCTGAGCTCTGAGGGCTGAGTGCACATGATGTAATAGACCGAGGTTACTGGCCATATACAGGCTTTGGTCCCGCTCAAGCAGGCCTTCGCCAATTAAAATTTCTTCCACCTTTTGATGGCCGCTCTCGGTCAACTCAACACCGCGAGTCTTTTCATCAACCACAAAGTCGCCGGGAATTTCGTCGGCTTCAGCGCCTTCAACGTCCTCAGTTTCAATCTGTGCTGTCAGCTTGAGCGTCAGTGCATTGACGGTTTGATAGAGTGCTGAGCTATCCTGAGCGGCACCTGAGATAACTAGTGGCGTTCTGGCTTCATCAATAAGGATTGAATCCACCTCATCGATAATGGCAAAGGCCAGGCCACGCTGGGACTTATCTTCCAGGCGCAGAGCCATATTGTCACGCAGGTAGTCAAAACCAAATTCATTATTAGTGCCATAGGTGATATCGGCTGCGTAGGCGTGTTGTCGACTGCTAGGCTGCAATTCGTCACCATCGTCTGGATTGAGACGGAAGGAGTTGGGGCTGTCTGGACCCTGGTAGGACTGAACCACACCGACGGACATACCCAGCGCCTGATACAGCGGCGCCATCCACTGGGCATCACGTCGCGCTAGATAATCATTGACCGTTATAACATGGACGCCTGCAGCAGGTAGTGCATTAAGATAAGCCGCCAGAGTAGCAACCAGAGTTTTACCCTCACCGGTGCGCATCTCGGCAATCTTGCCGCTGTGCAAGGTGATACCACCGATCATTTGCACGTCAAAATGACGCATACCCATAACGCGGTTAGCTGTCTCGCGCACCACAGCAAAGGCCTCTGGCAGCACTTGATCTAGGGTCTCACCCTGAGCCAATCGCTCTCTAAGAATGTCTGTTTGCGCCCTAAGATCTGCATCATTTAACGCTTTTAGGCCCTCTTCTAAGACATTTATTTTAGTGACTATCTTGCGCATACCGCGCAGTTCACGATCATTGCTAGTGCCGAACACTTTTTTCAGGATGTTGCCAAACATTGTGCTTTTCCATAAATATAAACGAAAGAAACAGAGAGCTATCCGGCTCCCCAGAAGATCAAACAGATTTCAATCGAGGTTTAACGGCTGGTGCGTTTGATGTAGGAAGCTGGATCGACTGTGCGACCGTTTTTGTAGACTTCGAAATGGACGTGAGGGCCCGTAGAACGGCCCGAACTGCCCATAGTCGCAATGAGTTCGCCTTTTTTAACAATGGCGCCCAATTTAGCTACGTTCTTTTCATTGTGCGCATAACGGGTAACAAATCCGTCACTGTGGTTGATTTCAACCATTTGACCATAACCGCTGCGATCGCCCGACCAGGTGACGACACCTGAGGCAACGGCAATAACCTCTGCACCCTGCCTGCCGGCGAAATCAACACCCGCATGCCAGCGCTTTTTACCATGGAATGGGTCAGTACGCATGCCGTATTCTGAGGACATCCAGCCTTTGACGATTGGACGGCCAGCCACCATGCGTTCACTTTTAATGCGGTTGTCGGCTAGCATAGACTGCAGTACTTGCAGTTGTGACTCGCGGCTATCAAGATTGCTGTCAAGTCGCGCAAACAGGGTTGCCAACTCTTCTTGAATATCTATCGCACTCGCAGTCTCTTTAACCAGCTGGGTATCCGGACCACCTAAACCTGGCGCTACGGAGAAATCGAATTCACCGTCTTCAAGGCTGGCTATCTGGGTAAGTTGCTCGCCGAGCGCGTCTAATCGAACCAGTCGAGAGCGCATCTGAGCTAATTTGACCGTCATTGCTGAGAGAGAACTAGCAACTTGATCACGGCCAGCATCCACTTCCTCTTGCTGGATAACAAGCTGGTGCTGCATTTCACCAATACTATTGTCAAACAGCAGTTCCCAACGTCCATCAGCAATCTTAACGCCCAGCAAAGTGCCGGCAGCCACTGGTATCCCCAGAAGTAGCACGGACAATATGCCTTTGGCCCAGCTATTAAGGCTAAGTGTTCTAACCTTTTCTGCTCGACTGCTGATAAGAATGATTTTCACTACAGGTTAATACCTTATCTCACTCAAAAACTATTAAAAAATTAATTCGGTTGCATGTACGAAATCGGCACATCTTCCGGATTATCAATAAAAGTGACTACTTCCCAAGCATCCGTATCTGCGATTAATGCGCGTAATGACGCATTGTTGAGTCCATGCCCGGATTTGTGCGCATCGAATTCCCCTATCAGGCTGTTTCCAAGCAAATAGAGGTCGCCAATGGCGTCCAGGATCTTATGTTTGACGAATTCATCGTCGTAACGCAAGCCGTCTTCGTTCAAAATTTGAAACTCATCAACAACTATGGCGTTTTCTAAACTGCCGCCCCGCGCTAAACCCTTTGAGCGGAGATATTCAATTTCTTGCATAAAGCCAAACGTTCTGGCTCTGCTGACTTCTTTAACAAATGAGGTACTCGAAAAATCTATGCTCGCTTTTAGGGCCTGATGTTTGAACAATGGGTGCGCAAAGTCAATAGCAAAATTGACTTTAAAACCTTCGAAAGGTCTGAATGTAGCGCTTTTATCGTCCTGCTTTACGGTAACGGGGCGCTTGATACGGATGAATTTCTTAGGTGCATCCTGCTCGGAAATTCCTGCGGATTGCAGTAAAAACACAAATGGGCCAGCGCTACCATCCATAATAGGGATTTCTGAGGCCGACACATCAATCACAATATTGTCAATTCCCAGACCAGCCAGAGCGGATAGCAAATGTTCAATGGTAGAGACGCGAACATCACCATTGACAAGGGTTGTAGAGAGGGTAGTGTCGCCGACATTCTCTGCCGTGGCGGCAATTTCGACCACGGGATCGAGGTCGGTACGACGAAATACTATGCCTGTATCAGGCTCAGCGGGATGCAGAGTCAGGTAGACTTTTTCACCGGTGTGTAATCCCACGCCAGTAGCACGTATTACATTTTTTAACGTGCGCTGCCTAATCATGGCTACACCTTAGCTGAATAAGGGGCAAATTCTAACAGACAAGCCCTCTATCACCAAGATTTTATAATCTGAGGCGTGGCAATAGAGGGCTTACTACCATTGACTAACAGGGTAATTAGTCAGCTTGCTTACGCAAGAATGCTGGTACATCTAAATAATCCATCTCTGGATCAGCATTGATATCCATTTTACGTGCCGTTGAACCATCGGCCGCTGTTGTGCTGCGACGGTTTATTGTCGGCTTATCCAGACGACCGTAGTCGATATCCCCACTGGCTGTTCTCCGCGCGGGAGCATTGTCAACAACTACGCCGCGAGGTCCTGTTTTTGCAGCAACACCGCGCAGACCTGTGGCAACCACAGTGACACGCAGCTGATCTTCTAACTCGGGCTCAAACACACTACCGACAATAATAGTGGCATCTTCGTCAGCAAAGCTGCGAATGGTGTCGCCCACATCTTCAAACTCACCCAGCGTAAGGTCATAACCGCTGGTGATATTAACAAGAATTCCTTTAGCACCCTGAAGGTTAATGTCTTCCAGTAGAGGACACTTAATCGCACCTTCGGCGGCAACTTTGGCACGATCTGTACCACTCGCTTCACCTGTACCCATCATGGCCATACCCATCTCTGCCATAACAGTACGAACATCAGCGAAATCGACGTTGATCAGGCCATCTAGCATTATCAGGTCAGTAATGCCCTGAACTGCACCGAAAAGTACATCATTAGCCTGTTTAAAGGCATTGATCACGGTCATTTCTTTGCCCAGTACCTGCATCAGCTTTTCATTGGGCACAATAATCAATGAATCGACACGCTCTTTAAGCGCAGCAATACCCGCATCGGCAATTGCCATACGCTTGCGGCCTTCAAAAGAGAACGGACGCGTCACTACACCGACGGTCAAAATACCCATCTGCTTGGCAACTTCTGCAATCACTGGAGCACCACCGGTACCAGTGCCGCCACCCATGCCGGCAGTAATAAATACCATATCTGCGCCTTCGAGCACCTGAGCAATACGCTCTTTGTCTTCAAGGGCGGCCTGACGACCCACTTCTGGGTTGGCACCTGCACCGAGACCTTTGGTCAATGTGCCGCCAAGCTGCAATATGGTGGCGTTTTCTAAGTCATTGAGTGACTGAGCATCGGTGTTGGCACAGATAAAATGCACCCCATCAATATTGCTCGCCATCATGTGGCGAACTGCGTTACCGCCGCCCCCACCAACGCCGACTACTTTGATTTCTGCATTCTTTGGAATGCTGTCTACTAATTCGAACATAGGTAACCCCTTATTTGCGCCTCACAATTAAATTTCATAGCCACGTTATGTGACCCTTACAGTCCACCCTGAAAAAACCCTTTGACCTTATCCCAGGCACTGTCCGTGTTTGCCTTGCCGGTATCGCCAAGACCTTCCCTACGTTGCTCTTGAGCACCGAAGTGCAGCAGACCAACTCCTGTCGAATAAATTGGATTGTTAACAATATCCGACAGGCCTTTTACATTGACTGGTGTACCGATGCGTACTGGCATATGGAAGATTTCTTCCGCCAGTTCGGTAACACCTTCCATTTTTGATGTACCACCGGTAAGTACCACTCCAGCAGCAATTAATTCTTCGAAACCACTGCGGCGAAGTTCTGCCTGAACCAGGGTAAATAACTCGTCATAACGCGGCTCAACCACTTCGGCCAACAACTGGCGGGACATATCTCGCGGTTCGCGATCGCCAACACTGGGCACCTTGACCGTCTCTTCCGGGCGGGCCAGTTTAGCCAGTGCGCAGGCGTATTTAATCTTCAGTTCTTCGGCGTGCGGCGTGGGTGTGCGCAGCGCCATAGCGATATCATTGGTCACCTGATCACCGGCGATAGGAATCACGCCAGTGTGGCGAATGGCGCCCTCAGTAAAGATGGCAATATCCGTGGTGCCACCACCTATATCGACAAGAGCGACGCCGAGCTGTTTTTCATCTTCGGTGAGTACCGCATAGCTCGATGCCAACTGCTCTAAAACAACATCATCTACATCCAGACCACAGCGGCGGATGGACTTTTTAATATTCTGTGCGGCATTAGCAGCGCAGGTGACAAGGTGAACCTTGGCTTCAAGGCGCACCCCAGACATACCAACAGGCTCATGAACCCCTTCCTGGTCGTCAATAATGTATTCCTGTGGCAACACATGAAGAATTTCCTGGTCTGCGGGAATAGCCACGGCGCGGGCTGCATCAATGACTCGTTCAACATCCAGCTGCTGTACTTCGCGGTCGCGGATAGCAACAATACCGTGGGAGTTAAGACTGCGAATATGGCTGCCAGCAATGCCTGCATAGACGGAGTGAATTGAGCAGCCAGCCATTAGCTCGGCCTCTTCAATAGCACGCTGAATCGAGGTGACCGTAGCTTCAATATTGACCACCACACCTTTCTTAAGACCGGAGGATACATGCATTCCGGTACCGACTATTTCCAGATCACCATTGGCGCCTACTGCACCCACAATTGCCACCACCTTTGAGGTGCCAATATCCAGCGCAACGATCATGTTCTCTTCATTTGCATTAGCCATAATTTTTCCTCAGCAGCTCCTGCTTATCCCTGCACAGATTGAGCTGTATTTGCCTCAGTGTCGTGCTGCGCACCAATCAATACACCGTCTTTCCAAGCCACGGCTAATCCATTCGGGTAACGCAGATCTATAGTTTTAATACTGTTTAATTGTTGATTCAATCCGGATTTCCACACCAGAGCAAACCGCCTGATTTTTTCTGCAATCTGATCGCGACCTAGCACCAAACGCATGCCAGATGAGGTATCTACACGCCAAGCACCGAGGCTGTCACGCTGCAACTCAACCAGCTTTATGCCTGTGGGAATCAGCAGCTCCGCCATCAACTGATACTCTTGCATCATCTCTCGCGAGGTACCGTATTTGGCGCGTAGCACTGGCAGTGCGTCCAACTTACTGTTGTCTGCAATCACCAGCTCTTCGCCGAGTCGGTTAAGAAACCCCTCTTTACCCCAGCGCGCTATGGGCACTTCTTCTAACACCTCTACTTTAAGAGTGGATGGCCATTGGCGTCTAATGCTCACCTGATCAACCCAGGGATGAGCCTCAAGCACCTGACTTAAATTACTCAGATTGACACTTAAAAAGCCGCCATCGATCTGATTGTTGACCAATCCAGTCAACTCTTGCTGCTGCAGATAATTAAAATCGCCACCGATCATTATCTGTGTCAGCGGCTTATCGACCTGCTGGTAGATCAGACTGCCGCCGTAGATCACCACGCCAAACAACATCGCCATTAATAGCCGCGAAACATTCTCTAGCCAGCCACTGCCAGCACTCTCAGCAGCACGATTCATGCCGTTCTGTTTACGATTGGCACCGCGACGATTCTGTGTGGCCATTAGAGGGACTCCTCTAATATCGCCAGCACCAGCTGCTCAAAATTGAGACCTGCAGTCTTGGCCGCCATGGGTACTAGGCTGTGGCTGGTCATGCCGGGGGAGGTGTTGACTTCCAGCAGCTGAAACTGCTCCTTGCTATCCATCATCAGATCGACTCGCCCCCAGCCTCTGCAACCCACTATGTTAAAAGCATCTATGGATAGCTTGCGTATTGCAGACTCACGCTCAGGGGACAGATCACTGGGGCATTGATACTGGGTGTCCTCAGAAAAATACTTAGCCTGATAGTCGTAAAAAACCTCATTTGTGCGGATACGAATGGACGGTAGGGCCTGATCGCCCAAAATAGCAACGGTGTATTCCGCGCCTTCTAGTAGAGGTTCGGCAATCACGGTCATATCAAACTCAGCCGCATACTGCCAAGCCTGTCGCAGCTGTTCGGGGGTTTCAGCGCGGCTCATGCCTATACTCGAACCTTCACAGGCCGGCTTGACCATGGCTTTACCACCCAGCGACTGCATAATGCCAGCCCAGTCAGAACGCTCATCAAGTACAGCAAAATCAGCAGTGGCCAGTCCAATACCCTGCCACATTTGCTTGCAGCGCAATTTGTCCATTGCCAGAGCCGAAGCCAACACTCCGCTGCCGGTATAGGGCAGGCCTAAATATTCCAGTGCGCCCTGTAAGGTACCGTCTTCGCCACCCGGGCCGTGCAAGGCAATAAATACTCGATCGAGGTTATGGCTAGGCAATGTTTGCAACAGGTCATCTTGCGCATCAATAGCGACCACATCGACACCCAGATCCTGCAACGCTTTGTGCACCGCAGCGCCACTCATAAGTGACACTTCGCGCTCGGACGAGGTACCGCCATAGAGCAGACCAACACGGCCAAACTTACCCATCGCGGTGGCACTCATTGCTTTATCTCCGACTGCCGCTGGAGCCGGCTCTCGGCCAGCATGGCCACCAGCTTACTGACACTGCCAGCACCCTGAGTCATAACTAAATCGTCGCCACGCACTAGCTCACCGAGCAGCTGTGGAACCTGTTCAATCGACTCCACATAAATTGGATCAATACCGCCGCGCTGACGAATACTGCCGCAAATATTTTTGCTGCCTGCACCTGGGATGGCCTCCTCACCTGCCGTATACACATCCAGTACCAGCAGCACATCTACCTCGGACAGCACCTGCACAAAATCTTCATAGAGATCCCGGGTTCTAGTGTATCTATGAGGCTGGAAAACCATAACCAGTCGCTTCTCAGGCCAGCCATCGCGAACCGCCTGAATAGTCGCCTTAACTTCCGTGGGGTGATGGCCATAGTCATCGACCAGCATGGCGTTGCCGCCAGCTATGGGGTAATTACCAATCACTTCAAAGCGCCGACCCACGCCACCGAACTTAGACAGGCCATCAATAATAGCTTGATCAGAAATCCCCTCATCACTCGCAACGGCAATAGCTGCCGCTGCATTTAAGGCATTGTGTCGACCTGGGATATTTAAACTGATATTTAGTGATGACAGACCATCTGGGCGATCAATCACAAAGTGGCACTGACGCTTGTCGGCGCGCAAATCACTGATACGATAGGCCGCATCATCGCTAAAACCATAGGTCAGTAATGGCCGCGCCACATCAACCAGCAGGCCACGAATAACCTCGTCGTCGATACACATCACCGCTAGACCGTAAAAGGGCAGATTGTGTAAAAACTCGATGTAGGTCTTTTTCATAACCTCAAAGTCAAAGCCATAGGTTTCCATATGGTCTGCTTCAATATTGGTCACCACCGATACCATCGGCTGCAAATGGAGGAATGATGCATCACTCTCATCGGCTTCAGCGACCAGATAGCGACTGCCACCCAATTTTGCATTGGTGCCAACACTATTAACTCGACCACCGACAACAAAGGTCGGATCGCGGCCAGCTTCGGCCAATATTGCGGTAATTAAACTGGTGGTTGTGGTTTTGCCATGGGTACCGGCTATGGCAATACCATGGCGGTAGCGCATCAGCTCGGCAAGCATTTCAGCACGGCGAACCACTGGAATACCGCGCTTTCGGGCGCTGGCAATCTCTGGGTTTTCGACAGTGACCGCGGAGGACTTAACAACCACATCTGCCCCATCGATATTGCTCTCACTGTGGCCAATAAATACTATGGCGCCTGCATTGGTAAGACGCTTAATACTGGCATTGACGCTGATATCAGAACCAGAAATTTCATAACCCTGATTTAACAGCACCTCGGCAATACCGCACATACCACTACCACCGATACCAACAAAGTGAATACGGCGAATACGTCGCATCTCTGGCGGCTGGAAGTTAACACTATTGACCATTGGCCACCTCCAAACACACTCTAGCGACTGCTTGAGCCGCATCATTCTTGGCTAATTCACGGGCGCACATGGCCATATTGAGTCGCTGTTTAGGTCGGTTACAAATACTATTAATCTCGTTGGCTAGTATTTCTGGCGTAAGCTGGGACTGCTGCAACATCGTGGCCGCACCCTGATCAACCAAGAGTTGGCCATTGGAGGTTTGGTGATCGTCGATAGCAAAGGGAAATGGAATCAATAATGAGCCCAGGCCTGCCGAGGTTAGCTCAGCCACCGTTAGTGCGCCTGCGCGACAGATTACAAAGTCGGCCCAGCCGTAGGCGTCTTCCATGCCATCGATAAAGGCGACCACATTGATCTTGCCATTTTTCACATTGAGCCCAAGCTTTTGGTAGTCATTGATTGTGGCCTGCAAATGGGCCTTGCCAGTCTGATGAATCACCTCGGGGCGAACGCTGCTATCTATCCGAGCCAACGCCTTTGGCAGCATGCTGTTAATGGCCAATGCGCCGCGACTGCCGCCTAAAATGAGTAGTTTGGTAGCACCTTTACGCTTGGCAAGGCGTTTTTGCGGTGGTGCTAAATTGGCAATTGCCGGACGTACTGGATTACCGCACCATTCGCCGCCTTTCAATGTATCTGGGAAGCCCTGCATAACGCGGGTAGCGATACGAGCAGACAGACGATTAGTAGTACCAGCGACAGAGTTTTGCTCATGAATAACCACCGGAATACCTTTGAGTCTGGCCGCAACTGCGCCTGGACCTGAGGCAAAACCACCCATACCCAAAACCACCTGAGGCTTAAATTCCGCTAATACGGACAGTGCCTGGCGAATAGAACGCCACAATAATATGGGCGCTTTCAAAAGTGCACCCACACCGCGACCACGGATACCTTCGATATCCATATAATTAATGTCGATACCATGGCTTGGCACCAGGTCGGACTCAAGTCCGCGCCGTGTGCCCAACCAGGAAATTCTGGCATCTGCAGTGCGCAGATGCTCGGCAACAGCCAGTGCCGGAAATACATGCCCCCCGGTACCCCCAGCCATAATCATCACACGTAGGTTATCGCTCATAGCGAGGCCTCCGCACTGGTGGACTATCCGTGTGTAGCTCGTGACTGATCCGCAACATCATGCCTATCATGGCGCAGCACACCATTAAACTGCTGCCACCATAGCTAACAAAGGGCAGGGTCAGCCCTTTGGTGGGCAGAAATCCGGCATTAACGCCAAGATTAATAAAGGTCTGACCGCTAATCAGCAAGCCAAAACCAAGCAGGATAAAGGCGCCATACCAGTACTTTTCGCCAATCGCTATTTTGGCCAATTGCAAAATTCTTAGCACCATTAGGACGTAGAGACCGAGCAGCGCAATGACACCCATAAAACCAAACTCTTCAGCATAAATAGCAAATACAAAGTCAGTGTGAGCTTCGGGCAGATACATCATTTTCTGCACCGACTGGCCTAGGCCTACACCAAACCATTCACCACGACCAAAGGCGATCAGTGATTGAGTGAGCTGATAACCAGCATTAAATTGATCCGACCAGGGATCCAGATAGGTTGTGAGT
>Ga0315339_1003739_pt1 | contig 10467 bp, 7 predicted proteins | sample ASW17metaG_FD_204514 | JGI IMG/M metagenome (GOLD analysis project Ga0315339, IMG submission 204514) | Ammonia-oxidizing marine archaeal communities from Pacific Ocean, United States - ASW #17 | ecosystem: Environmental > Aquatic > Marine > Oceanic | place: USA: California | collected 2016-12-05
CTGACGTAGGCAAGGTCGTCGAGAACGAGCAGATTGTACTTGTCGAGTTTTGCAATGGCGCTTTCCAATGCCAGTTCCTGCCGCGCCACCTGCAGGCGCTGAACGAGATCGGTCGTGCGCATGAACATCACGCGCCAACCATTCTCGACGAGCGCAAGACTGATGGCAGCCGCCAGATGGCTTTTGCCGGCGCCGGGCGGGCCGAACATCAACAGATTGGCGCCACCCGCCAACCATCCATCGCCAGCGGTGAGTGCCATCACCTGAGCCTTGGAGACCATAGGTACGGCGGCAAAGTCGAACGTGGCGATTGTCTTGCCGACGGGCAGCCGCGCATCACTCATATTGCGGGCGATCCGCCGTCTGCTGCGCTCGGCGACCTCGTATTCGGCCAGGGCAGCCAGGAAGCGAGCTGCCGGCCAGCCTTCCTTGTCAGCTCGTGCCGCCAACTCGGCCCATACCATCTTGATGCCGGGCAAGCGCAACTCGCCAAGCATCAGCTCGACCCGCGCGGCATCGGTTGCATCGATCTTTTTCATGCCGCCACCTCATGCTGTACTGTGAGGACAGTGGCCAGCTCGTCATAGACGCTCAGCGCCACCAATTCGACATTGACCTCCGGCACTGCCACCGCATCAGGCTTGAAGCGCCGCGCTAATGCTTTCGGATCTGGCAGGCGGCCGGCGTCCAGTTCGCTCTCGATGGCGCCGGCAAGTTCGGCTTCGCATGTGCGCTCATGGGCAAGGGCGAGAAGCTCGACCATGACGCGGCAAGCACGTTTGGCACCCTCCTGTTCAAGAAGCGCATCGAAGGCGCGGGCGTAGGCCTGGCGGGGAAAGACCTGATCCCGGTAGACCAAATTGAGAAGCGCCATCGGCTTCTTGCGTAACGCATGAATGACATGCCGGTAGTCGATGACATGTCCGGTCTTGCCATTGTCCTTTGGCCGGCCGCGCCGTAGCGTCATGAGGTGCGATGAGCCAAGGAAGCAGTCGAGCCGATCATCGTAAAGCTGCACCCGCAGGCGATGACCGATCAGGCGCGACGGCGCGGTGTAGAAGACTTTGTTGAGGATGAAACCGCCGCTTGATGTCACCGAGACCAAGGCTTCTTCATAATCCGTTGTGCGCCGCTTCGGCAGCGACCGCAGCTTTGAGCGTTCCAGGTCAATCTGTTTGCGACGGCGTGCATTGTGTCGCCCGATAATCTCATCAATGAAGCGGCGATAGCTTCCCGCTTAGATTCGATCCCATCTCCTGACTTTTAGGCAATATTGCGTGGCAAACGCTGTCAGCATACCCCCAAAGGTTATGCGGTGATCTTCGGCGGACGTGGGAGGCAATCTATGTGAATACGATCATGCTTGTCGAAAAGCGGTTATTGCGAAACGGTTGCCGGGAACAGTTGGCCGCTTCCGCCGAAGGGATATCACTGGGCTGAGGCGGAACTTTCTATGTTGTGATCCTCATAGCCAAATCGATCGGCCCACGGCAAAAGTATCGGAAGAACGTCCGCCATTTGTGTTTGATATTTTAGCCAACGACTTGTAGCGCGATTGTACAAAGGCTCGATCACTTGCGAGCGGCTCGGAGTGCGTATGAGCTCGAGCCGCCGCGCTGAATCCTGATGGGCAAGCAGGCCTGCGTCCCATTCAACACCGATAAAGTCAGCTACTTTCTGTAACTCCACTTCGACATCGGCGACTAAATCCTCATACTTCACAGTGATTACAGAAGGCTCAAATCGATCGCGCATCTTGAACCAGAGGCTCATGCTGAAGTCATATAATGTGGCGGCATCCTTGATGCTTAGAAAACTCGCCATCTCTTCGCTGATCACGAAGCTCTGCATGAAGCAACTCAACACGCAATCGCAGGGATGCCTTTCGATAAAGATAAATCGCGCATCTGGGAACATTCTGTAAATCAGCGCGGCGTTGACGATGTTTAACGGCTGCTTGTCGACCACGAGACGAGCACGGTCGATTTCACTCTGACTAAGGACCGCCTCTATCGCTGTAAAATAGGCCCGACGAAGCTGGGCTATCTCCGATCCGTCAAGTGCAGGAAGGCGTGTAAGGCGGTCTTCGCCCATCTTATCCAGGCGATCGCGAACCTGATCCAATGTTGGCGGTTCCTCCGCGACGCAGATGTCGGGATGGCCCCGCAGCATCATCTCGATGAGAGTCGTTCCGGATCGGGGGAACCCAACCAGAAACAGCGGGCTCGATCGTTCGTCAAGCGGAGCGGGGTTTGACCAAGGAGCGTTCCACGCACTATCGATCAGGTCGCTATATCGATCAATTCTTTCGAGATACTGCGTTCTGAGGGAATCGTGACGGACGTTTGTGTCGGCGCGAAGTCGGTTTGCCGTTACAAACGACGCAAAGGCGTGGTCCGGTTCGTCCAAACGATCGCAAATCTCGCCATGCAGATACGATTTGCGGGCCTTCGTTCTATCATCGAGCGTGGTCTCTGAGAGGCTCTCCAGTAGCTGTCGCGCCTCGGAAAACTGGCTTTTGCGTTTAAGCAGGCGGGCTTCCGCGATCACGATGGCGGGCGTCGCGCCGCCGGCCTTTCGCGCCGCCGCCAATATTTCGGGTAGATCGCCAATCTCGCTATGCAATTCTATCAGCGCAATGAGGTTGTAATACGCCGGGAGATAATCCGACTGCGCCTTAATCGCTCGTCGGAAAGACTGTTCGGCCGCGTCCATATCGTCGAGTTGCCTAAGGATGAGGCCGTGCGAATTGAGGAGCTCCGGATTTCGCGGTGTGATCGCAAGACCATCGAGGGCGACCCGGCTTGCTTCGTCAGATTGTCCTTGCTGATAGAGCGTGTTTGCGAGGTTAAGATAGCCGCTCCAATCCCCTTTGTTCAGCTCAATGATCTTACGAAAGCACAACTCAGCATTTGGGTAATCTTTGATTGAAAAGTACAATTTGCCAAGTTGGCCATGGCCCTCGCTATAGTCGGGCCTAAGTTCTATCGATTTTTGTAAATGTTTTATCGCCTCAGGTGCTTTCTCGCTGGATTTCGCCTCGTGCCGGCCAAGTAGGAAATTAATTTGGGGGTCGTTTGGCGCTCGCTTCAAGGCGGCGCGGTAACGCTTGTCGGCTCGCGCAAGGTCACCTGCCTGGCTATATCGCTCCGCCTCTTGAAGCAATTTAGCAAGTTTTGCCCGTTCAACATTGCGACCCGCGTTGGCTCCCGATCCCACGCGGATTGATCGATTTACCGATGAGAATTGACGCTTCGGCAAGTTCTACCTCGTCTCGACAGCCGAAATCTGTCGATCAAAAAAATCAGTCTATCCTACATTCCCGGATGATCCGGTTTCGAAGCTTGAGATTGGGCCATATCGGCAAGTCCAGCAAGACTGGACTTGCCCGATTCTAGTCGAGAGGCTTTCATTCTGCGATGGCTATTTTAGACACTCATCGCCGGCCGTCAGTTGCTTTGTAGCGAAAGTCGGATTTCGGCCAGTGCGTCGTGTTGTCGATCGCCGCAATGAGTCGAGCATTGTTATATTGTCCTGTCCGGCCGCAGGCTCTATCTAGGTTGATTGCGCGGCAGGAGAGAGAACGATGTCATTTCGACCGGTCAAGACGACCTCGCTCGCGGTGCCGACCATGGAGGGCGCCGGGGTGCATCTCCATCGCGCCTTCGGATTTAAAGATCCGGAGATGTGCGATCCCTTTCTGCTGCTTGATGATTTTCGCAACGACGATCCCGAAGCTTACCAAAAGGGCTTCCCCTGGCACCCGCACCGCGGCATTGAGACGATCACTTACGTTCTTGAAGGAAACGTCGAGCACAGCGACAGCCTCGGCAATCGGGGCGTGCTTGGTCCGGGTTCCGTACAATGGATGACGGCCGGCTCGGGTATTTTGCATCAGGAGATGCCCAGGGGCGATGTACAGGGAAGGATGCACGGCTTCCAGCTATGGGCGAATTTGCCCTCAAGCCTGAAAATGGTCAGGCCCCGTTATCAGGACATCGAGGGAAGCGACATCGCTGAGGTTATTGACGATGATGGCACGCGCGTCCGCATCATTGTTGGCGAATTTTGGGGCAAGCGCGGGCCGGTGGAAGGAATTGCCGCAAGCCCGATCTATCTGGATGTCTCGGTGCCGGCGGGCATCGAAAAACGCCTGCCGGTGGATACGCATGCCAGCGCTTTTGCCTATGTGTTTCAGGGCAGTGGCAGCTTTGAATATGCCTCCGAGCCGGTTGGCGTGCGCGTTGAGAAGGAGTATCGGGGCGATGAGGTAAACATCAGGGATATGTCGGGCAATCGTTCTCTTATTCGCTTCGATAGTGGAGACGAAGTCTTTGTCCAGGCGGGCGCCGAGGGTGTCAGATTTCTTCTGGTAACCGGGCGACCGATCCGCGAGCCGATCGCTTGGCAGGGTCCGATTGTGATGAATACGCGTGAGGAACTCGTCCGCGCGTTCAGCGAACTCAACAATGGTCAATTCATAAAGCCCAGCCATTGAAATTGAGCGGCAGCCACGCGTACTAGTTCTTCACGATCAATCGATTTTGGAATTGACTAGCGCCTGAAATTACCGGTCGAGACTATCGTCTGGAGCACGGGGAGTGATCGATGCGCCAATTGTGGGTCATCATAGTTTGTGGGGGAGCGATTTCCGGTCTGGTCGTCGGCATCCGTCAGGCATTCGGCCTTTATGTGGTGCCGATTGGCGACGATATAGGGGTTGGACGTGAGGTCGTAGGGTTTTCCTTCGGTATCATCGTTCTCATCTGGGGGCTGTTGGCGCCATTCACTGGAGCCATTTCAGACCGTTTCGGTACTGCGCGTGTCGTTCTGGGCGGCGGGCTCGCTTATTGTCTCGGGCTTTATACGATTGCAACCGCAGCCGGCGAAGCCGACCTGATCTCGGCTGGCGTTTTGATCGGGCTTGGTATGTCCGGCACCGGCTTCACCGTGGTTCTGGGCGCCGTGGGTCGTGCCGCTCCTCCAGAGAGGCGCAGTACCGCCCTGGGGCTCGTCAGCATGGGCGGTTCGGTCGGGCAATTCCTGTCGCTGCCCTATACTCATTTTCTTATCGAGCAGTTTGGCTGGGTGACGAGCCTCTTCGTTCTTTTGGTGACGGCGGCGCTGATCGCGCCGCTTGCCTGGGGTATGCGCAGCAAACCGCATGTCGCCGGGCTTGAACAAGACCAGACTCTGTTCGAGGCACTGCGCGAAGCGCTGCGCCATCGTGGCTTTCTACTTTTGACCGCGGGATTCTTCGTTTGCGGCTTTCATGTGACGTTCGTAGCGACCCATCTGCCGGCGTATCTTTCCGATGCCGGCTACTCTTCTTGGCTTGGCGCTGCGGCGCTGACGCTTGTCGGACTCGCCAATATTTTCGGGACGCTCGGTGCTGCTCGTTTTGGCGACTATTTTGAGAAGCGTCTGGTATTATCAATCTATTATTTACTGCGCTCGCTGGTGTTTTTAGTTTTTATCATAGTGCCGCTAAGCGAGATCTCTGTGCTCGTTTTTGCCTTTGTACTTGGCCTATTGTGGTTGGGAACCGTACCGCTGACCAGCGGCTTGGTAGCGACGTTATTTGGGCCGCGCTACATGTCCATGCTTTTCGGAATCGTATTCATGAGCCATTCGTTTGGTGGCTTCGTCGGGTCTTGGCTTGGCGGATTCATTTATGACGGGCTCGGATCTTATACCGCGATGTGGTGGCTCTCGATCGCGCTCGGCATCCTATCGGCGATGTTCCACTACCCGATCAAGGAGCGTCCGGTCGCGCGCCTTAGCGCGCAACCAGCCACCTAGGATCCCTGTTGAGGCTCAACGTCAGACGACCGGCGGCCAGATGCGGCGGCCGGCATGCGGTCCATTGGGCGCATGAATAACGAATTCCAACACGTGCCGTCCAGGCCAGTTTTCTGTCAAGCCGACCTCACGGAAGCGCCCTTCGAAGCTCTCTTCGTCATCGTCCATCTCCATGAACTCATAAAGGATGCCGTGCTTGGCCCATCCAATGATTGAGACCAATTTGCGCGCGCCGATACATCCCCGTGCCCTGGTTACTTGCGGAAGTTTCAGCTGCCGATACCAGACTGCCAGGTCGATATCGTCGGCTTGGTTACGGGTCTGGTAATTGCCAAATTGGATTGCTGCTGGCGCGCCAGTGCCGGGCAAATGGCGATACCAGTCCGGACCGCTTACTCGGGTCTCCTCGACGAAAATCGCGAAGCGGTATTCTTTGCGCTTGGCCAATTCGGTTTTGACCTCGTTGCTCTGGTCTTTGGAAAGATTAGGATCGAAAAACACATCGGGCGATGCGGCCGCCGTCACAAGTAAATATTGTGACCCCCTCGGAACATTGGGATCGTCGGTTTCGACGCGGGCAGGCCGGCCGACGCCGTCATCGGACCCAGTCCGTGGCGCCCGGTTGTAATGACCAACCCAGATATGACCGGGCTGGGCCTGTAGTTTCGGCAAATGCTCGCCGTGCAACCAGGCGATAAACCCCTCTTGGTCGCCATCCGCAACATCATACCATTCCGCCTTGATTGCCCTGTCCATCTGATGCCTCCCGTTTTGGTGTTGTTTTCCTATCAATACCGACCTTTTTTGGAGGGTGCCAGAGCCTAACGTTTCAGAGATACCTGGGGAAAGCGGCACTGGTCGGCCGACCCTTGTCATAGCGTGCTTGACGCCTGTATTCTGCTTGCCGGTCAAACGGCGGTGGCAGGCCGGCTCGGCAACCGTGCCATTGTCCAGCAAATGCAGTGGAATATCTCGCTGACGCGTCATCGAATTTTACTCGAAGGCGCCGTGGTTAGGTTACATTTTCGCTGATTGTGAATTCCGAATACGTCAAGAAAGTAACGGGGGAATTATGGTTCGAGCTGCAATCGTCGGCATTGGCCGATTTGGGCAGATGCTGGTCAACAGCGTTCAGGGTAAAAGCGATCGGATCAGCTTTGTGGCTGGAACGACGCGCACACTCAGCAAGGCGGAGGATTTCTGCCGCGAGAAAAAGATCGATCTTCGGGGGGATATTGACGATCTTCTTGGGGATAGTGAGATCGACGCCGTGGTTCTCGCGACGCCTCACAGTATGCACGAAGAGCAGGTCATCCGTGTTGCCCAGGCAGGCAAGCACGTCTTTGTAGAAAAGCCATTCACTCTGAACGTGAAGAGTGCCAAGGCAGCGCTTGGGGCTGTCGAGCAGGCGGGTGTTGTGCTTGGCATCGATCTTCAGCGCCGCTTCCATCCTTCTATCGGCGCAATCCGCGAGCGAATCCAGGACGGGCGTCTGGGGACGATTGTCTGCTGCGTCGCCGAGATAACCACGCCGGCGTCGTTATCGCTGCCCGCGGGCTCGTGGCGCGCCGACCCGAATGAGGCGCCGGCCGGTGCCTTGACCGGGCTGGGTGTCCATGTCTTCGACGGTTTCATCGACCTTTGCGGCGAGGTCGCCGAAGTGTACTGCGTCAATACAAAACGGGCGGCGCAGTTCGACGATACGACGCTGTTTACGATGACACACAAGAACGGTGTGGTTTCGACCTGTGTCTGCACGCAGGTAAGCGGAATGAGCTATGGCGTCACGGTCTTCGGATCGAACGGCATTGCGGCGACGATCAGGCCGAGCTTGGATCGTTTCCAGTTCTTGCCAAGGCCTGAAGCGGGAAGCCCCCCGGCACAGCCGGAGATCATCGACCACACTGGCTTTAATCCCCTGTCGGCGGGTTTGGAAGCATTCGCTGCGGCGGTGAATGGTGAAGCGCCGTATCCGATTCCCGGCGATCAGATCCTGCACGGCGTGGCGGTTTTCGAAGCAATTGTTCAATCGGCATCAACAGGGCTTCCGGTCAAGGTCGGTTGATCTTTTTTTAGCGGGAAACAGACGATCAGAATTGGGTAGTGAGGCGTGATGGGTGAACTGAGAAGCGAGATTCGCGACGGCATGCGGATCGACTGGGATTTGCCGATTACCATGGATGATGGCGTTGTCATGCGCGCCGACATTTATCGGCCGGTCGAAGAGGGCCGTTATCCGGCGATCATAACCTACGGGCCCTATGGCAAGGGTCTGGTCTTCGAGGACCTCTATGCCGATCAGTGGAACCGGATGGTTGAGGGGCACCCGGACGTACCTTCTGGCTCGACCAACAAGTACCAGAACTGGGAGGTCGTCGATCCGGAGAAATGGGTGCCGGACGGCTATGTGGTTATCCGTGTCGATTCGCGCGGCGCCGGGCGCTCTCCCGGCCTCCTCGATATCTGGTCGGCGCGCGAGGCGCAGGATTTCTACGACTGCATCGAATGGACGGCGGAGCAGAGCTGGTCGGACGGCAAGGTCGGCATTAACGGCATCTCTTATTATGCGATGAATCAGTGGCAGGTGGCAGCGCTGCAGCCGCCGCATCTGACTGCGATGTGCGTATGGGAGGGGGCGGCCGACTTTTATCGCGATCTCAGCCATCACGGCGGAATTCTCTGCACATTCGGGCGGACCTGGTTTCCCTCGCAGGTGATCACGGTGCAGCACGGCCAGGGAAAAAATGGATTGCGCAGTGGCATGAACGGCGACTGGGTATCCGGGCCGGCGACACTCACTGAAGAAGAACTTGGTGGCAACCGCCGAGATTTTTATGAAGACTGCACCAACAATCCGCTCGATACCGACGAATATTGGCGCTCGCGCATGCCGGATTGGTCCAAAGTCGAAGTTCCATTTCTGTCGAGTTGCAATTGGGGCGGGCAGGGCCTGCACACGCGCGGCAATTTCGAGGGGTTCGTTCGCGCCGCGTCGGATGAGAAATGGCTCGAGGTGCATGGCATCGAACACTGGACGGAGTTTTACACCGACTATGGTGTTGCGCTGCAGAAGAAGTTCTTCGGGCATTTTCTCAAGGGCGAAGGTACAGGCTGGCAAGACCAGCCAGAGGTTCAGCTTCAGATACGCCATCCCGGCGAACGGTTTGTTGAGCGCCACGAGAGCGCCTGGCCACTGCAAAACACCGAATGGACGAAGCTCTATCTGCACCCGGACGGCTTTGGATTGTCGGATGAGACACCAATTGCGGAAGGTTCGCTCAGCTATGGCGGGCTCGGCGACGGCGTTACATTCCTGACCGATCCGCTCGACGAGGAGACCGAGATTACGGGCCCGATCGCCGCTAAGCTCTGGGTCTCGTCGACAACCGAAGATGCTGATCTGTTTTTGGTCGTGCGGGTATTCTCACCAGAGATGAAGGAGGTCACTTTCCAGGGGGCTCTCGATCCCAATACGCCGATTGCGCAAGGCTGGCTGCGCGCGTCGCACCGCAAGCTCGACCCGGATTTGTCGTTGCCTTATCGGCCCTATCATACCCATGACGAAAAACAGAAACTGACGCCGGGCGAGGTCTACGAACTCGATATCGAAGTCTGGGCGACCTGCATCGTCATTCCCAAAGGTTATCGTCTTGCGCTTAGCGTTCGCGGTCGCGACTATGAATATCCTGGTGGGCCGGGCGAGGGGCTCGAAGTTCTCGGCAAGGTGTTTACCGGCGTCGGGCCGTTCCGCCATGATGATGCGCGCGACCGTCCGCCGTCAATTTTCGGGGGTGATGTGACGTTACACAGCGGGCCGGATAGGGCCGCGCATGTGCTCCTCCCGATCATCCCGGCGAAATAGCGACGGGTACTAAAGAAAGAGCTTGTCTTCGAAGGGAGCCCGCGACATGACATGTGGACCGTCCTCGGTGACCAGCACCATTTCTTCCAGCCTGACGCCTCCGCCGCCGCGCACGCCCTCGACCCAAATCAGTGGCTCGACCGCGAAGACCATGCCGGGCTGGAACTCGTAAACCGGGGCGCCCGGCAGCGTTTCGCCAATATAGGGCGGCTCATTGGCGCCAATGCCAACCCCATGGGCAATGAACAGTGACAGGAAGCTGCCGCCAAGCCCGTATTTGTCGGCAACTTTGATCATTGCTTCCGCCGAATCCTTGTTGGTCCGACCCGGGCGCATCTCGGCAATGCCGGCCTGAAGTCCTTCATAGACCGCGGTGAAGATCTTCTTCTGCTCTTCGGAGGGCTTGCCGCACATCACAGTGCGCGCCATGTCGCCGAAATAGCCATTCCAGCAAGCGCCAATATCGATAAACACGACATCGCCATTGCGAATGAGCTTGTCACTGCAAATCCGGTGCGGCGGCGCCATGTTTTCGCCGGACGCAACGAATGGCGTCATGACGTGGGCATATTCGCCGCCAAGCCGGAACAGTGTGCGCATTGCCTCGCCGACGACCTCGCATTCGCGAACGCCCTCGGCGACCGCCGCCGTCGCTGATGCGGTGACCGCATCGGCAAGCGCGGTGGCTTCTTCGAGAAGCACGATTTCTTCCGGCAGCTTGATCATGCGGGCTTGTTGCATCGGCGTGTCGCCATCCTCGATGCTGAGTTTAGGAAACGCGGCAGCAAGCGCTTTGGTGAAGA
>Ga0315339_1003740_pt1 | contig 10467 bp, 8 predicted proteins | sample ASW17metaG_FD_204514 | JGI IMG/M metagenome (GOLD analysis project Ga0315339, IMG submission 204514) | Ammonia-oxidizing marine archaeal communities from Pacific Ocean, United States - ASW #17 | ecosystem: Environmental > Aquatic > Marine > Oceanic | place: USA: California | collected 2016-12-05
ACTTCAAAAGCCCCATCGGGGAAAGCCATTCTACCGCGAACCCAACCGAATGTTTCAGAGCATCAGAATCGAAAGCGTGGGATATAGGATCGCCCAGGCGGTCGTAGAATTCGACACCACCCGTGTGGAATATGTTGCCAATATCGTAAAACATCGAAATCCGAGCCTGGTTGGCCAATCCATCTGTTGTCGGAATGATTAGCTCAAACTGGTTAGCAAACAAAAAGTTACCTCCGGAGGGATAATTTAGAGAATCCCTCGGACCCATCCAACTCTCCTTGTATCCACGAACGGTACCCGGCCCGCCACCATAGAAGTTGCGGAACGGCGGCAGCGTTGTCGTGTAATCCCCGTAAGCTTCGCCAAGCGAGATATTGGAGTTGATCATGACCATCCACTCGCCAAACAGCGGGATAAATTGCGTAGCCTCGAAATTAGTGACATAGAACTCAGCATCACTGCCAGGTATGGATCCGCTAAGGCTTAAGGAAACGCGCGTGCCGCGAGTCGGGAAGATAACGCGGTCACGCGAGTCAAACTGCCACCCCAGTGTGAGATCCCACGTGTCGACCATGGTAGCGAAAGCCCTACCCTGCGACCCCGGTACATCGTAAGGCCGGCCGTTGTTCTGGACCCAATAGTTAGCCTGGTCGGAGCTAAAATAACTCGTGGCAAGCTCGGCCGCAGAATACGACACTCCCATAGTGGTGAACTGATACTCGGTGAGAGGATAGGCCCAACTGGACGAGATCGTCGCGGTCTCTGTGGAGAAATCGGACGTTGCTTGCGTGTATTGCTGCATGTCGCGCCAGGTGAATGACAGCGTCCTTTGTAACCCGTCAATATTCCGATAGGGATCCGTATAACTAACGTTATAGGTCTTGAAAAAGTCGCCCCCGTTGAGCTGAACCGCCATCCGGTTTCCAGTGCCCATGAAATTGGCGTGAACAAAATTAGCGTTGAGCGTAAGTCCGTAATACTCTGAAAAACCGACACCACCACCGAACTGACCCGGCAATCCTTCCTCAATCTCGAACTCGATGTCGACCATGTCGCTCATTCCTGGCACGGGAACCGTCTCAAACTCTACGTTTTGGACGTACGGCAACCGCTGAAGCCGAACCTGAGAGCGCTCTACCAGCATGTTCGAAAGATACGAGCCCTCGAGCTGACGCATCTCGCGGCGGAACACATCGTCGTTAACGTTGTCGGCACCGTTAAAGTTAATCCGGCGAACGTAGACCCGACTCTGCGGATCGACGAAGAACGTGATGTCAGCCTCCAGCGTCTCTTCGTTCAAGTCAGGAACCGCCTGGACACTAGCGAACGCGTAGCCGTCCAGCCCGAGTCGGTTTCTGATTAACTGCTCGCTGATCGACAGAATATCCTGCGAGAAAATCTCACCGGGATTCGCTCGAATCTGCTCACGGAGTTCCTCTGCCGATACGACCAGGTCGCCGGCGAGACTGATATCCGCAATGGTGTAGCGATCGCCCTCAGTAATGTTGACCGTAATGAAGATATCCCGCTTATCGGGCGAGATCGCCACCTGCACGCTGTCGTAACGGAAATCAGCGAAACCCCTGTCCATGTAAAACGCACGAAGTACCTCCAGATCCCCCTCGAGCGCCACCTTCGTATATCGGTCATCGGCCCTGATCCACGTTAGCCAATTGGCGGTGGTTGACTGGAAGCCACTGGTGATCTCGTCGTCAGGAAAACTAGTATTGCCGACTAGATTAATCTGGCGAAGCCTTGCGAATGGACCCTCCTCGATAGTAATGGCCACAGTTACTCGGCCGTCGCCGAGCTCTTCGACGGGGGTATCGATTTGGACCGCGTATCGCCCCCGGGCGAAGTACGTCTCGGTCAGCGCCTGCCTGATGTTTTCGAGCACCGACTGGTCGAACACTCTACCCCGAGCCAAACCAACGGCACGCATGGACTCCTCGAGCTGCTCCGTTTCAATCTCATTATTTCCTTCGATCGTAAAATCTTCGATGGTGGGTCGCTCGAGAACAGCAATGATCAACGTGTCTCCGGAACGGCGAAACTCCACGTCCGTGAAAAAACCGGCGGCATATAGCGCTCGGATGCCCTCTTGAACACGCTGAGGAGTGATGGTATCGCCGATATTGATGGGCAGGTAGTTATAGATCGTGCCCACGGCGATCCGCTGGGCCCCCTCCACATCGAAGTTACGCACTACCCAGGAATCTCCGTCGGTCTGCGCATACACAACCTGCACCGACAACATCAGGAGAGCGATGGCAAAGCCACGTGCAACCCATTCCATCAACATCAGCCAAACATCCTCGACAAGTCGTTGTAAAAGGCAAAGCTCATCAACACCATCAGCAACAGCATACCGACCTGTTGCCCGATTATCATAGTTCGCTCGGAGAGAGGTGAGCCCTTTATCAACTCCGCTAGCTGATAGACGATCTGGCCTCCGTCCAGTAGCGGAACTGGCAGGAGGTTCAGAATACCCAGGCTGATGCTGACGATGGCGAGGAAACTGAGAAACGTTGTAAGGCCGGCTCGAGCGCTGTCGCCCGCGTAAGAGGCAATATTGATCGGCCCACTGATGTTGCGCACCGAGACGTCACCCACCACCATGCGTGCAAGCATGCGGATGGTAAGCGCGCTCATCTCCCAGGTCTTCATGACACCTTTCGGCAGCGCCTCGACGATGCCAAAACGTTGCTCCATGCGTGCCCGGTCGTAGAGTCCCTGGGCGAGCTCGGCGTCGACGCCAGCGCCGATTCGACCGATGGCCTGACCCGCTTCTTCAACCTGCCCGATAGTCAGCTCCACGGTGCGCTCTACCCCATCCCGCTCGATCACTACCGAGACGGTTTCACCGGGGCGCTCGCGAATGTACTCGACCCAACGCAACCAGCTCACAATAGGCTCCTCGCCCGCAGACACCACCCGATCACCAGAACGAAATCCGGCTTGATCAGCCGCACCATCCAGGGTGATCTCATCCATTACGGGGGGCAACAGAGGACCCGGCGAGAACCCTAACCCGGTCCACAACGCCTCAGGCTCGGTGAGCTCAGCCTCCCTGCCCCGCACGTCGATTTCCAGTGATCGAAACGTGCCGGCGGCATCCTGCACGGTGAGGTCGATGAGACCGTCCCGCAAGAGCTCATCCAATATCGCCAGCACCGCCGTATCCCACGTCTGCGCTTCCCGGTCACCCACCGTCAGGATCTCATCGTCAGACATCAGGCCAGCCTGCGCGGCAACCGACCCGGGCGTCACGGACCCTACGATGGCCTTGGTCCCCGGCACACCGCTCACGAACATCACCCAATAGGCGAAGATTGCGAACAGGAAATTGAATCCTGGCCCGGCAACGAGGACCGCAATGCGATGGGATATTGGGCGGCGGTTAAAAGCGAGATGCCGCTCATCCTCCGGTACTGGTCCCTCACGCTCATCGAGCAGCTTGATGTAGCCTCCCAGCGGAATGCTGGACAGCCAGTACTCCGGGCCCTCCAGCTCCTGAGTTCCGCCGGTGGTGCCGTCCACCGAGCCCGCCACAGGGTAACGGATCGGCCGACCACGCCAACGAAGCAAGGGTGAGCCAAATCCAACGGAGAACCGCAACACCTTGAATCCGAGCCGTCGAGCGACCCAGAAGTGACCGTACTCGTGCACGGAGACCAAGATCCCGATCGCAACGATGAACGCCAGGATTGAAGAAAGCACATCGATCATTTGGACATCATCCTTAGCTGCCCTGCGCCGGCCAGGCTAACTCCTTGAATATTCTACCCGCCCTCAGGGCTCCGCCCAAACTCTGGCTCCTCAATATCAGAGACCACCCGGAGTCCCCAGGGTTCCGAAGGGCCCCTCAGTCCCAGAGCCCGGCGGCAACCAGTCCCAGGGCAAAAATGGGAATGGCGGCAGCGAGGCTGTCGATTCGGTCTAGAATCCCGCCGTGGCCAGGTAACACGTGCCCGCTGTCTTTCATGCCCACGTTGCGTTTGAACATGCTCACGGTCAGGTCACCGATAACCGAACCCATCGCCGCAGCGATGCCTATTGCTACGAACGGGATCCGGGGGACGCTCAACACCACACTGGCACCAAACGCGATTAGACCCGCCAGCAGCACCCCGCCGATAAAACCCTCCCAGGTCTTTCCCGGGCTCACTCGAGGTGCCAGCTTGACCTGCCCCCACTTGCCGCCGACCAAATAGGCGCCTACGTCCGCGGCCCACACGATTAGCAGAATACTCAACGTGAGTTCGGGGCCCTGCGAGACGCTGCCATGCAGGAAGGTCAACAAGAACCAAACCGGTAGCAGCATCAACGGGCCAACACTGCCGACCAATGAGAGCGGTATCTGTCGCGGATAGAGTCGCAATCCAAGCAGAGCAAGGCCCCACCAGGCTAGGGCAATGCTCATAATCGGAAACGCCCAGTCGCGGTCGAAGCCCCAATAGGCTATTACCAACATGAGTGCTGCGGATAGGGCCAGGTAGCCTGCGCGAGCCGCTCCTTGGAGTCGGGTCAGCCCCGCCCATTCCCAGACTCCGCCCAGCCAGAACACCCCGATGATCCAGCCGACCACCCAAGTTGGGGTGAACAGGACCGCCGAAGTGGCGCCGCTGGCTAGGACGAGCGCCGTGATCACGCGAGTGCTCAGCAATGGGCGGTCTCGACCTGCTCTCCGGTACGACCGAACCGGCGCTGGCGGCTCTCGTAGAACGCGAATGCCTGATCCAACTCTCCAACATCGAAGTCCGGCCAAAGCACATCGGAGAAATAAAGCTCACTGTAAGCGAGGCTCCATAGCAGGAAATTACTAATCCGCCGCTCCCCTCCGGTCCGAATCAGAAGATCAACATCGGGAAGCCGGGCCATTTGCAGCGCCTCCGCATACCGCACTTCGTCAATCTCCTCCGGGTCTATTACGCCGGCTGCTGCCTCGCGAGCGAGCCGCCTCGCCGCGTTCACCAAATCACCTCGGCCACCGTAAGCCACCGCCAAGATGAGCTCCATGCGGACGTTGTTATGGGTGCGGGTCTCCGCCGCGCGAATGGCTTCCTGCAGCGGCGGATGTAGCCGGTGAATCTCGCCCATGAAGCTCAGCTGAATCCCGTTCTCGTCCAGCTCATCCACTTGGTTGTTCAGAGCTTCCACGAAAAGCGACATGAGGCCGCGGATCTCCACTCCAGGTCGCTGCCAGTTCTCGCTGGAAAATGTGAACAGGGTGAGGTGTTTGACGCCCAGATTGGCGCAATGCTCGACGATCGCACGCACGGGGTTGATGCCAGCCCTGTGTCCGGCTTGTCTTGGTAGGGCTTTCTTTCGGGCCCATCGACCATTGCCGTCCATGATAACGGCCAGATGCCCTGGGATGGTGACGACCGAATCTTTTTGAACCGAGGCAACCATCAGAACTCCATTATCTCCTTCTCCTTATCTTTCAGGAGTCCGTCCATCTGAGCGACGTACTTATCTGTCAGCTGCTGCACCTCGTCCTGCGCCTGACGCTCGTCATCTTGCGTAATCAATTTTTCTTTCAGAAGGTCTTTGACGTCGCTCAGAATATCCCGACGAATATTGCGCACAGAGACCCTACCGGTCTCGGTCTCGCTCCGAACGACCCGGGCCATCTCTTTACGACGCTCTTCCGTCATCGGTGGCAGAGGCACGCGAATGGCCAAGCCGGCGGTAACCGGAGTGAGGCCGAGGTCGGAGGTGAGTATTGCCTTCTCGACCGCCGCCACCATCTGCTTTTCCCAAGGCGACACGAGCAGCGTACGCGCATCCTCGACGGACACGGTAGCCGCTTGTGATATCGGAACCCGGGAGCCGTAGTATTCAACGGTAATGTGTTCCAGCAACCCTGTGTGGGCGCGACCCGTCCGCAGTCTCTTGAACTCCTCCTTGAGTGCTTCGACGCTCTTTCGCATTCGCTGCTCGCCATCTTTCTTGAGATCGTCAATCATTGTCCGTCTCCCTCCAGCTTGGCATTCGCCACCGAGGTACCCAGCGTCTCTCCACGCATCAGCCTAACCAAATCCCCTGCACTGTTCATATTGAACACTACAAGCGGGAGATCATTGTCTCTGCACATTACAACTGCAGTAGCGTCCATGACATTGAGTTTTTCAGTAAGGATCTGGTCAAAAGAAAGGCCCGCGTAACGGACGGCGGCGGGATCCTCTATGGGATCAGCGGAGTAGACTCCATCAACCTTGGTGGCTTTTATTAGGATCTCGGCGCCAATCTCAATGGCACGTAGACTCGCCGCCGTGTCGGTCGAAAAAAACGGATTTCCCGTGCCGGCTGCGAAAATGGCGACCCTACCCTTCTCTAGATGTCGAATGGCTCGTCGTCGAATGTAATCTTCGCAGACTTCGTGTATCTGCAGCGCAGACATGACGCGGGCAACGACGCCTTGGCGCTCTAACGCATCCTGCAGGGCAAGCGCATTGATGAGCGTACCTAACATGCCCATCTGGTCCCCGGTCACGCGATCCATCCCTGCCTCGGCGAGTCCAGCACCACGGAATATATTTCCTCCACCGATGACCAGGCCCACTTGCACGCCAAGCCTCAGCACCTCGGAGATCTCTGTGGCAAGACGTTGAATGACTGGAGGGTCAATGCCGTATTCCTGGGATCCCAGGAGCGCTTCCCCGCTCAGCTTGAGCAGAATCCGCTTATATACAGGGGAACTTTGCCCCATGCATCCCTCGCTTTTTTCTTGTATTTCAGCGCACTTGGCTACGCCCACGAGTCATCCGAATCTCGCGCTAGCTACCCAGCTAGGTTAACGGCTCTGAGAGGCTTGCGCCATTACCTCCTGAACAAAATCATCTTCCTTCTTCTCAATTCCCTCACCTACCTCGTACCGCAAAAATCCGACGACCGTTGCTCCGGCCTCGGCCAACAAATCCCTGACCCTCCTGTCCGGATCCTTTACGAACGGCTGCCCAGCCAATGTGACCTCGTCGAGGTGTTTTCGCAGCCGCCCCTCGACCATCTTTCGAACGATATCCTCCGGCTTACCTTCCTGGACTGCTTGCGCGGCCAGGATCTCACGCTCCTTGGCAAGCTCGTCCTCGGGAATGTCGTCCGCACCCACGTAGCGTGGTGAGGTTGCCGCCACCTGCATCGCGAGGTCCTTCACCAGCTCCTCAGTGCCGCCATCGAGCTCTACCAACACGCCAATTCGGCCCATGTGGACATAGGAACCCACCAACCGTTCGCTTACCAAGTGGTCGAATCGGCGCACGGACACGTTCTCACCAATCTTCGTCACGAGCTCCTGACGCAGAACCTCGAGACTCTGGCCGCCGACCTCCGTTGCCATCAGCTCCTCGACATCCGCGGGCCGAACAGATAGCGCTACATCGACGACTGTCTCGGCGTAACGGGCAAAATTCTCGTCTTTGGCTACAAAGTCCGTCTCGGAGTTGATCTCCAACAGCACGTGGTGGCCGTTGATCGGATCCCCCTTTACCAACACAAGACCCTCCGCAGCGACACGCGACGCCTTCTTGTCTGCTTTCGCCTGTCCCGACTTTCGTAGCAGCTCCGCTGCCTGTTCGAGATCACCGTCCACCTCTACGAGGGCTTTCTTGCAGTCCATCATGCCCGCGCTAGTGCGTTCGCGAAGCTCCTTAACCAATCCCGCTGTAATCGCCATCACTGATCCTCTGGTCTGGTATCGCTTTGTCTAACCTTATGCGGCGGCTCAGTCGTCCGCGGTCTTGGCCTTAGCCTTGGTCTTGGTCTTGGTCTTGGCCTTGGTCTTGGCCTTAGCCTTGGTTTTCGTTGAGGCCTTCTTCGTCGTCTTTGCTTTCTTTGCCGGGGCAGCGGGCTCCGAGGTCACCTCCGTTTCAGGCTCAGTGGAAACCCCCTCGACAACTTCCTCAGAAACCTGCTCCGCATCCATCCCGGATGGCGCGACTTCCTCGGTGGGGACTGTCTCCACGACAGCCTGTTCAGTCACTTCTTCTGCCTGCGCCTCATCCGCTGCCGGTATCTCGGCTTCTACCTCAGCAGGCTCTGGAGGCTCGCTGAGCGCGTCGTCTCCCTCCACCGGTACAGTGGCCTTACGCTCTGGCTTTTTCTTGATTACCGCTTTCTTGACAGCCTTCTTCTTTCCAGCAGCCTTCTTCGTCGCCCGGCGCGAGCCGCCGACTTTCGGCCGACCTTCCTCATCCAACTCAACGAACTCATCGTCGCCGATGGGGACCTCAGGAATCGACGCTCTGCCGGCTAGAACCGCTTCTGCGATCCCCTGAGCATAAAGCTGTATGGCCCTCATAGCGTCATCGTTACCTGGAATAAGGTAGTCAATCAGATCCGGAGAGGAGTTCGTATCCACCACGGCGATCACGGGTATGCCGAGCTTGGCTGCCTCCTTGACGGCGATCTCTTCGTACCCCACATCGATGACGAAAACGGCGTCGGGCAATGACTCCATGTCCTTGATTCCACCCAGCGTCCGCTCGAGCTTGTCTCGGTCACGGGAGAGGCCTAAGACCTCTTTCTTAGTGAAATCCCCCCCGCCCCCCTCTGAGGTGATTTCCTCGAGATCTTTCAGTCGTTTTATCGATTGACGAATCGTTTTGAAATTCGTCAGCATGCCTCCGAGCCAGCGGTGGCTGACATAGGGCATACCGCAACGTTTAGCCTCCTCGGTCATAGCCTCTCGCGCGGCACGCTTCGAGCCGACAAAGAGCACTGTGCCTTTATCTGCAATCAGCTTGCGAACGAACTCGCTCGCTTCTGCGTACAGCGGTAACGTCTTCTCGAGATTGATGATGTGTATGCGGTTTCGCTCCCCAAAGATGAACGGTGCCATCTTCGGGTTCCAGAAGCGGGTTTGGTGCCCAAAATGCACGCCCGCTTCAAGCATCCGGCGTATGGATACGTCGGCCATGGAAGCTCCTTTTTTCGGGTTAATCCTCCACGTCGCCCCCGCGAGCAACCCCTTAACAAGCTGGGGCACCCCGCCACGGGTTTCGGCACGTGTGTGTCGTTAATTGCCTCTAGGGCGCGCGCTTTATACCATAGGCGCGTTGCAGCAACAATCGTTCGGCCCCCTAGAAGCAACCGGGCCGTGCGCCTTTCCATCCCTCTTCATCCCAATGGTATGGGGTCGCCTCACGGTATGAGCGTAACGATAAAAACGCCCGAGGAGCAGGACAAAATGCGTGTCGCTGGCAGGCTCGCCGCCAGTGTGCTCGACATGATCGGAGAGCATGTGAAGCCCGGAGTTTCCACGGAAGAACTGGACCGAATATGCCACAAGTTCATCGTCGAGGAACTCGACGCCATCCCAGCACCCCTGGACTACAGGGGTTTTCCAAAATCCATCTGCACCTCGGTCAATCATGTTGTCTGCCACGGCATTCCAGGTGAGCGCAAACTCAAGAACGGGGACGCCGTCAACATCGATATCACGGTGATCAAGGACGGATTTCACGGCGATACGAGCAGGATGTTCTTCGTGGGCAAAGCCGAAGTTCTGGGCGAACGACTGTCTCGGATCTGCTACGAGGCGATGTGGCTCGGTATTGAGCAGATTCACGCCAAAGCCCGCCTCGGCGATATCGGCGCCGCGGTCCAGGCTCACGTTGAAAAAAACCGGTTTTCAGTGGTCCGAGAATATTGCGGCCATGGAATCGGGCGAGGCTTTCACGAAGACCCACAGGTTCTACACTTTGGCCATCCCAACACAGGCGTGGAGCTTTCAGAAGGGATGACCATTACCGTGGAACCTATGGTCAACGCTGGGAAACGGCACGTGAAGCTTTTGAACGACGGCTGGACGGTAGTCACTAAGGACCATTCGCTTTCCGCACAATGGGAGCATACCGTGCTGGTGACGAAGTCAGGCTACGAGGTTTTGACGCTCGGATCGGAAGACCGTTGATGGTGGCGAAGGTAAAACCGTCATCCGAACCCCCTCCACTGGTGGACAGAGACGCCTTGGACACCGCACTCAAGGGCCCAGACAGTGCGATTCAATTCTTTCGCGAGGCATTGCATGAAACAAACCGGGGGCTGGCTAATCGTTTCCATGACAACGAGCCTATCGAAGCCCTTGTTCGGGATCGAGCCCTGGCAATCGATGAGGTCATCCTAACGGCCTGGAGGCACTTCACCGATCTGGACGATCAATGTGCCCTAGTTGCCGTCGGCGGCTACGGCAGGGCCGAGCTCCACCTCCATTCTGATATCGACCTGATGGTCCTGCTGAGCCAGAGCGAAAGTGTCGACGTCGACGGAGACGTGAGTCGCTTCTTGACCTTTCTTTGGGACATCGGGCTCGAGGTTGGACATTCCGTTCGCACAACGGAGGAGTGCGCGGTGCAATGCGAAGCCGAGGTTACCGTGCTGACCACACTGATGGAAGCGCGATTGCTCGCAGGGCCAGTGGCACTCTTCGACACGATGCGGAAAAAAATCTCCAATGATCGTATG
>Ga0315339_1003741_pt1 | contig 10466 bp, 10 predicted proteins | sample ASW17metaG_FD_204514 | JGI IMG/M metagenome (GOLD analysis project Ga0315339, IMG submission 204514) | Ammonia-oxidizing marine archaeal communities from Pacific Ocean, United States - ASW #17 | ecosystem: Environmental > Aquatic > Marine > Oceanic | place: USA: California | collected 2016-12-05
GTGGCTCGGGACCCTGTCTGTTAACTCTACCGTAAGAATCCTTACTCTTTCCTTAATCTGGCATGAATTGCGGCAAAAAGGGGGCGAAACTTACCAAATGGTTAATCTGGATGCTTAAATCTATGACAGGTTTTGCCAGTATTCGTGGCGAATTGGCCCCATTTAGCTGGGTCTGGGAGATGCGGGCGGTCAATGCGCGTGGCTTGGATATGCGGCTTCGGCTGCCCGATTGGCTGGACGGGCTGGATCAGGCGACGCGCGCCGCGATCAGTAAAATCGTCAAGCGAGGCAATGTTTCCGTCGGTCTGAAGCTGTCGCGCGACGCCGGTGTGGCGGGCGAACGGATTGATGATGTGGCCCTGCAGCGGGCTTTGGCGCAGATGGCGCAGATTGATGCGGCGGCGGCGCAGGCGGGGCTTTCGCTGGCCAAGGCAAATGCGGCAGATTTTCTGACAATGCGTGGTATTTTGGTAAGCGACACAGATGAGGATGACGCGGCCCCACTGCTAAAGGCGCTGCTGGCGGAACTGCCCGCTTTAGTACAAGCCTTTGACGATATGCGCCAGATTGAGGGTGCGGCCATGACTAATGTCTTGAACGCGCAACTCGACAGCATTGCCGCACGGACGCGCGAGGCCGCAGAGTTGGCCGAGGCGCGCAAAGATCAGATGGCGGCCAAGCTACGCGAAAACCTGACCCGCATTCTAGACAATTCTGACGGGGCTGATCCGGCACGTGTGGCGCAGGAACTGGCGTTGATTGCCGTAAAAACCGATGTGACCGAGGAAATCGACCGGCTGGGCGCGCATGTGCTGGCCGCGCGTGATCTGCTGGCCAGTGAAGATGCCGTGGGGCGAAAGCTTGATTTCCTAAGCCAGGAATTTAACCGCGAGGCGAATACCCTGTGTTCCAAGGCGCAGTCGCCAGAGCTGACCCGCGTCGGTCTTGACCTCAAGGCCACTATAGATCAGATGCGCGAGCAAGTTCAGAACGTGGAGTAAGCGCATGCCCGGCCCAACGCCGACGCGACGTGGTTTGTTGATCATCCTGTCTTCGCCATCGGGCGCGGGCAAATCGACATTGGCGAAATCCTTGCGCGAATGGGACCCGTCATTGGCGTTTTCCGTGTCGGCCACCACGCGCATGCCACGGCCGGGCGAGGTCGACGGGCGCGAATACTATTTCCGGTCGCGCGATGCCTTTGAGGCCATGGTCGCAGAGGGCGAAATGCTGGAACATGCCGAGGTGTTCGGCAATCTTTACGGCTCACCCAAAGGCCCGGTTGAGGCGGCGATTATTGAAGGCCGCGACGTGCTGTTTGATATCGATTGGCAGGGTGGTCAGCAAATCCGCCAATCCAGCCTGGGGCAGGATGTGGTCAGCGTTTTCGTGCTTCCGCCATCGATTGCAGAACTGGAAAGCCGCTTGCGCGGACGCGGGCAGGACAGTGATGCAGTGATCGCCGGGCGGATGGAAAAATCCGAGGCAGAGATCAGCCATTGGGCGGAATATGACTATGTCCTGATCAATAACGACGTGGGAAAAGCGGCCCGTGATCTGCGCACCATTCTAACGGCAGAACGTTTGAAACGCGCGCGCCAATCGGGGCTTGGTGAATTCGTACGTGGCCTGAATGCCGAATTTGAGGAACGGACATGACGCTTTATGCTTTGGGTGATCTGGTGCCCAAAACGCCGGACGATGGCGATTTTTTCGTAGCACCCGATGCGAATGTCATCGGAGACATTCGTATCCTGACGGGGGCGTCGATCTGGTTTGGCAGCACGTTACGGGGCGATAACGAACAGATTGTGGTCGGGCAGGGCAGCAATATTCAAGAAAACTGCGTGCTACACACCGACATGGGCTATCCGCTGACCATCGGCACCAATTGCACGATTGGCCATAAGGCGATGCTGCACGGTTGCACCATCGAGGATGGCGCGTTGGTCGGCATGGGGGCCACCGTGCTGAACGGGGCGGTGATTGGCAAGGGTGCCTTGGTGGGAGCCGGGGCGCTGATTGCCGAGGGTAAAGTGATTCCGCCGGGGGCCTTGGTCATGGGCGCGCCGGGGCGTGTGGTACGTCAGTTGGACGAGGCTGCGATACAGTCGTTACAAATGACCGCTATTCATTATCAGGAACGCATGCGGCAGTTTCGTCGCGACATGAAGGTCGTCGGATAAGTCATGGAAGATAAATTAAATTCAATGGTTCGTCGCATGGCGTGGCCTGACAGTTCCAGCCGCCCGGTTGGCACGCCGATTCAGCCGTCGGTGGTCTATTTCTCTGAAAGTCCCGATGCGCTGGATGACCAATATGAAGGCCGCGCCAAGGGCTATACCTATGCCCGAGAGGGGCATCCGAATGCCGATGTTCTGGCCCGCAAGATTGACCAATTGGAAGGGGCCGAAGGTGGGCTGATCCTTGGCAGTGGCATGGCTGCGATCACTGCGGTGATGATGGGGTTGCTGAAAACCGGCGATCATGTGCTGGGCGGAAACCAGCTTTATGGTCGCTCGATGCGGATGATGCGCGAGGAGTTGCCGCGTTTTGGTGTACAGACGGCGCTGGCCGATCCGACTGATGCGACGGAATTTGCCAAAGGCCTGCAAGAGAACACGCGGTTGATCCTGCTAGAGGTGGTATCGAACCCGACCCTGCGGGTGTCCGATGTCGCCGGGATTGCGCGTCTGGCCAAGGAACGCGGAATCATTCTGGTGATCGACAATACATTCACCACGCCACGCGGTTTTTTGCCGTTTGACCACGGGGCTGATGTGATCGTGCATTCCGTCACGAAACTGCTGGCCGGGCACTCCGACGCCACGCTGGGCTATGTCGCGGCGCGCGATCCGGCGCAGCGCAAGGCAATCTATGACACGGCCGTCACGCTGGGTTTAACGCCCAGCCCGTTTGATTGCTGGCTGGCAGAGCGGGGGTTGTATTCGTTTGAGCTGCGCTATGACCGGGCCGAGGAAAACGCGGTAAAGCTGGCCGATGCTTTGGCCGATATGCCCGGAGTCAAACGTGTGCTCTATCCGACGCGGCCCGATCACCCGGACCACAATCGCGCCGTGGGCCTGTTGGGCCGTCGTGGCGGCAATATGGTCAGCTTTGAAATTCATGGCGGCAGAGATGCGACCAACCGGCTGGTGCGCGCCGCGCCGAACATCGCCTTTGCGCCCACCCTAGGCGATATCGGCACCACGCTAAGCCATCCGGCCACATCCTCGCACAGGGTTCTGACGGTTGAGGCGCGGGCGGAACTGGGCATGTCCGAGGGTTTTTTTCGGGTCTCTGTCGGGGTTGAGGATATCGAGATGCTGATTGCCGAGTTCCGCACAGCGATCACGGCCGCAGGTTAATATCATGGATGCGGCGCTGATCCATGCGGTGCCGATGCCGCTGGTACTGGTCGGCGCATCGGAATGGGTCGAGGCGGCCAATGCGGGGGCGGAATCGCTGTTTGGCCCCGGCATGGTTGGGCGGCACTATATAACGGTTTTGCGGCAGCCGCCGGTGCTGGATTGCGTCGAGGGCGCGTTGAAAACCGGCAAGGCGACCCACGGTCGGCTGCCGATGCGCGATGCGGCGGGGGATAAGACCTTTCGCATCACCGCCACGCCGGTTGGCGACACGGGGCGCATACTATTGGCGCTTGATGACGTCAGCCACGTAGAAGAGGCCAGCGTGATGCGCCGTGATTTTGTCGCCAATGTCAGCCACGAGCTGCGCACGCCGTTGACCGCGCTTTTGGGGTTTATCGAAACATTACAAGGCCCTGCGCGCAATGATCCCGCGGCACAGACACGTTTTCTGGGTATAATGCAGCGCGAAGCCAGCCGGATGAGCCGTCTTATCCAGGATCTTCTGTCGCTGAGCCGGGTTGAGGCCGCTGAACGCAAGCGCCCCAGCGAGCAAGTCGATATCGCCGCGCTAATACGGTCTGTTGTAACGACGCTGTCACGACAGGCCGAAGAGACCAAAGTTCAGGTCAACGTAACTGGGGCCGAACAGGCGATCATGCTGCCCGGGGACGCCGACCAGTTATTACAGGTGCTGACCAATCTTACGGAAAATGCCATCAAATATGGCGGCGACCGGGTCGATGTTTCGGTTGCCAGACAGGCCAATGATCCGGCTCTGCGTGGGGCGTCAGTACGGATAGAGGTGGCGGACAATGGCGCGGGCATCGACCAACAGCATATTCCGCGCCTGACCGAACGGTTTTATCGCGTCGATAATCACCGCAGCCGCGAAATGGGTGGCACCGGGCTGGGCCTGGCGATTGTGAAACACATCATCAACAGGCACCGCGGGCGGCTGCGAATCGAGAGCCCGCCGGGGCAGGGCAGCCGTTTTATTGTGATTCTCCCGGCTTGGGTGACGCATTGATCGGGGTGCTCACGCCGATTTATTCACGCGACCTCACGTCAACTTTACATCGCAGATTCTTTCCGAAGACTAGATAAGATATTATAAAATAATAATAAATTACCCTCTTCGAAAATGTGGGAAATTATATATGTCTGATCCCCATCCGCTGTCATCAAACTGTTACAAAACCGTCACAAAAGCGTAGCCAGCGCTGCCTAAACCGCCATCAAGGCCGGGGGCTAAGCCCGCGCCGTTTGGAAAAATTCAGGAGCAATTCCATGTCCACTGTTTCGTACGTGAAACTGACCGCCTCTGCGCTGGCGCTGACTGCTGTCGCTGCCACCGCTGCCGCGGCCCGCGACCAGATCCGCATCGTTGGCTCGTCCACTGTATTCCCGTTCTCGACTGCTGTTGCAGAACAGTTCGGCAAGACCACCGACTTTCAGACGCCTGTCGTTGAATCCACCGGGTCCGGTGGCGGCATGAAGCTGTTCTGCGCCGGTGTTGGCACCGAGCATCCTGACATGACGAACGCCTCGCGTCGCATGAAGTCGAAAGAATTCAAGCTTTGCGCCGAGAACGGCGTCACCGAGATTACCGAAGTTGTTCTCGGTTATGATGGCATCGTCGTTGCCAACGCCAAAGCTGGCGCTGACTTTTCTTTGACGCGCGAGCAGCTGGTGATCGCGCTGGCCGAAAATGGCCCCAAGCCTTCGACATGGGATCAGGTTGATCCGTCTCTACCCGCGATCAAAATTGAGGTTCTTGGCCCGCCGCCATCGTCCGGCACACGTGACGCCTTCGAAGAACTTGTGATGGAAGAGGGCTGCGAAGGCACTGATCTGGTTGATTGTGATGGCGTTTCCGTGCGCACCGATGGTGCCTGGGTTGATGCCGGTGAGAACGACAACCTGATCGTGTCCAAGTTAGAGGCCAACCCCGGCGCGCTGGGTGTTTTCGGGTTTTCGTTCCTCGATCAGAACGCTGACGCCATCAAAGGTGCCATGGTGGACGGAGTCGAGCCGACATTCGACAACATCGCCGGTGGCGAATACCCCGTGTCGCGGTCGCTGTATTTCTACATCAAGAACGCTCACGTCGGTGTTGTGCCCGGTATCGCCGAGTACGCCAACGAGTTCATGTCCGAAGACGCCGCTGGCGAAGAGGGTTATCTGGTCGACAAAGGCCTGATCCCACTGCCTGAGGACATGTTCATGGACGTATCTGAAGCGGTTTCCAAACTGACGCCGATGACCGGCAACGAGTGGAACTAATCCACGATTGACAACGGGCGGGGCAGAACGTGCCCCGCCTATCCTCTAGCTACCGAGTCTGCGCTGATGACCGCTGTCCTTTTTGCCTTTGTCTTTATCGCTGCTACTGCCGCGTTCATCCTGTCGCAGGCCCGCGCGCGGTCGGTTGTGGCTGGTGACGTATCTCGGCTGCATTCGCGCCCTAATTACCACGGTGCCTATAGTTTTCTTTGGGTTTTACTGGCGGGCATGGGGCTGTTGATCGTGATGACGATCCTGCCGAATGCCGTGATAAACAGCACCCTGATGGGCCGCATCGCCGTTGCGCAACCCGAATTGCCCAGCATCGCGCATGAGCTCATCCTGTCAGACGCCCGCGCCTTGGCAGGCGGCAGTGTTGCGTCGCAAACCGATGATTTGCGGTTGGAGATCGCGGCGGATTATTCGAAAATGGCCAGCCTTTGGGGTTGGATTCGTATAATTCTGGTGATGGGCGGCGTAGTGGTTGCGGCCTTTATGACCAGCCGCGTGATCCGCGCCGACCGGCGCGCGCGTAACCGGACGGAAACCATCGTGCAGGTGTTGCTGGCGGCAATGGCGACGATTGCCATTCTGACCACCATCGGCATCGTGCTGTCGCTGATCTTTGAGACGCTGAACTTTTTCGACAAGATCGGCTGGCGGATCGACAAGTTCCTTTTTGGCATCACATGGTCGCCCTTGTCTGGTGTGCATGCCGGGGAAATGGACGCCGATAAGGTCGGCGCGATCCCGCTGTTTGCCGGCACCTTGATGATCACCTTTATCGCTATGCTGGTGGCGGTGCCGATCGGGCTGTTCGCGGCGATCTACTTGTCTGATTTCGCATCAAAACGCGTGCGTTCGGTGGTAAAGCCGATGCTGGAGATGCTGGCCGGTATCCCCACCGTGGTCTACGGCTTTTTCGCAGCAATCACGGTCGCGCCGTTCTTTCGCAACACGGGTGAATCCATCGGCCTGTCGGTGGCGTCTGAATCCGCACTGGTGGCCGGGGTTGTCATGGGCATTATGATCATCCCGTTTATTTCGTCACTGTCTGACGACGTGATCAACGCGGTGCCACAAACCCTGCGCGACGGGTCATATGGGCTGGGCGCGACCAAGGCAGAAACCATCCGCCAGGTGATCTTGCCCGCAGCCTTGCCGGGCATCGTTTCCGCAGCCTTACTGGGCTTTAGCCGTGCCGTGGGCGAGACGATGATTGTGGTGATGGCCGCAGGGCAGGGGGCCAACCTAACCGGCAACCCGCTAGAGGCGGTGACCACGGTAACCGTGCAAATCGTCATGCTGATTACTGGCGATACAGAGGCCGAAACCGCCGCTGGCCCCGCCTTTACACTGGGGTTCACGCTGTTCTGCGTCACCCTGTTGATGAACGTCCTCGCGCAGCGCCTCGTGCGTCACTACCGCGAAGCTTATGACTAAGGGGTCGGAGATGTCCGATATGTCTCATGATATTGGCGCTGGCAGCCTGCTAAGCGGGAATAACGCCAAGCTGCGTAAGCGTCACTTTGCCGAGCTGCGGCTTAAGGCCTATGGCATCACCGCCATCGCGGTCGCCGGGCTGGCCCTGTTCTGGCTGCTGGGATCGGTGCTGATCCAGGCGTCTGGCGCGATTACAGAGACCTATGTGACCATCCCGGTCGAGCTAGAGGCAAAGCGGATCGATCCGGACGGAACTGGAGATCCTAAAATCATCCTGCGCGGTAGTTTTGACAAGCTGACCAAGGACGCGCTTAAGGCGCATTTCCCGACGGTCACAGGCCGTAGTGAAAAGCGCGCGCTTTATGACGTGGTGTCCGGCGGGGCGTCGTTTGAGCTGGCGGAAATGGTTGCGGAAAATCCCGCCTTGATTGGTCAGACAATTGACTATCGCTTTCTCGCGTCCGACGTCGCCGACCTGTATCTAAAGGGCGATTTTGGGGATTTGGAAATGTTAGACATTTCCGGCAAGCTGACCATCGACCTCGACGGCGACGATGCCCGCATCACATCTGACGCCGCCGATTTTTCGCGGGTTCTGGCAGAGGTCAATGAAAGATTGCGCACCGATGCCAAACGCTTGCGCCGTCAGGCCGCGCGGCAGAACAATGCGGTTTCGGTCTACCAGGCGCGGGTCAACGCCGCTGTCACCGAAGAGGCCAAGACCAAGGCACAGGCGCAGCTGGACGGTGCCATCGACAAGCGCGACGCGCTGTTGGCAGAGGCTGACGCATTGGAAACCCGCGCCAGCGCCGAGGCCACGACAGATAGCGCCACCGAGGTGCTGGACGAAGGCAACCGGTCGGTTTTCATCCACGTCGATAGTGGCTGGCTAAAGCTGACCGCGCTGACGGCCGATGGGGCCGAGGGCAAGGTGATGGTGCCGCCCAACGGTGCAATTAACGCCACCAGCGACTGGGAGTTTCTGATGACCGATCTGCCGGAAACCTCCCGTAAGGTCACCGATACGCAGGTCATTGCGTTAGAGGAACTAAAGTCCGAAGGCGCGGTCGATCACGTGTTCAACTGGCGGTTCTTTACATCCAGCGACAGCCGAGAACCTGAGCTGGCCGGTATTCGCGGCGCGGCCGCCGGGTCGTTCTGGACTATGCTGGTGACGTTCCTGCTGGCCTTTCCGATCGGGGTGTCTGCGGCCATTTACCTCGAAGAATTCGCGCCCAAGAACAAATTCACCGACTTTCTAGAGGTGAATATCAACAACTTGGCCGCCGTGCCGTCGATCATCTTTGGTCTGCTGGGGCTTTCGGTGTTTCTGGGTGTCTTTGGCGTGCCACGCTCGGCCCCTTTGGCGGGCGGTATCGTGCTGGCGCTGATGACACTGCCGACGATCATCATTGCCGCACGGGCTGCCATCAAGGCTGTGCCGCCGTCGATCCGCGAGGCGGCGTTGGGGGTAGGGGCCAGCAAGGTACAAACCAGCACCCATCATGTGCTGCCGCTGGCGATGCCCGGCATTCTGACCGGGACGATCATTGGCATGGCGCAGGCGCTTGGCGAAACCGCACCACTGATCATGATCGGCATGGTTGCGTTTATCGTCGACGTGCCCGGCGGAATCACCGACAGCGCCAGCGTTCTGCCGGTGCAAGTGTTCCGCTGGTCCGATTTTCCCGAACGCGCGTTTGAGGCCAAGACCGGTGCCGCGATCTGTGTGCTGCTGCTGTTCCTTGTCGTTATGAACGCCCTCGCCATCTTCCTGCGCCGCCGATTTGAGCGCCGTTGGTAAAGGATATAACCCGATGTATGATACCTCTGACACTCTGCGGGATACCACGATGACCGACATCAAGTTCTCTGCCAAAAACGTCGACGTCTTTTATGGCGACAACCATGCGATCAAAGGCATTGATGTCGAAATCGAGGATAAGACCGTCACGGCCTTTATCGGGCCATCTGGCTGCGGCAAATCCACCTTTCTGCGCTGCCTGAACCGAATGAATGACACGATTGATATCTGCCGTGTCACTGGCGAAATCTTGCTTGATGGCGAAGACATCTATGACCCCAAAGTCGACCCGGTGCAGCTGCGCCAAAAGGTGGGCATGGTGTTTCAGAAACCCAACCCATTCCCCAAGTCGATCTATGACAATGTCGCCTACGGCCCCCGTATCCACGGGCTGGCGCGCAACAAGGCTGAACTGGACGAGATCGTCGAAAAATCGTTACGTCGCGCGGCGATATGGGACGAAGTTAAAGACAGATTGAACGCGCCGGGCACCGGTTTGTCCGGTGGTCAACAGCAACGTCTATGCATTGCGCGCGCTATTGCCACCGCACCCGAGGTTCTGCTTATGGATGAGCCATGTTCCGCGCTGGACCCGATTGCAACAAGCCAGGTTGAAGACCTGATTGATGAGTTGCGGACCAACTTTTCCGTCGTGATCGTCACACACTCGATGCAGCAAGCCGCGCGCGTCAGTCAGAAAACCGCGTTCTTCCATCTGGGCGATCTCGTTGAATTTGGCGACACACAGCAGATTTTTGAAAATCCACAGGATCCAAAGACCGAAAGCTACATTTCCGGTCGGATCGGGTAACGGACATAGGGCAGGGCCATGATGCAGGAAAAACATATCTCTTCCGCTTTTGATCGCGATCTTGAACAATTGCAGGCGTTGGTGATGAAGATGGGCGGGCTTGTCGAAAGCTCCATCCATGAGGCGACCGATGCGCTGATCAACTCTGACGAGGAATTGGCACAGCGGGTGCGCAAGGCTGACAAGGCGATTGATGCGCTGGAAGAAGACGTAAACCAGAAGGCCGCGCGTCTGATTGCGCTGCGCGCGCCGGTGGCCAGTGATTTGCGTACCGTTCTGACGGTGATGAAAATCGCCGCCAATCTTGAACGCTGCGGCGATTATACCAAAAACCTCGCCAAACGCACCACCGCGCTGGCCAATATGAGCAGCATCGACGAGGCTGATCGTGCCATTCGGCGCATGGCCCGCGACGTTGGTTTGATGCTGAAGGACGCGTTGGACGCCTATATTCAACGCGATGTCGATCTAGCCGAAGAGGTGCGTCAGCGGGATGCCGACGTCGACCAGATGTACAACGCGCTGTTTCGCGATCTTCTGACCCATATGATGGAAGATCCGCGCAACATAACCGCCTGTATGCACCTGCATTTCATCGCCAAGAACATGGAGCGTATGGGGGATCATGTGACCTCAATTGCCGAGCAGGTGATCTATCTGGTCACTGGCGTGATGCCTGACGAGGCGCGCCCCAAAAGTGACGTGACATCCTATAACGAAGAAGATGGGAAAAGCTGATGACCACGTTAAAACC